>Ga0310696_10000094_pt1 | contig 150815 bp, 102 predicted proteins | sample AusTroGonzalo_MG_4_FD_203885 | JGI IMG/M metagenome (GOLD analysis project Ga0310696, IMG submission 203885) | Bovine rumen microbial communities from tropical cattle in Woodstock, Queensland, Australia - Gonzalo_02 (v2) (version 2) | ecosystem: Host-associated > Mammals > Digestive system >...
GGACATTTGTGGGACAAGAATCCTATATGCAAAAATCCAACCCGCTGAATATCAATAGGTTGGATTTCCAATCAGTGCCCCGGGCGGGAATCGAACCCGCACGGCCGTTTCGGGCCAAGGGATTTTCTTACCACTATGGCTTTCGCCACCAGTAACTGTTTGTGGTCTGGACTATTCCTTCACCATGGGTTTCCCTTTAGGTGTGCCGTGTCTAGTCTCTGCACCTTCCTCTATTTAAAGGCTTGGCTCAAGATTGCCTTCGGCTTTATCCGTTAAGGTTTCCTTGAATTTACGGCATTCTACATCTCTCTTTTCAGAGAGTGCACTCAATTGTGCTCTTCCTCGATAATTATTTGTAAGGGCGTGACAATTGGGGCATAAGAGTTTTAGATTCTCTAACCTATTGTCAGTGTTTTTACCGTTAATGTGATGAATTTCAAGAGGGATTGGAGCCCCTCTCCATTCTGACAGATGGCAGTCTTCACAATAGTTGATACCCGTTGCCTTCTTATAGCGTTCTCTTAATCTCCATGAACAGCGATAATCTGAATCCTCAACAAAAATTGCGGAGTCTATAATGGTTTTATGGGGCTTGAAAACCAGCCCGACATTCCATCCCTGTCCAGTGAAATGAGACGTGTCAAGTCCATACTCTTTTATTAGATGATGGATAGTTTTATAATTGCCACCAATTGGACGCAATCCCAATTGCCGAAGTACTCCAGCAATTGATTTATTTTCTGAGACGGCTAATACAACGTCCTCTTTTGTGTATTGCTTCTTCATGGTAGAGGCAAAGATAATATCAACTTTTGTCTCTTACAAATAATTATTTCAAAGAACGTGTCTAAGTCCCTCGTGTCTACCATTCCACCACCAAGGCAAAATGTGGGAGTGCAAAGTTACGGAAAAAAAGCGAATTTACAACTTTTCCACGAGTGAGGCGAGGCGGGGGGAGCCCAGCTGGCGGACGATGGCGTCCCACATGCGGGTGGGGAGGACGGCGTGCCAGAACACCATGGACCACGAGCCGGCGGCCACCACGTAGCGGGTACGGGGGCGGCGGGAACGCACAGCACGGCAAATGGCGCGCGTCACCACGGACGGGTGGGAGAACAGGCTGGTCCCGAACATCTTGCGGATCATAGAGGCCGCTGCCAAAGTCGGTTCCTCGTACGCCGTCCCGCTACCGCAGGCCTCCAGGTTATCGGCCGTAATAAAGCCCCAATTGGTGCGCGTAGCTCCCGGTTCGATGAGCACCACCTTTACCCCGAACGGCGCCATCTCGATGCGCAGGGCATCGGAAAACGCCTCCACAGCATATTTGGACACATTGTACCAGCCGCCCAAATACAGGCTGGCCCTTCCGCAGACGGAAGAAATATTGACGATCCGCCCCTCCCGGCGCTCGCGCATCCCCGGTAGCACCTTTTTGCAAAGCGCAGCCAGTCCAAAGAGGTTCACCTCCATCTGCCGGCGGCCCTCCTCTAGGGAAACCGCTTCAATCGGCCCGAAAGAGCCATAACCGGCGCAGTTCACCAGCACATCCACGGGGCCAACCAAAGCCAGGCAGGTATCTATAGACTCCTCCGACGTCACATCCAGCGCCACCGGCGTAATGCCCAGCGCTTTCAGCGGTTCCATCCGCTCTACCCGCCGTGCACCGGCAAATACCTTGTAACCCTCTTTGGCCAACGCCTGGGCCGCATCGAAGCCGATACCACTGCTGGCTCCGGTAATAAGTACAGTCTTCATCTTAATACAGTAAAACGCCGGCACCCGGCTTGTTAAACGGAACTTCCGTGCGCTCGATAACACTCTTGGTAGGCATGGCAACCGGCAATCCGTTCATGTGCCCCAGCGCTACGGCCAGCATGGCCTCAGAAGGGTCGCCCAGATCGTATCCGTCGCGCGGTTCGTCGTAGGCCTCATAATCGACAGGAATCCCGTCCGGCATGCTCAGCGTGACGCCGTTGCAGTCCGTATAGCGGGACGCAATCACGTACAAACCCCATTTCTCGGTGTATTTGAACGCTTCGACAAAGTCGATATCGGTCTTTTGCTTTTGCAGCTCCTTGAACCAGTTTTCGGCCGTAATCAGGTAGCCCCCGCAGAACTTACCCAAGGTTTGGGAACCCACCAGCCGCACGTCCATGTAAGGTGCGAGCCCGCAGATAAGCAATTCCGAGGCCGATGCGCTGCTCCCTGTAACCAGCACCCACAGTCGCTCGATTCCAGGATTGGCATTGAGCATGTTCAGCATGATTTTTCCGCTGGACAGCGTAAGCTCCATGGTGGGGGCAAAGTTGGTTTCCGTATTCATCTTAGGGCCGATGACGCTGTTGTAAATATCCTTGCAGAAGATACTTTTTTGCTGTACGACGGAGGGCGGGGCAATCATGGAGGCCAGCACCTGGCTCGTGGTCACATAGCCGCCGCGGTTGTAGCGCAGGTCCAGCACCAGTTCCCGGATGCCATCGGCCTTGAACTGCCGGAAAACATTCACCAGGTCCTTGCAGGCATCCAGCGTGAAGTCGGTGAAATGCAGGTAGCCCACCTTCTTGCCTTTGACATCCAGCGTTTTGGCGATGTGTACCGGGTTCGAGTACATCTGTACGGCGGTCATCGTCACGGAACTGCCGTCCGCCAGGCCCAGCGTAAGGGTCTCGGGGAAGTAGTAGATCTTTTCATTCAAGAGTTCTACGTAGTTGCTCATATTGATCGTGGTTCCGTTCAGGGACCGCACAATATCGCCCCGCTTGAGCCCGGCCTTGCGGGCGGGAGAATCGGCAAAGGTATAGATGATTTCCATGACCACGTCGTCACTGTCCTTTACGCGCAGCAGCACGAAGTCCAGGCCGAAAGTTTTCCCGTTGCCGGTGATGCTGCTTTGGAACGGCGTGTAATCGTCCATGAGTTCGGTCCAGCGGTCCACCAGTTTGTCCCCATCCTTGTATCGCAAGGCCTTCACCTTTTCCACCGGGTCGATGGTATAGTCCCAGTCCTCGAGTTCCGTCAGCATCTGGTCCCGCCACAGGTAGTAGGGGTTCATGATGTTATAGGCGAACAAGTTGGTATAGTATTTTTGGTCGCGTACGGGAGTGCTAGGGGTATCTGAACTCTCTTGCTTTTTGCAGGAAAAAAGCAGCAGCAGGGAAATCGACAGAAGGAAAAACCGTCTCATGGTATCAGAAATATTTTTTCTCATTTCGATACAAAGATAAGAAAATGAAAATTAAGATAGTGAAGGCCCACAGCGACGAGCCGCCGTAAGAGAGCAGGGGCAGGGGAATACCGATCACCGGCACCAGGCCGATCGTCATGCCCACGTTGATGAACAGGTGCATAAAAACACACGCTGCCACGCAATAGCCGTAAGTGCGCGTGAACTTGCCCCTGCAGCGCTCCGCATCCAGCACCAGGCGCGTGATGAGGAAAGTATATAGGCCGATGACAAGCAGGCAGCCCGCGAATCCCCACTCTTCACCCACGGTGCAGAAAATGAAGTCCGTCGCCTGCTCCGGCACGAAGCCGAAGGTCGTCTGCGTGCCTTGCAGGTAGCCTTTCCCGAAAAGCCCGCCGGAGCCGATGGCAATCTTGGATTGCATCACGTTGTAGCCTACGCCGGAAGGGTCCTCCTTCAGTCCCAGCAGCACCTCGATACGGCTACGCTGGTGCGGCTGCAACACATACTGGAAAATGTGGTCGGTAGAGAAAACCAGCGCCAGTCCCGCGAGCCAGACCCCCAGCGAGATGCCCAGGAAGCGGTCTTTCTGGTTCCAGGCCCGGAGCACGAGCAGCGGCAGCGCCACCGCCGCCATCCCCAGCAGAATCCACAACGGATTAATGTCCAGCAGGAAACTCCACGTATAGTGATAGGTTTCATGGGCCGATGGCACCCACACGCGGGAGGAAAGGAAGTCCATGTGCGCCTGCACCTGCTTGCAAAAGTGGCGCAGCACCGACGGGAACGAGCCCATCACCAGCACAAAAATGCCCCCGTACAGGAGTCGTCCCTTGCGCAGCTCCTTGGGTCCCATATAAGCATTGCAGAGCACTAGCATGGCGGTCATGAACATTACCGACCAGTACGCGCTCCATTTCAATGTGCCTACAAATAGCATGATAACCAGGCCGATCGCTCCCAGCCACCAGCCGGAAAGTCCCTCCCGGTATAACACAAAGATAAATCCGGCATACACCAGCGCGCTGCCGGTTTCACTTTCGCCGATAATCACCAGCATGGGGACTCCGATGATAAGCACTACCGTCCAAAAGTCCTTCCAGCGCGTGATGCGGAAGTTCTGCTGGCTCATCACGTAAGCCAGCAGCAGCGAGGTCGATATCTTGGAAATCTCCGCCGGCTGGAAGCGGACGGGCCCCAGGTTGAACCACGAATGGGAGCCCTTGACGTCGGACGATACAAAAATCACCAGCACCAGCAGCCCCAGCACGGCCACGTAGAACGGAATGCAGCCGGACTCCCAAATCCGGGCCGGAATCACATACAGGATAATCGCTGCCAGGCCCAGCGAGGTGAGAATCCATACGAACTGCTTCCCGGCGCGGGCGTCCCAGGAGAGGAGAGACCCCGCCTCCGAGCTATGCGTGGCGGCGAAAATATTGAGCCAGCCAATCACCACCAGCACCAGATACGTGCCGATGAGCCACCAGTCCACGGACTGTCGGGTATGGGAGTGCTGCTCAGTCATGTTTCACTCGGTCCAGGAGGTTGGCTTCCATCATCCGTTCTTCCAGGTCCGGACGGGAAGTCTTGCCTTTGAGGTATTTCTCCGCCATCAGCGAGGCGATGGGCGCCGCGTAGGCCGCGCCAAAGCCGCCGTTCTCCACGTACGCCGCCAGGGCAATCTTGGGATTGTCCTTGGGCGCGAAGCAAATGAAGACGGAGTTGTCGGCGCCGCGCGGGTTCTGCGCCGTGCCGGTTTTGCCGCAGATATCCAGCGAGTCCACATGTGCCACCCGGGCCGTTCCGCCGGCCCCGGAGGGCGCATTGACCGCCAGCCACATGCCCCGGATGACCTTGGGGAAGTGCGTGGTATCCACCATGGTGTACTGCGGCTCGTAGAAGCGCTCGTCAATCTCCACGCCTTCCGACGCCTTCACGATGTGCGGAATATAATAGTGCCCCCGGTTGGCGATAGTGGCGCAAAGGTTGGCCAGGTGCAGGGGCGTAGCCAGGATTTCTCCCTGGCCGATGGAAAGGGAAAGCACCGTGTTGGAGTTCCAGCGCCCGCGGCCATAGGCCCGGTTGTACGTGCGCGAGGAAGGGATGCTGCCGGAAAGCTCGGCCGGGAAATCGCTCCCCAGCTTGCGCCCGAAGCCAAAACTCTTCACGTACTCGTTCCAATGCTCCAGGCCGTCCGCCACCGAGTCGTATTTGCGGTTATCGACAATATTCTTGAGGACGTAGCAATAGTAGGCGTTGCAGGACATCATGATGCTCTCGTCCAGGTCGATGGGCGAGCGGTGCCCGTGGCAACCCAGCTTGTGCCCCGCGCCGTAATGGTAGCCATGTGCGCAGGGATAGCGCATCTCCGGCCGCAGCACGCCTTCCTCCATGCCGATGAGCGCATTCACCAGCTTGAACACCGAGCCCGGAGGATAGGAAGCCTGCACAGCCCGGTTGTACATGGGCTTGTAAGGATTCTTGACGATCTCGTTATAATGCTTGCCGATATCGGCCAACTGCTCCACGTCGATGCCCGGAGACGACACCAGGGCCAGGATTTCGCCGGTGGACGGCTCTATCGCCACTACCGAACCCACCTTGCCCGCCATAAGCTCCTGCCCATATTGCTGGAGCTGCGCGTCGATGGTAGTGACGATGTTTTTCCCGGGGACGGCTTCCTTGTCCATGGCGCCGTCCTTGAACGGCTGCTCAATCTGGTTGCGGGCGTTGCGGAGGTAGATGTGATAGCCTTTTTCTCCGCGGAGGTCCTGTTCCCGCGCCGCCTCGATGCCCGTCATGCCGGCATAGTCGCCGCGGCGGTACTCGCCGGGGTGCCGTTCCATGTAGCGCTGGTTCACCTCCGATACATAGCCCAGCAGGTTCCCGCCGGCGTTCACGGGGTATTCGCGCATGCCGCGCGCCTGGCCGCGGAAGCCGGGGAACTTGTATTTCACTTCGTTAAAGCGCATGTAAGTTTCCGCAGGGACCATGCGCAGCAGGGTGACGGCCTGGAAGCCGATGGAAGCGCGTTTGCGGCGGTATTCGTCCATCTTTCCCCGGATGAATTCCGGCGTCACGCCCAGGGCGGTGGCCAGGGCCAGCGTGTCGAAGGCCTTGACCTCGCGGGGGCTCACCAGGATGTCGTAGGCCACTTTGTTGCCCACCAGCACGGCTCCGTTCCGGTCGAAGATGGCGCCGCGGGTAGGGTAGATGGTTTCATAGACCGTAGAGTTGCGGTCTGCGTCCTGCTTGTAGCGGTCGTCCAGGATCTGGATAGAAAAGATGGAGCCTAGCAGCAGCAGAACGGCTGCTCCCAGGCCGATGAGCAGGCGGATATGACGGCCGTTATCGTTCATCGGTGCTGGTCTGCGGCCAGGACGTTCAGCGTCATGAGTGACACCGCGAGTCCCACCGGCAGGGAGGCAAAGAAGCGGGCCAGGCCGAACCAGAACGGACGGAGGCCGGCACCATCGGCCCAAATGTAGAGGGCCAGGAAAAGGGTCTGCATCATGAGGATGGCCATCACCACTTTGGCAAAACCGTGGCTTTTTACGGTGAAGTCTTCCTTGCGGGTGAACAGGCCTTCGCCATAGACCAGATGGATGACGGGATTCCTGAGCAGCGCTACCGGCACCAGCGAGAAGGCGTTAAGGCCCAGGACGCCCTCCGACAGCCAGTCTACGATGAGGCCGCTGAAGAAGGCGATGAGCATGCACAGATAAGGCTGGATGCGGGTGGAGATGCAAAGCACCATCACGGGGAGGATGCTCAGCGTAATGTAAGGCGTGAAACGGAAGTAGTTGCTCAGGAGGATTTGCGCCACCAGAAGCAGGGAGTAGGCTACCCAGAAACCGGACTTTCTCATGGCTCAAATTCTTCTATTTCGTCAAACGCATTGTTGTGCACCACCGTAACGTAGCGCACTGCACTGAAATCCTGGAACAGGCGCACCTCGATTTCGCTGGTGGCGCCGTTCACAATTTTGGAACTGCCGGCGATGCCCAGCGGGATGTCCGGCGGGAACAGTAGCGAGTGGCCGCTGGTGAACACGGTGTCTCCGGGATGGTACTGCTGCTGCAGCGGGATTTCCTTGAGCACGGCGCCGTTGGTGTGGATGCCGTCCCAGACCAGCAGGCCGCTTTCTCCTTCGCTGCCCAGGCGGGCGCTGATGGAGATGTCGCTGTTCTGGAAAGAGAAGGCGTAGGAATAGTGGGCGCTCACGGCGTCCACAATGCCCACTACGCCGTTTTGGGAGATGATGCCGGACTTTTCCTGGATGCCGTCTTCGTAACCGCGGTTCAGGATGAGGTAGTTATGCTGCTTGTTGCGGCTGATTTTGGTCACTTCCGCCGCAATGAGGCTGAACCCGGGCCGGGGAACCAGCTGGAGGGAATCGACCCGCAGCTGCTGCAATTTCTCCTGGGCCTGGAACAGTTGCTCCCGAAGGGCGAAGTTCTCTTGCGAGAGCTGCTGGTTGGTGGCCGCCAGGGAGAAGTAGTCGTGGATGCGCTGGCTGGTGCCCCAGACGCTCCCCATTACCCAGTGCGAGCCCCTCGCCAGCCAGGCCTTCTGCATATCTCCGTTGTGCTTGAGCATATGCAATGACGCGATCTCCAGAACAAGGAAGACCGCGAAATTGATCCAACCGGTGAGGGCTCTTTGCTTCATGGGCATTAGCGCATGAGGAAGGAGTAATTGTCCGTATTTTTAAGGGCGATGCAGGTACCGCGGGCCACGGCGCGGAGCGGGTCCTCCGCCACGTGGAACTGGATGTTCATCTTTTCCGAGAACCGCTTGTCCAGGCCGCGGAGCAAGGCGCCGCCGCCGCTGAGGAAGATACCGTTTTCCACGATGTCCGAGTAAAGCTCCGGGGGAGTCTGCTCCAGGACCTGCTGGATAGAGGACTCCAGGCGGGCGATGGACTTGTCCAGGCAGTGGGCCATTTCCTGGTAGGGGATAAGGGCTTCTACCGGGTGTCCGGTCATCAGGTTGGGACCGCGCACAAGGAACGGTTCCGGTTCTTCGTCCAGCTGAGGGATAACGGCACCCACGGCAATCTTGATTTTCTCAGCCGTGGTTTCACCCACTTTAATCACATGCTGCTGACGCAGGTAGTTCTGGATGTCGGCCGTGAAAACGTCGCCGGCGACACGCACGGAGTCCTGCACCACGATGCCACCCAGGGAGATGACGGCGATTTCCGTGGTACCACCACCGATATCCACCACCATATTGCCCTTAGGCGCTTCTACATCCAGGCCGATACCCAGGGCCGCAGCCATGGGCTCATAGATGAGATATACATCGCGACCGCCGGCGTGCTCCGAAGAGTCGCGGACGGCGCGGATTTCCACCTCCGTGGAGCCGGAAGGAATGCCTACCACCAACTTCAGGTTGGGGGCGAACAGGCTCCGGTGGCGGGAATTGACCTGCTTGATGAAGCCGCGGATCATCATTTCCGCCGCGTTAAAGTCTGCGATAACGCCGTCCCTCAGAGGGCGGACCGTCTTGATGCCGGGATTGGTTTTCTCGTGCATCAGTTTGGCCTTTTGCCCCAGGGCGATGCATTTGCCGGACTGATTGTCGATAGCCACTATGGAAGGCTCGTCCAGGGCGATTTGGTCATTCTGGAAAATGACGGTGTTGGCAGTGCCCAGGTCGATAGCCAATTCTTGATTCAAAAAGTGAAATGCCATAACTAACGCTCAAATCGAAAATACCTCCAAAATTACGAAAAAATAATTACATTTGCGTAAAGAATTGTGCCAATGGAGAGAAAAAAATATCTGGTGGTCACTGCGGGCGGAACCGGCACCCGGATGGGAGCGGCTGTCCCCAAGCAGTTTTTGGAGTTGGACGGGGTTCCCATCCTCCGTCGTACCATCGAGGTTTTTCTGAAGGCCATCCCTGATATTCAGGTAATTACGGTGCTGCCGGAAGGGCATGTGGCCTATTGGCGGCAATACTGTTTACAGGCCAATTTCGTGTGCCCCCAGCGGCTGGTCAAGGGCGGTTTCACCCGCTTCCATTCCGTAAAGAACGCCCTCAAATACGTCCCGGACGGCGCCCTGGTGGCCGTGCAGGACGGCGTGCGTCCGCTCATCTCCGTAGACAAGATTCGGGAACTGTTCAAAGCCGCGGAAAAAGCCCCGGCCGTCATCCCGGTCCTGCCCGTTACAGATACGCTAAAAGTGCTGGAAAAACGCGGCGGCGCCCTGGCCGCCACCGGCGAAACCCTGGACCGCAGCCGCATCTATGGTGCCCAAACGCCCCAGGTGTTCCAGTCGGAGGTCCTCAAGGCCGCCTACACCCTCCAGTTCGACACCACCTTCACGGACGACGCTTCCGTGGCGGAGCGATACGGAATAGCGCTCACCTTCTGCGAGGGCGAGCGCTTCAATCTCAAAATTACCACCCCGGAGGACCTAATCCTAGCCCGGGCTATCATTCAGTCACGGCCCGTATAAGTGGTCGATTTAAAATCTTTCACCCACACCTGGCGCTCGATGGGCTCGTCCAGGGAAATCATCGTGTCCGTAGACTGGATGTAGGGGATTTTCTGGATGGTGTTCAGCAGCACCTCCATGAGGTGGTCGTTGTCCAGGCAGTAGAGCTTGGCCAGGATGGCATACTTACCCGTAACAAAGTGACATTCCACAATCTCCGGAATCTTCTTGAGGTTGGCGATGACCTCCGGATATTTGGTGGATTCCGAAAGGGAAATGCTTACAAATGCGCATACGTTGAGGCCCAGGGCCTGCGGCTTAACCTGCAGACGGGAGCCTGTGATGACTCCGTTTGCCTCTAAACGTTTGAAACGCTGATGAATAGCTGCGCCGGAAACGCCGCATTCGCGGGCAATTTCCAAAAAGGGCATACGGGCATTTTTAACCAGGTAAGAAAGGATTTTCTGGTCAATCTGGTCGATGTGATAAGTTGCCATTTGCTTTCAATTTTTAACTAACCGATGCAAATGTACAACTTTTTTTTAATTTTAACGCTTCCCCGTATATTTTTTTGTCGTGCCGGCAGCCGCGATAATCGCCTGACAATCAGCCTCCGTTAACTTGGCGGCGTCCTTGCCCCGGGGAATCTTATAATTAGTAACCCCTTGCTTGATATATGGACCGTATCTGCCGTTCAGCACCTTGATGTCGCCGAATTCTGCGATGGGGGCGGCGGCCGCCTTGTCGGTATCGGCCTGTTCCTTAATCAGGCTGATGCACTCTTCCAGGCCGATTTTGAGCGGATCGGCACCCTTGGGGAGTTTGACGTTGCGCTCGCCGTATTTGAGGTAGGGACCGAAGCGTCCGCGGGTGGCGACGATGTCCACGCCGTCCAGCTGACCCACGGTGCGGGGGAGTTCCAGCAGTTTCAGGGCATCCGCCAGGGTGAGGGTTTCGATAAGTTGACCCTTACCCAGGGATGCGCTCTGGCGTTTTTCGCCCTCGCCCTTCTGGACGTACGGGCCAAACTTGCCAAAAGCGGCAATCACTTTTTCTCCGTCCGGAGCGACGCCCAGTTCGCGGGTGACCTTGCTGTAACTGCGGTCCGACATCACCTGCTCCACATGGGCATGGAAAGGGGAGTAGAAGGCCGCGATGGCTGCATTCCACTGCTTTTTGCCCTCGGCTACCTCGTCGAAATCGGCCTCTACGTTGGCAGTGAAGTCATAATCCAGGATGTCGGTGAAATTGCCCACCAGGTAATCCGTGACGATCAGTCCGATCTCCTGCGGCAGCAACTTGCCTTTCTCGGCACCGACGGTCTCTTTCTTGACGCTGCTCTTGATGGCGCCGTTCTTCAGGCTCAGGTTGGTCACCTGGAAGCTCTGACCTTCTTTATCGCCCTTGACGGCATAGCCGCGGCCGCGGGTAAGGGTATCTACCGTTGCGGCATAGGTGGAAGGACGGCCGATGCCCAGCTCTTCCAGCTTTTTCACCAGCGTCGCCTCCGAGTAACGCATCGGCGGTACGGTATATTTGCACAGGGCCGATACACCATGCTCCAGCATGCGGTCTCCCTTGTGCAGTTCCGGCAGTACAACCTCTTCCGGGGCCGATTCTTCATCGTCACGACTCTCCAGGTACACTTTCATGAAGCCGTCGAAGAGCAGTTCCACCGACTGCAGGCCATAGCGCTCCGGGCGTTTGTCGGAGCCCACTTTGAGGGTGGTGTTCATCACGCGGCTCTCGGCCATTTGCGAAGCAATGGTGCGCTTCCAGATGAGCTCGTACAGTTTTTTCTCCTGCGCGGTGCCGTCGATGGATACATTATCTATATAGGTAGGTCGAATGGCTTCGTGGGCCTCCTGTGCGCCTTTGGATTTGGTCCGATACTGGCGCGGATGGGAGTACTCGTCACCAAAGTTGTCCAGGATGAACTTTTTGGCGGTTCCCAGGGCCAGGGACGACAGGTTGGTGGAGTCCGTACGCATGTAGGTGATGAGACCGCGCTCGTACAGCCCCTGCGCCACGCGCATGGTGGTGGAAACCGGGAAGTGGAGCTTCCGGGCGGCCTCCTGCTGCAGCGTGGAGGTGGTGAAAGGAGCGGCAGGAACCCGCACGCCGGCCTTCTTCTCGATGGAGACAATCTGGTAGTTGGCGCCCACGCTGTCTTCCAGGAACTTGCGGGCCTCTGCCTCCGAGGCAAAGTGCGCGTCCAGGGTGGCTTTGACGCGGGTGTCCGTGTTCTCCGGCTGGAAGGTGGCCTCCACGCGGTAGTACGGTTCCGGCTGGAAGGCCATGATTTCCTTTTCCCGGTCCACAATCAGGCGCAGCGCCACGCTTTGTACGCGGCCGGCGCTGAGCTTGGGCTGGATTTTGCGCCACAGGATGGGCGAGAGTTCAAAGCCTACCAGGCGGTCCAGCACGCGACGGGCCTGCTGGGCGTTCACCAGGTTCATGTCGATATTCCTGGGATGCTCGATGGCCTCCAGGATGGCGTTTTTGGTGATTTCGTGAAAGACGATACGGCGGGTTTTGTCCTCGGGAAGACCCAGCGTTTCTTTCAGGTGCCAGGAAATGGCCTCTCCTTCGCGGTCTTCATCGGATGCCAGCCACACGGTAGAAGCGGCCTCAGAGAGCTTTTTCAGTTCCGCAACCACCTTCTTTTTGTCGGCCGGAACGATATACTCCGGGGTGAACCCGTTGGCTACGTCGACGCTGAGCTTGTGTTCTTCCAGGTCGCGGATGTGGCCGATGGATGCCTTTACCAGATATTCCTTTCCCAGGTATTGCTGGATGGTCTTCACCTTACCGGGGCTCTCTACAATAACTAAGTTTTTTCCCTCCATATCGATAGCATTTACGGGCTTGTGGCCCGATAATTTTCTGCAAAGTAAAGCAGAATTCGCGGATAAATCCAAATTTTCTGTTTAATTTTGTAGGCTGAACTTTTGACAAGACCTAAGGTCTTGCATACAGTGAAAATTTTTATCGCATGAGGGACAGTGCAAAGAAGAAAATAAGCAAGTGGTTCTGGATTCTTCTGGTAACCCCGGTAGTGCTGTTGGCGCTGCTGTTATGTGCCGTGTGGGCCTTCGCAGATATTCCTTCCATTGAGGAACTGGAAAACCCGGATTCCAAATTGGCAACGCAGGTAATCGCGGAGGAAGGGGAAATCCTTACCACTTATCATATAGAGAACCGTACCTTTGTCGGGTACGAGGAACTGCCCCAGTCGCTGGTGCAGGCGGCGGTGGCCACGGAAGACAAACGTTTCTATGAACATTCCGGCGTGGACCTGCAGTCCCTGGGCCGCGTGTTGTTCCGTACACTGCTTTCCCGGGATTCCTCCCAGGGCGGTGGCTCCACCATCACCCAGCAGCTGGCCAAAACGCTGTATCCCCGTGGCGCCCACAAAGGCAAACTGGGCATGGTCTGGATTAAATTAAAGGAGTGGATTACCGCCATCAAGCTGGAGCGCAACTACACCAAGGAGGAAATCCTGGACATGTACATGAACGCCGTGTTCTTCGGTTCCAACTCCTATGGCATATCCTCAGCTGCCAACCAGTTCTTCGGAAAACAACCCGCGGAACTGCTCACGGAGGAAAGCGCCGTGTTAGTGGGCATGGTGAACAAGCCCACCCGTTACAATCCGTCCCTGAATCCGGAGAACGCCCTGCGCCGCCGCAACCTGGTGCTTTCCCGCATGGAAGACATGCACTACCTTACCAAGGCGGAATGCGATTCCCTCCAGGCGCTGCCCATCGTCCTGCACAGCCGCAAAGGAGACCGCACCACCGGTGTGGGCCCCTATTTCCGCGATATGCTCCGCCGCATCATGAGCGCCAACAAGCCCAAGCGTTCTTCCTATTCGTCCGCGGAGGACTATCAGGTGGATTCCCTGCAGTGGGAAGACGATCCGCTGTACGGCTGGCTCAACAAGAATTTCAAGAGCGACGGCTCGGCCTATGACCTGGACAAAGATGGCCTGCGCATCTATACCACCATTAATTATAAGATGCAGCGCTATGCGGAGGAAGCCATTGCGGAACACCTGGGAAAAGACCTCCAGAAGGCCTTCTTCCGGGAACTCAAACATCGACGCAATCCGCCGTTCATGTCCGATACGGACCCTTCCGTCATTGAAACTACCCTCAAGCAGGCCCGTCGCTGGAGCGACCGCACCCGCATGATGAAAGCCTCCGGCAGCAGCCAGGCGGAAATCGACAAGAGTTTTTCCGAGCCCGTCAAGATGCGCGTATTCACCTGGGACAAGCCCGGGTATCGCGATACGGTCATGACCCCGGACGATTCCATCCGGTATTACAAGTCCTTCTTCCGTGCGGCATTTCTGGCCATCGAACCGAGAACGGGGCATGTTAGGGCGTATGTGGGCGGCCCGGATTACCGCTACTTCAAGTACGACAATGTCCGTCAGGGCCGTCGTCAGGTGGGTTCTACGGTGAAGCCTTTCATCTACACCCTGGGCATGGAATCCGGCATGACGCCCTGTGACCCCGTGCTCAATTCGCCCGTGGTCATCGTGGTCAACGGCGACCAGACCTGGACCCCGCAGGACACCCACGCGGACGGAACCATGGTGGACCTCACCTGGGGTCTTGCACATAGCTCCAACTCCGTGGCGGCCTACCTGATGAAACAGCTGGGCCCTGCCTCCATGGTGGCCATGATGCGCAAACTGGGCATCAGCGGCTTTATCGACCCTGTAGCGTCCCTTTGCGTGGGCGCAGCGGACCTGTCCGTCTTCGACATGGTAACCGCCTATAATACCTATCCTTCCGGCGGTACTTATACTTATCCGCTCTTTGTTACGCGCATTGAGGACCGCGACGGCAACATCCTGGGACAGTTCAGCGGGCGCAAGCGGGAGGCCCTGTCACAACGGGCCACCGGCGCCATGATCCAGATGATGCGCGCCGTGGTGGACAACGGTACCGGCGTCCGCCTGCGCTTCAAGTATGGGCTTAAAGGTGAAATCGCCGGTAAAACCGGTACCACCAACGACAACTCGGACGGCTGGTTCATCGGCTATACGCCCAAGATTACAGCCGGCATCTGGGTGGGCGCGGAGGACCGCTACGTGCATTTCTCCAACAACAACTTGGGTCAGGGTGCCAACATGGCGCTGCCTATCTGGGGTCTGTGGATGAAGAAAGTCCTGCAGGACGGAACCCTGGGCATCTCGGAGAGCGACGTCTTCCCGGAGGAACTCAAGGGTGAGTATTGCGGCGGCTCCCAGGAAGGGGAGGCCGTTCAGGGAAAGGATGAACTAGAAAATTATTATTTCGAATAAAATGGCCAAATATCAATCCATTGCCGTTATTTACGGCTCTGATTCCTCTGAGTGGGAGGTGGCATGTCGCAGCGGCGAGTTCGTCGCTTCGCGCATCGACGAATTCCAGTACGACGTTTACGAGATTTTCGCCCGTTTTGGCAAGTGGAATCTAGTGGCCATGCGCAAGGCCAATGCCATGCGCCAGCCCTTCCCGGAGGGTGCCCAGCCGGAAATCGACAAGTCGGATTTCTCCGCCATGATACTGGGAGAAAAGGTAAAGTTCGATTTTGCCTATATCATGCAGCATGGTGCTCCCGGCGAAACCGGCCTGCTGCAGGGCTACCTGGAAATGCTGGGCGTGCCGTTCTCCAGTTGCAGCGCCTTCGTTACCACCGTGGCCTTCGACAAGTATTCCTGCAAGAGCTACCTGCGCACGGCCGATTTCGTGAAAATGGCTCCGGACGCTTTCGTGCGCCAGGGGGACGACGTGGAGGCCTTTAGCAAGCAGGCGGTGGAACGCCTGGGCCTGCCGCTCTTCGTAAAGCCCACCTCGGGCGGTTCCAGCTTTGGTATCTCCAAGGTGGAGAAGGCGGAAGACCTTCCTGCGGCCATCCGTTTCGCCTTTGCCGAGGGCGAGACCGTCATCGTGGAGGCTGCTGTCAAGCCGGAGCATGAGCTCACCTGCGCCGTGTATTTCGACGGCAAAGAGGTGCAGGCGCTGCCTGTTATCGAGATTATTTCGGAGACCGGTTGGTTCGATTACGATGCCAAATACAACGGCTTCAGCCGCGAGGTCTGCCCGGCGGAGATTCCGGACGAACTCCGGGACCAGGTGCAGGACATCACCAAGCGTATCTACCGCTATCTGGGCTGCAAAGGCCTGGTTCGCATGGACTATATCGTCGCCAAGGACGGGATTTACTTCCTGGAGGTGAATATCATCCCCGGCATGACCAACGCTTCGCTGGTGCCCAAGATGGTGCGTACCGCCGGTATCGGCATTACCAATTTCCTGACAACCATTATCGAAAACGCGTAGGGAATGCTGCTGGTGGATTTTCTGAAGGAGGGGATTGCCGCCCTGGAACCGCTGTACCCCACGGCGGAAGCCAGGAATATTGTCCTGATGCTGTGCGAGGAAACCATCGGCACCAAGAATTACACCCATATCGTAGATCCGCAGTACAAGATCGACAAGAAGGGCGAAAAGGCCTTGCTGGACGGTCTGTCGCGGCTCAAGAAAGGGGAGCCGATCCAGTATGTGACGGGCCGGGCGGAGTTCTGTGGACGCGTGTTCCATGTGACGCCGGACGTGCTTATTCCGCGTCCGGAGACGGAACTGTTGGTGCGGGAGGCCATCAAGATTGCCAGCCGCATCAAGCGCATGCGTAGTCCGTACGGAAAAACCGCGGAACCGGTGCGTGTGCTGGATTTGTGCACGGGGTCGGGTAATATCGCCTGGTCGCTGGCGCTGTCGGTTCCGGGTTCCCGTGTGGTGGGGGTCGATATTTCCACCGGGGCCCTTTCCGTGGCCCGTGGACAGGATTTTTCGGCCGAACTAAAGGCGACGGGTGCGTTGGCGCCTACGTTCATCGCCACGGATATTCTGGATACGGAGCAGGAGTTTTCTTTTGGCCCCTTCGACCTGGTCCTTTCCAATCCGCCTTATATCATGGAAAAGGAGAAGTGCCTGCTGCGCCGGAACGTGCTGGATTATGAGCCTTCGCGCGCGCTCTTTGTTCCGGACGATGACGCGCTGCTATTTTACAGGGCGGTGGCGCGTTGGTCGCACCGTTTCCTGTCGCCGGAAGGGAAGGGGCTTACGGAGATCAACGAGGTGCTGGGAAAGGAGACCGAGGGTCTTTTCCGCGATTCGGGCTTTTCGGAGACATCGCTCGTAACGGATTTTTACGACAAAAACCGTTTCGTTTTTTACAAGAAATAGGCCTTCTGCGTACGCCAGAGGCATATTTTTCATTTTATCCGTTTCTTTTTTGTTTACACCGTAACTACTTCCGTACTTTGCAATATGAAGTACGGAAAGTTTTTGGTGGGCGTTTTGGGCGTCCTGTTCGTGGCCTTGGAAGGCTGTGACAAACAGATGGAGGAAGCCCCGTTGCTTCCGGAGGAGAGCCCTCGCAGCGTAGTCATGCTGGAGGATGTAGCGCAATTGCTTTCTACTTTGCCGCTGGGCGTGGAGCAGATGATGGAGGTGCAGGATGCCGCAGGGGCATCGGCAGGGAATGGGTACGATGAGGAATACCGTATGCAGGACTTGTTTGCCTCGCCGGGGCGCGGGGTGGGAGAGATTGAGGAGACCAAGGCGCAGAAGTACGGGCGGCCTCTCAGGGACCTGCTGCGGGAGGCGCTGGCCACCAAGGCTTCGGAGGCGGGCGTCGGGGCGTCTGACGGCTGGCTGGACTCGCTGGCGCTTTCGGACGTACAGATTTATTGGCCCGGTGCATCTGCCTGGGATGGGAATCAGCTGCCGGTAATCACCTATGATCCCGGCGACGGCGCCTCGGAGAACGAGGGGTACGAGCTATTGCCGGATGGATCGACCCGGAAGATAATGGTGGACGAACCCATGGCCGCAGAACGGCCTGTGTGGGTGGTGAACCGCAATTCGGACGCAGACTACAAGAGCCTGGAACTGCTTCGCCGGGAGGACCCATCCTGGGGTCAGGGCGGCGGGGGACTCATCGTCAAAGGAGAGGTGGATGAATTGCGAACCCTGGTGCTGCGTTCTTTCAAGGCATTGCGGCAGTACGATTCGTGGTTCTGCGGGGCATCTGAGTTCTGGATCAAGATTGGCGCCGTGGAGGATTTTACGGCGGCTACGGAGCCCGAACTGCGGTTGTATCAGCCAAGCATTACAGACTTCATGCTGGTTGTACGCCGGGACCAGGTGGGGCTGGAACTGCCCGTTCAGGCCATTCTGGTATCTGAATGGACTCAACAGCTGAGTTCAGCGGCGTACATGATGCTGGAAGATGACGGAGGCAGCCAGACCACCTGGAAGTGTGCGGCTGTCGTCAAATACAATTCCAAAAGCTATGGCTTTGAACTGGAAATCCCTTTGAACAGCCGGGACGATATTGTCTGGCGCGGCGCTCTCACCCATGCCTTCATCGAGAAAAACAGCGGCCAGCCCATCCGCTTCGGCGACGTGGAGCTGGTTTTGGAACTGATCTAATTATGCAAGCTGTCGTCTCAAGTGTTGTTACAGATTTGTTTTTCCGTAATAACTTTCCTACCTTTGTCATTCACATGGACAAAAGTATGGAAACCACTATCATCCGCATCGGAAATAGCAGAGGAATTATTATTCCTGCCAGGGTGTTGAAAAAAATCGGTCTCAAGGAAGGCGCCAAAGTAAAGTTGGAGGAGAAGGGGGACGGAACCCTTTCTCTCTCGGCTGTGCCGGAAGTGGAACCCTATACGGGCCCTTTTACCGGTCCTTTCAAGGCCTTGAAAGACATTGTGGATCCGGACGCTTTCGGCGGTCGGGATTTGGATCCGGTGGAGTATGTACGCCAATTGCGGTCGGACGAAGGAGTGGAAAAACGTAAATTACCTTGGGATGAATAAAATGTATTTAATAGATTCGGATACATTGATTGCCTTGGGGAGAGGACGTTCCGTTGTTCAGGAGAAAATGAACAGTGTCGGAATGGAGAATTGCTTTTTGTCCGAGATCAGTTTGGCGGAATTGTATGTGGGCGTATATAAAGGATTTGGAAATGAGGCCTTCATCGCTTTTCTGGAACAGAATTTCAAGGTACTCCCTATCAGTCCAGCGATAAAAACGTTTGCACAAATCAGGGCCCAGGTGGAGCAGAAGGGGAATCGAATCGACAAATTAGATTTGTTCATTGCCGCAACAGCTTTGTGTAACGATTACACCCTCGTTACCCACAACACCCGTCATTTCTCCCGGATCCCGGGTCTTAAACTGGAGGACTGGTTATGATTGCTCTGGAATTGCTGGCACCGGCCAGAACGACACAGATTGGCATGGCGGCCATAGACTGCGGTGCGGATGCCGTGTATATTGCCGGCCCGGCTTTCGGCGCCAGGCAGGCGGCGGGAAACAGCGTGGAGGACATCCGGGAGCTGTGTACCTATGCCCACCGTTTTGGGGTGCGCATCTATGCCACCGTTAATACCTTGCTGGAGCCGGAGGAAATCCCCCAGGCGCGTGCGCTGGTAAAGCAGTTGGAGCAGGCCGGGGTGGACGCGTTAATCGTTCAGGACCCTTCCGTGCTGGGTATGAGCGACACCATCGTCATGCACGCCTCTACCCAATGCGCCATCCGCACGCCTGAAAAGGCGCAAGGGCTGCAAAGCCTGGGCTTCGGCCGCCTGGTGCTGGAACGGGAACTGTCCCTGGCGCAAATCAAGGCTATCACCCAATCCGTCGATACGGAAATAGAATTCTTTGTGCACGGTGCTCTCTGCGTATGCTATAGCGGCCAGTGCTACCTGTCCGAATACCTTACCGGGCGCAGCGCCAACCGGGGCGCCTGTGCACAGCCTTGCCGCAACCTATACGACCTGCAGGACGCCTCCGGCAAAGTGCTGGTGCGAAACAAGGCGCTGCTTTCCCTGAAGGACTATCAACTCATCCACCGTCTGGAAGACCTGGCGGAAGCCGGGGTAACTTCTTTCAAGATCGAGGGCCGGCTCAAGAACGAATCCTATGTCCGGAATGTGGTAAAAGCCTATTCCGAGGCCCTGGATGCCTTGATAGATAAATACCCCGACCGCTATCGCAGGAGTTCCTTCGGCCAGGTCCGCGGGGGCTTTACGCCCAATCTGCAGAAAACCTTTAACCGCGGTTACACGGAACTGTTCCTGGACGGTGAGTGCGGGCAGTGGGCTGCCATGGACGCACCCAAATCCATGGGCGAGTACATCGGCACGGTAGCCCGGCTCAAAGCGGACTGCGTGGTCCTGAACCCAGCCACACCGGACCTTGCGCTCGCCAACGGAGACGGCTTCGCCTTTGTGAACAAGGACGGCAGCATCACCGGTTTCCGGGGCGATGTCTGCCAGGGCTATAACATTTACTGTCGTAAGCCGGAAGGGCTTCGGGAGGGGCAGCCGCTATATCGTAATATCAGTGCTGCCTTTGAGAAGCAGTTGGATGCTGCAAAGCCAATACGCGAAGTGGAGGTAAGCCTGTCTGTCATGCTTCAAGACGGCCTTTTATGCGTTGAGGCCCAGTCGGAAGATGGCCGGTCCGCCGTGGAACAGCTGCCTGTTGGGGTCGATGTGGCCAGAGATCCGGACCGCATGCTGCAAACCCTCCAGGAGCAACTGGGCAAACGCAGTGGCCATTACGCCTTCCGCCAGGCCGCCATACAGGTGAACGGCCCCGTTCCCTTCCTGCCCGTATCGGCCATCAACGGCATTCGCCGGAACCTGGCCCAGCAGCTGGATGCCCTGCCCGTGAATGCCTTGCCGCTCTATCGCGGCAAAGTCAATCCTTCGGCCTCATTCCAGCTCACCTATGCTTCCGGCGGGGAACTCATGCGTTCCAAATACTGTGTCCGCCACGAACTCGGTCTCTGCCCCAAACAGGGAAAAGCCTCCAAAGCAGAGCCCCTCTTCCTCATCAACGGCAAAGAACGTCTCCGCCTGGACTTCCACTGCTCCACCTGCGAAATGACCGTCCGCCCCGCATAAATCCCCAGCCCTCCCTCTATCCTTGTTTTGGCCCGTTTTTGAGGATGAAACCAAGTATGGTACCCCTTCGTCCTTATATTGGGCGCATTTTAAGGATAAGTACCTCCCTGATTGCCAACCCATTGATTCACAGTAACTTCCAGTATAATCCTCGTTCGGTTTTTGAACGAGGATTGTAGTGTAAGTGGCAGAGAATCAAACACTTAAGTGTCACCGGCGCGAAACACCGCGTATGACGGCTAAAATACTGGTTATCAATCAGTTACAACATATTCCTCGTTCAAAAATCGAACGAGGAATTGTGTGTAAGTGACAGAGAATCAGGTACTTAAGTGTCACTAACGTAGAATGACATGTGTGACATCTAAACCATTGACTGATAAATGGTTACTGTATAATCCTCGTTCAAAAATCGAACGAGGATTATCAGTATCTTGCTGTGTATCAGGCACTTACCGATCAGCGTAAAACCGGGTGTCCACATAGTCTATTCCAGGGGGGCTACTTATTCTACTCCGGAGGGCATACTTATTCTACTCCGGGGTTACATAAGCGAAAATTCGGCTGGTCGATAACACGCTGATTATCAGTTACTTCCCGGAAATCCTCGGCTCTTTTTGCGCCGAGGATTATGAGCAAAACGCTGATTATCAAGCAGATATGAACCAGGCGGGGCGCGGCCGCCGCACGCAACCAGGTGCGGCGGCTGGGTGGACACGGAACCGCCGCCTTGCAATACGCGGCAAGGCGGCTAGCGAGAACCCTCTCGGGCTCCATCAAAGGGCCCAAGAGGGTTCCGCTTTCCTTCCGGCAACATCCCGGCTAAAGCACAGAGTGATGCCTTAGAGGTGGTTCAGGGCGGGGAAGCTGTGCTTTAACCGGGTGTTAAAAGGGTAGTTAAAGTACAGGCAGGGGCCCTGGAGATGGGTTTGGACAGGGTGGGTGTGCTTTAACGGGGTGAAAAAAGTATGGTTAAAGCACAGAGTGATGCCTTAGAGGTGGTTCAGGACAGAGTAGGTGTGCTTTAACCAGGATGAGGAGGGCAGGGGACAAAAACGTATCGAAGTGACAGAACCCTGCAAGACTTATGGACCCCTTCCGTCAAAATTAGCCTGAAATGACGGTCCTCTGTAGGCTCTTTGGACCTCCTCCATCACTTTGGATGAGATATCTGTGTTCTGAGGGTCCAGAGCATGGACCTTCGCGCGAAAAAAACCGTGAAAAGTGTACGGAAGGTCCAAGGTGTGGACCTTCGCGCGAATTTTGCCCGGAAAAGTGTACTGAGGGTCCACTCTATGGACCTTCGCGCAAGGAGATGCCCGGTCGGAGCCGGGCATGACGGGGAAGAGATCCCGGATCAAGTCCGGGATGAGGGGAAAGGGACAAGTCTGGGATGAGGAGGAAGGGCAAGTCGGGAATGACGGGCAAGAGCCAAACCGCGATTGCAAATAATCGCCATTCTATGGCACTTCGGGAGCAAACGTGGCAAAGATTTGGGCCGAAAGGGGCGTTTCCCTTGCCGCGAATGCAAATAATCTACCCTACAGGGCACTTCAGGTGCAAACGCGGCTGAGAGAAGGAGATCCCGGGTCGAGTCCGGGATGAGGAGAAACAGGCCCGGAATGAGGAGGGGCGGAGTCGAGCAGGACGGGGAAGGAGATCCCGGTTCAAGTCCGGGATGAGGAGGGACGGAGTCGAGCAGGACGGGGAAGGAGCCGGGCATGACGAGGGTGGGATGGGCATGACGGCGTTGGGGTATAAAAAAGCCCGGCGTTGAACCGGGCTGTTGGAGATTGGCCTCAGGAGGGGCCTAACTAGGAGCTCTCAGGGAGAGCGGGCTACAGGGTCTTGAGCTGGGCTTCGGCCTGGGCGGCGTACTTGGTGCCGGCGAGCTTCTGGTAGTATTCCTTGGCGGTAGCCTTGTCACCGGCCTTTTGGGCGGTGGCGGCGATGGTGAACATGATGTCCGCAGCGTTCTTGGCGTTGGGGCTCAGTTCCAGATACTTCTTATAGCTCTCGATGGCCTGGGCGCTCTTTCCGGCCTTGGTCTGGGCGCTGGCGATGAGCATGTAGGCGTTGCCGCTCTCTACATAGCTGTTGGATTTCTCCAGAGCTTCGATAGCCTCTGCGTTCTTACCGGCCTTCAGCAGGGCCTGACCTTTCTTAAGATAGGTGGTGGACAGCAGCTTGGGAGCCTGTGCTTCACCCAGTTCGTTGGCCTTGGTGAGGGCTGCGATGGCAGCTTCTGCGTCACCGCCCTGCATCAGGGACTGACCCAGCAGGAGCTGTGCCTGGCCGTTTTCCGGATCGATGGCTACCAAATCCTTGAAGGCGGCTGCAGCACCGGCGAAATTCTTTTCCTTGAGCAGGGAAGAACCCTTGCGCAGATAAACGTTGGAAACCAGACCGGCAGCTTCTTCTGCAACGTCGGAAGCCTCATATTCCGTGGCGATTTTCTTGGCCTCTGCCAGCGTGGTCAGGGCCTCATCGTAATTGGATTCGTTGATCTTCTCCTTGGCGATGGACAGAAGGGTGCCGGGAATAATCTCTTTGCACTTGGTCACCAGCTCTGCGGCTTCTTCACCTTCGCAAAGGGTGGCCTCTTCCAAAGCGGCACGGAACTGGGTCAGCGCCTCAATCTTGTTGTTTTCCAGGGCGGTTGCTCCGGCGTTGAAAGCTTCTACGGCTTTTTTGAAATCCTGCGCGGAAACCACTGCTGCGGCAAGCCCAAAGGCTGCAAGTGCTACAAAAAATCTTTTCATGGTTCTTTCTGTCTATTTTGTTAAGTTATACATTCATAGGTCCACAGTTTGCAAAAATAGCAAAAATAGTTGTAATTTTGCATGAAATTGCCTTAAAATGAAGATTCGTCAGTATAAATACCTCTTTCTGACGCTGTGCGCCCTGCTCTCCTTTTCAAGAATAGTGCCAGCCCAGCCACAATTGCCGCCGCTTCCCGTGGACTCCCGCATTCAAAAAGGGACGCTGGGATGTGGCGTCACCTATTATATGGTAACGGATCCCACGGTAAAAGGTTATGCCGATGTCGCCATCGTCCAGCGTGACGAGCCGCTGTCCGCAGCCAAACGTTCCACCCTCAAGAGCGAACTCCTGACCCGGCTGAGCATAGCGCCCGGTCCGGATGGCTACCTTTCGGACACGGACGGTTCAACCGTATATCGTTTCTGCCACGTTCCTTTCTACCGGGCGGAGGCCCTGGACTCCACGCTGCTCTACACCTTCGGCCTTGTAGCCCAGTCCAAAGCGCAGCAGGCGGTCATCGTCAGCGGTGACATCGACGCCGTGGAACTGAAAAAGAAGCTGGACATTTTCTCCATGCTGGTGCCGCGGATGTTGGTTAAGAACAGCCATCAGCCGGACTATGTGTGGGAGCCCTCGCCTGCCCCTTCCGTGCAGTTTTATCCGGACGGCTGCGCCCGCGTGAGCGTCTCCTACGACGGTGCCCGCATCCCTTTCCCGTACATGAACACGGCCCAGGCCCTGGTGACGGACCTCTTCGGCCTGGAATTCCAGGTCCTTCTGCGGCATCGGCTGGAACGCAATTTCCGCGCAGCCGGCATCCCTTACGGCAGCATCGACTTTCATGCCCTTCGCAGTGCCGATTATGGCGATAACGAGCGATATACCGTCTCCATGCGCGTGGCGCAGGAAAACCTGCACAAGACCATGCGCCTGATGTCCAACACCATTGCCGAGTTGGACGCCGTGGGCGCCAGTCCGGAAGAATTTGCCGAAGCCAAGAAGGTGCTTATGCCCTCCATCTACCATAAATGGGCATCCGCTCCCGCCCCCGGCTCACTGGTGAACCGTTGCATCGCCCATTTCCTGTATGGCGCCAACCTGGCCCCGTACGAAGAAACGGTGCGCCTGTTCTCCCGCAAAAACGTCAGCGACAGCGTGGAAACCCGCCTGTTCAACCGTTTTGCCGATGCCCTCCTGGAGCAACTGTCCAACCTGACGCTGGAATACAGGCAGGCCCCTGACTCCCTGGACAAGGACGAGGAACTGTTCTACTACAACCTTTCCTACCTTTATGGCTCCGTGGTGCGGACGGGAAACGACTACCGCTGGCATGGGGCCGATACCCTGGGCATGCAGGTGAAATGTCCCAAGGTCAAGGTGAAGAACGAACGTCTGGAAGCCGTCACCGGCGGCACCCTCTGGACCTTCTCCAACGGCATGCGCGTCATCTTCAAGCAGGTGCCCAAAACCGGCATCTTCAACTACGAACTGCAACTGAACGGCGGCCTGGCCCAAATCGACGACCTGCAGGAAGGGGAGGGAGGCTACATAGGTGACCTCCTGTCGCTTTACGACGCCGGTGGCCTGCCCGCCTGGCATTTCCGCGAAGTGCTGGAAGTGGGCGGCGTGAGCATGGATACCCACGTGGACCTGAACAACATGGCCGTGAGCGGCGTGGCACCATCGAACCAACTGCCTTTCCTGATGAAGGCGTTGCTGGAACTCGCCAACCATGGCAAGTTGAATGTCGATGCCTGCGAGGCCTATCGGCAACAACAATTGCTGCGGGAGCCCGGAACAGACGATGCGTTGCGCCTGCGCCTGGTGTCGGATTATCGCTATACGGATGCCCGGATTCCGTCGGCCCTGTCGGCTGAAACCTGGAAAAAGGCGGAGAAATTTTATGCCGATCGCTTCTCCCGGATGAACGATGGCGTGCTGATTATCTCCGGCGACCTGAACGAAGGAAGCGTGAAAAAACTGCTGAGCCAGTACCTCGGGGGCTTCCGTGTGCTCAAAGGCGTTACGCCCCGCCGGCCGGTGGAATACAACCCGCGCGCAGGCACGCTTACGGTCACTGAGAACGGTCCCGAGAAGGGCATCTTCGTGCTCATGGAAGCGGAGTACCCGGCGACGGCGGCTCATTTCTATACCTCGTACGTCGCCCAGGACCTCCTGCAGAAATGCCTGACCGAACGCCTGGTCAAATACGGCTTCAGCAGCCAGGTGGAGGTGACACCGCTGGTGCACCCGCGTGAGCGTTTTCAGGTGAAAATCAGCTGTCGGCCGCTTCCGCTGGGGCATACTCCTGCCGATGTGAACGAAGTATCGGCCCAAAGAGCCCTCTCGGCGGTCCGCGCTGCTATTAAGGATGCCTCGTCAGACCTGGCCGATGCCGCCGACATGGCCCTGTGGAAGGCAAAATTGGGCTGCGTGGTGGATCAGGTGATGGCCAACTCCAGCGGCTTTGTTACCACCCTGCATGCCCGCTATGCCTGGAATAAAGACGTAACCACCCGTTTCAAAGAACACATCGCCGCCATAACGCCCGAAGACGTCCGGACCTTCTTAGGGACGATGGCTGCCGGCGGACGCGTAGAATACCTTGTACCATGAGCAGCGCTTTCGGAACCATCATCGAAATCGGTGACATCCTTGTATCCGAGGATGTCGTCCTGGAGTTTTTCGCCTGTGACTATGCCGTTTGCAAGGGCAAGTGTTGCATTATCGGCGATAGCGGTGCGCCGCTCAAGGAAGAGGAATTGGAGCCGATCGAGGCCAATTACGACTCCTTCAGCCCGCTCATGACCCCGGAAGGGCGTGCTGCCGTCAATGCCAAGGGCTTTTTCGAAATCGACCGCGACGGGGACCTGGTGACCCCGCTGGTGCCCGGCAGCGAGGAATGTGCCTTCTGCCACTTCCAGGACGGCAACTGCTTCTGCGCCATCGAGCGGCAGTTCTGCAAGGGATTATCGACCTTCAAGAAACCCATTTCCTGCTCCCTGTACCCCATCCGTGTGACGGAGTTGGGCGGCGGCAGGGTAGGGCTGAACCTGCACCGCTGGGACATCTGCAAAGATGCCTATGAAAAAGGGCGCCGCGAAGGAATCCGGGTGTACCAGTTCCTTCGCGGACCGCTAATCGATGCCTTTGGGGAAGAGTTTTACTCGGCCTTGGAGGCGGCTGCCAAAATGCTCATAGCAGCCTCATAATCATTTTCATTCACTTTTACTTCGATGGGCCTCGCAAGGGCCAGGGAAGGGTAGGAGGAGTCTGCGCCAAAGACGCCGGCAGGGATGCCGTTGTCTCCCAGAAGGGCGACGCACATGTCGGCCTGGATCTTCTCTATGAAGGTGGCCACGGTTTTGAAGGATTGGGTATCAGTCGCCATAGGTATTGATTTTATGGTCAATTGCGGAAACAATGCGGGCCAGGTCCCGTACCAGGCCTTCTGCCTGGAATCCGCCCAGCTCCGGCTCGATAGTGATGTTGTCCTCCCACAGGCGCATGACGCGCATGTAGGTGGAGGTGTGGTGGTAGCGATAACCGCCGTTCTGTGTTTCGCCGGCCTTTTTGTAGCCGCGGGAAGCCATGGCGGCGTCGATTCGTGCCCAATACTCCGCCGGGTCCCCTTTGGCGTGGATGGTACGTTTGCCATAGCCGAAGAAAGGGTATGCCAGGGAAACGACGGCGAACATGCCGGCAATGTAGGCAATGGACTTCCAGCCCTGCTGGAAAGCGACGGACACGTCACTGGAAATGTAACCGGTGAGCATGAGTGCGCCGATAATCACCACGAAGATGATGCAAATCTGCACCAGGTATTTGAAGGCTCTTCTCAGGTAGGTCATGCCAGTTCTCTTATAATTTCATCAGATACAAAGAAGTGGTCTTCCGGGATGCGGTAGCGCCGCCCGATTTTAACCAGGGCACCCTCCTTGATGAGGCGCTGGACGTCTTCGCCTTTGCAATTGGCCAGGAGGAATTCCCCGTCGATGCCACGGGCCGTACGAAGGGCCAGCATGAGGGTTTCCACTTTCTCGTCTTCTACGCTCAGGGACTCGCTGGTACACGTGTAACCATTGAGTTCCGGGCTGTTCCAGCTGCGTCCCCGTCCGCTGAACGAGTGGGCGGAAGGCCCCAGGCCGACATACGGCCTGCGCTGCCAGTAACCCCCGTTGTGGACGGCCTCGAAGCCGGGTTTGGCGAAGTTGGAAATCTCGTAGTGCGTATAGCCTGCTGCAGCCATTTTGCTGCACAGGATGTCGTACTGGTGACGGCAGAGTTCGTCCGGGGCTTCTTCATATTCCCCGTTCTCCAGCCGTTGTGCCAGCACATTATCGCCCTCGATGGTGAGCTGATAGCAGGAAATGTGCTCCGGATCCAGGGCGATGGCCTCGTCGATAGTGGCCTCCCACACGGCATCCGACAGGTTGGACAGGCCAAAGATAAGGTCGATGCTCACGTTCTCGAAGCCGGCCTGGCGCGCCAGACGGAAGGCTTCGCGGGCGCCGTCCGCCGTGTGCCGGCGGTTCATCCAGCGGAGCAGGGTATCGTCCAGCGACTGGACGCCGATGCTCATGCGGTTGACTCCCAGGGACCGGAGGCTTTCCAGGTAGGGGAGTCCTTTCTCCACCAGGTCTTCCGGGTTGCATTCCATGGTGAACTCCGTGTAGGGGCCGCCGTGGCCGCATTCTTCCAGGGCCAGGAGGATGCGGGTAAGATGCGAAAGGGGCAGCACGGAAGGTGTGCCGCCCCCAAAGTATAAGGTTTTGAGGCTGTCGTCCATTTCTGCAGCGCGGTCATGGATTTCCTGACACAACTGCTTGGTGTAGATGTCGTAAATGCCTTCGCCCGGGATTTCGGAGTAGAAATCGCAGTAGATGCAAAAGCTCTTGCAGAAAGGGACGTGGATGTAAATCATATTACCTTAACATGCATTCGGCGCGGCCCAGCAGGCTTTGCTCGGTGTAAACTTCCAGAGTATATACGCCTTTGACGAATTCACCGGTGTCGTTGATGTAGATGGTGAGATCTACCTCGTTGCCTTCGTAGTCCACTTCGCGGGAAGCGGTGGCCTGCAGGACTTCGCCGCCTGCAGTGAAGCTGGTGGATTCGTTGTTGTTAAGCAGGATGCCTTCCGGATCCTTTACGCGCACATAGATGCGGAGGGGGCCTTTGTCGGCCAGTGCATTTTCTACCAGCGAGAGGTTGGCGGTCATGTAGCGTACGCGGCTGTGGCGGTCGCCCACTTTGTCGTTGCTGTAATGGGCCTGCAGGGAAATGCCACGCGCTCTGAGGACCTTGCCGGCGCTCACCTGGGATGCCAGGCTTTCTACCTGCTGGGTGAGCTGCTCGTTGGCAGCGCGGCTTTCTGCAGCCTCGCGGCGGGCGGCGGCGGCATCGGCCGTGAGTTTCTTGTTCAGGGTGTTCAGGGAGTCAATCTGGACGATATAGCCCTTCATGATGGTACGGAGGGTACCCAGTTCTTTCTCGTACTGGCGGATTTTGGCGCGGTTGGTGGCTTCCGTCTTGCTCAGTTTCTCGATGAGCATGGCCACTTGCTCGCGGGAGGTGTCCAGCTGATGATTGATGCTCTCGTAGTCGGAATTCAGGCTGTCAAAGTCCTGCTGGAGAGCTACCATTTGCTGGGCAAGTTCTGCCTTCTCCGTTTCCAGGTCCTTGACCAGGCTGTTGCGCTGGTAAAGCATGTAACCCAGGACACCGCCCAGGACCACTGCCAAAACGGCAAGGATAATCATGACGGTACGGGGACCTTTGTTTTCTTTTCTTTCACGCTCTTCGCGTTCGATTCTCTCGAGGGGATCTTCTACCATGGTATTTCTGTTTTTATTTCGTACAAATATAATTATATTTGTGCAAATATCATGCGATTTCTTGTATGGAAAATGTCTTTTATGGCCGCATAGAGGCCCTTCGCGCCCTGATGAGGGAAAACAGCTGGGATATCGTCATCCTCACCGGCAGCGACCCTCACGCCAGTGAATATCCCTCGGCCCGCTGGAAACAGGTGGAATGGCTGTCCGGTTTCACCGGAGAGGCGGGGGACCTGGTGGTCACCGCGGACCATGCCGGCCTGTGGACAGACACCCGCTATTTCATCCAGGCCGTGAAGCAGCTTGCAGGAACGGGCGTGGAACTGCACAAGATGCGCGTTCCGGAGCAAGTGCCTATCCCTGAATGGATTGCGTCGCTGGAAATGGACGAGCCGGTCATCGCTGTCGATGGTCTGTGCCAGTCGGTGGACGCCATCCGGGAATTGCAGGATACGGTGCCGTCGGCCATCATCGTCCCTGTTCCGGACCTGCTGAGCGCCTTGTGGGAAGATCGCCCCGCCATCCCTTGCACGCCCATCATCACCCTGGGGGAGGACCTCACCGGCGAGAGCCGCGAAGCCCGCATCCAGTGGCTGCGCAAATGGCTGGTAAAGCAGGGGGCCGATGCCATCTTCATCACCGCCCTGGACCAGATTGCCTGGCTGCTGAACGTGCGCGGCTCGGACATCGACTATAATCCGCTGGTCATCTCCTATTTGCTGGTTACCCTTGACGATGTCTCCTGGTTCGTCCGCAAGGAGATTTATACGGACCCGGATCAGGATACGGCCGATACCTTTGACGAACTCACCGCAGACGGCGTTACCATCTGCGACTACTCAGACGTCAACTTCACGCTGGCCTCCCTGCGGGAAAACGGCGTGGACCGCATCTGCGTGGATCCTTCCGGCCTCAATGTGGCGCTCCGAGACGCTATTGACGATGGCGACCAGCTGCCGGAAGTGGTGGAATGCCCGTCGCCCGTGCCCCTGCGCAAGGCCGTGAAAAACGCCGTGCAGATAGAAGGCATGCGCGAGGCCCATCTGGAAGACGGCCTGGTGATGGAGCGCTTCCTCTACTGGGTGGAGCAGCACGCCGGCACGGTGAACGAATGGGAGGCCGCCTGTTACCTTGGCAGCCTCCGTGCACAAATCTCCGGGTACAGGGGAGACAGTTTCGAGACGATATCGGCCTATGGCCCTTCGGCGGCCCTGCCGCATTATTCCACCCCTCGTGAGGGCTCGGCCCTGCTGGAGGCCCGCGGCTTGTACCTGTGCGACTCCGGCGGCCAGTACCTGTTCGGCACCACGGACATCACACGCACCGTCCCGATGGGGCCCTGCACGGCTCTGGAGCGGGAAGACTACACACTGGTGCTAAAAGGACATATCGACCTGTCGATGGCCGTATTCCCCAAGGGGACCTGCGGGCCGCATCTGGATATCCTGGCGCGCGAACCGCTGTGGCGATACAAGCGCAATTACGGGCATGGCACGGGCCACGGCGTAGGCTTCTTCCTGGGTGTGCATGAAGGCCCGCACGACCTGCGCCAAAACTTTAATTCAGTGCCTTATGAGCCCGGTTTCGTGGTCTCGGACGAGCCCGGCATCTACCGGGAAGGCATGCACGGTGTCCGGCACGAGAACGTGCTCCTGTGCCGCTCCCTGGGCGACAACGAGTTCGGCTCCTGGCTGGGCTTCGAACCGCTTACCCTGTGCCACTTCGACACCTCCTGCCTGGAACTCTCCCTCCTCACCGAAGACGAGCGCAACTGGCTCAACGCCTACAACGAACGCGTCTACCGCACCCTGAGCCCCCGCCTCCCTGCGGAAGTCGCCGCCTGGCTCCGCACCAAAACCCTGCCGGTGTAGCAAAAGTTTTTTTAACATTTCCTGTTCTTCTGCGTCTTATAGTTGCAAGCGCTTGAGAAGACACCATGAAAAAGACAGTTATTACATTCTTATTACTTACGGCAACGCTCCTGACGGCGTGGGCCGGAAAACCGGAAAAATTGGAACGTCTTGCCCGGCAATACAAGGGCGAGGACGGGTTTGAGATGGTCTCCATTGGCCGGCTGGGCCTTCGCCTGATTGGGGGGATTGCCGCAGCATCCGGAGACCTGGACAAAGAAGAACGGGCGGCCTTAAAGGTTTTTAAAGGACTTAACAAACTCATCGTCATCGACTTTGAAGAAATCCCGCAGGCCCGGAAAGCGGCTTTCGCCACCAAGGTGGAGAAAATCTTAGACGGCATGGACCTGATTCTGGAGTCCAAAGACAAAGAGGAAACTTTCAGGATTTATGGCATTGACGACGGCAAGGACATCCGCGACTGTATCCTGTACAGCAGTGACGGGTCGCTTATCGTCACCAAAGGACGCTTCAGTTTGGATGCCATCGGGAAACTGATGGAGATGGCCGAATGACGGACCGCGCCTTTCATACCGTTTGGCTGCCCCTCCAGGGCCAGTTCTACCGGATTGCCTTCTATCTGCTTGAAAATGAAGCCGATGCGAAAGACGCCGTGCAGGAACTGTACCTGAAGCTTTGGACGCTGCGGGACCATCTGGAAATGGTCCGCGAGCCGGCCGCATACGGTTCCCTCCTGCTCAGGAACCTTTGCATCGACCGCATCCGCAGGCGAAAGCCCCCGGAAGAGCCGCGGGAAGACCAGGCCGACGGCCCGCCCCCGGACAGGCAGCTGGAAGAAAAAGAAGCGCTGAAGGCCGTCATGAAAGACATGGCCGCCCTGCCGGAGAACCAACGAAAACTCCTGACCATGAGGGCCTTGGAAGGCCTCTCCTACCAGGAAATCAGCCAAAAGACGGGGCTCAGCGCCCTTAACATCCGAGTCCAGGTGAGCCTGGCCCGCAAAAAACTCAGCAGATGAAACGCATTGAAGACATAGAAAAACTTACGACGGAGGACCTCCTCCGGATAGGGGCCGATGAACGCATTCCCATCCCGGAAAACCTTATCGTGACCCTCCCGCACAAAACACGTCGGAACTGGAGCATCGCAGCAGCGGCAGCCATTCTCATCGGCCTGGGCGGATGGGCACTCAGCCGGCCTTCTGCAGCGCCCCGGGATACCTTTGAGGATCCTTATCTGGCCTATGCCGCAGTAGAAAAAGCGCTTGGAAAAATGTCGGCCTCCGTTCACAGCACGGCCGACAAAGTAGTCCGGGCAGAAACCAAGATTGACGATTTAACTTATTGGAAATGAAACGCTTAATTATCATATTCGCCTTGCTCGCCCTGAGCCTGTCGGCCTTGGCACAAAACGGGAAACAACTGTACAGCAAATACTCCGACCTTCCCGGCATGGAGGCCGTGTATATCTCTCCCGCCATGTTCCGCATTATCGGCAAAATTCCGGACGTGGAACTCAACGACAAAGACATCAACTTCTCCTCCATCATCAAATCCATGACCGGATTCTACATCCTGAATGCAAAGGACACGGAAACGGGCGCCAAACTTTTTGCCGATGTAAAGCATTTTATCGACTCCGGCAAATACGAACTCCTGATGGAAGCCAAGGAGGACGGCGAGGTGGTTCGCATGTACACGGTGGGCGATGAAAAAACCGTGACTTCCTTTGTCATGCTGGCCCGGGACAAGGACGAAGTCTCCTTCATCTCCTTTGACGGGAACATGGACCGGCAGGAAATGGAGAATATCCTTGCCCAGGCCGCCGCTGAGTAATTGGCTGTGAAATGGAAGCCACTGATAATCCGCGCTTTACGAAAAATCGTCTATGTCGTTTGACGTAGACGATTTTTTGTAAGCTCCTCACACTGAATGTATTGCATTTTACGGCAATTATTCTTTGTAGTCTCGAAAATATTTCCGACTTTCGCAGAAAGGTCCATTCGGACTTAATAATTGAGAGCTATGAAGAGTCGGAAAAGAAAATTTTACAGGGACATTATCAATCATTGCTATCAGCGTGGGGCCGATGGCATTGTCCTGTTTTATTCAGTCAGCGACCACCTGGTGTATTTCACCACGTACTGTCTGCTGGCCAAGAAGCACAATGTAAAAGTACTCAGCCTGTGCCAGATGCCGGATCATGTGCATGATACGGTAGTGGTCAAAAAAGTGGAGCAACTGTCCTGCTTCAAACAGGAAGTGAATTCGCGCTTCTCCAGAATGCAAAACACATTCTGCCATTGGGAGGAGTCTGTATTCGAGTCTCCGTTTGGCAGTGCGCCCAAGTTAGGATCCAAAAAAGCCAGGAGCAACCTTATTTACGTAGGGAATAACCCTGTTGAACGGCAATTGGTTGCAAAGGCAGAAGACTATCAGTGGAATTACCTTGCCTATGCCAAAAGTTCCCACCCATTCTCCGAGGAACTGGTAATCCGTAAGTGTCGATGGCCCATGAAAAACGCCATCAAGGAAGTCAAGTCCCAATACACTCGCGGTGAGCCCATGACATTCGCTTCGCTGAAAAGACTGTTCCAACCCCTTACGCTCACGGAAAAGCGGCAGTTGACGGACTTTATTATCGACACTTATAATGTAATTGACTATGAGGAAGCTATCCGCTATTTTGATACTTATGAGGATATGCTGGCCTCCATGCATGCTGATACAGGCAGCGAGCATGACCTGAATGAGATTACCCTTGGGCGCTCCGATGCCTGCTTTTCCCAATTTGCATCTCTCCTGCTTAAAGATGGAAGGTTCAACGACATCCACGAGGTGCTGTCTCTTCCTAAACTGGAGCGAGCAGAACTTTTCATGCAACTGCGGGAAAGAACGGAGGCCATGAGTGAACAGATTGCGCACTATTTACGGCTCCCGTTGGGGAAAATTCGTGAAAAGTAAGTCGCTCAGTGTGATATATTTTGGCTTTTTTCTATATTTGTACAAACTATAACCAATTTTCTCTATGAAACGATTCCTAACAGCGGTGTCCATGGCCGTCGTGCTGGTATTATTTTCCTGCACGGCGGAACAAATGAGCATGATCCAGGATGCCCAAAAACTCTCAGGTGAGGTAGATGGCATCAAGAAAGAAATCGATGCCCTCAAAGCCCAGTTAAACCAGTTGAACAGTGATGTGTCGGCTCTTCAGACCATCGTAACAGAATTGAAGAATCGTGGTTACATTACAGATGTGTCGGAGCTCTTAGAGAGCGGTGAGGTAGTAGGTTATACCATTACCTTCAACGACGGCCGTGTCATTTCCATCCGCAACGGCAAGGACGGTGCGGACGGTGCAGACGGCAAAGACGGTGTGGACAGCGGTAGCGCCCCTAAGATTTCCGTACGCCAGGACTCCGACGGAATCTGGTATTGGACGATTAACGGCGAATGGCTCCTGGATGACGATGGCAACCGCGTCCCTGCCGTCGGCCGTGATGGTAAGGACGGCCAGGATGGTAAAGACGGGCAGGATGGTAAAGACGGAACCAATGGCCAGGATGGTAAAGACGGAACCAATGGCCAGGATGGTAAAGATGGCACCAATGGCCAGGATGGCATTACCCCGCTATTCAAAATTGAGGATGGTTACTGGTATATTTCCTATGACCAGGGTACTACCTGGACCCAGCTGGGTAAGGCTACCGGTGAAGACGGCAAGGATGGTCAGGACGGTCAAGACGGCCAGGACGGCCAGGGCGGCCAGGGAGACTCCTTCTTTAAGAGCGTAGATTTGAGTGATCCCAATTATGTGACTATCACCATGGCCGATGGCGCGGCGTTCAAAGTTCCCCGCTACAAGCCCGTGGGAATCAGTTTCAATATTGAAGATGCCAAGACGACCATCAGTGCCGGGGAAACCATCTCCATTACTTACACGTTGGAGAATGCTACGGATGGCACAAAGGTGACCGCCTCCTCCGATGGTAACTACATCGTGAAAGTAACCCCGGGAACCAACGGCGGCACTATTTTCGTCACCGCTCCTTCCAAATATACCGACGGTTATATCAACGTAATAGTAGATAACGGTATCGGCTATGTTGCCCTTACGGTGATCAACTTCAGCCAGCGTGAGATTACTTTCACCAACGGTCTCAATTACAATGTGGCTGCAACGGGCGGCACCGTAAATATCCCGCTCACCTCCAACTTTGAGTACAAGGTAGAGGTGGCACCAGCCGATCAGTCCTGGATTACAGTCACCCAGACCAAGGCAACTATCAGCGGGACCGTGGTGCTAAGCGTATCGGCCAACCAAAACAATGCAGCTCGCGTGGGCCATGTGTATTTGCAGCCGCTGGACGGCAACGGCACCTTCCGCAAGGAGATTCTCATCAACCAGGCTTCGGCCGTGTTCTCCATGAGCCGGGGCGGTTTCGTATTTCCCAAGGATGCCGGCTCGGATGTGATGACGGTGACTTCTACCCGTGGTCTGGTGGTCAGCGTTCCCAACAATGTGGACTGGCTCACTGCCAATACAGAGAATTCGGCCACTGACGCTGCGCAGTTTACAATCACCTTTACTTATAAGGAGAATAACGGTGCCGATTCCCGTGCCTGCGAAGTGATCTTCTATGCCGCTGACGGTACCACAAAGCTGGGTGCCATCGGCATTATCCAGACGGCCCAGGATGCAGATGACCTCAATGCCATGGTGTTCGAAGTAAGAGCCAACTACGCCAACGACTACACGGTGTGTCTGCCCATTGTGTCCTATTATAGCGGGTCCTATGAAGACGGTGAAGGGCATACCCAATGGATCTATGGCTCCAATACGGATTGTTATGTGAATTGGGGCGACGGGACCATTGAACATGTGGACTGGAATTACTACAATACCAAGGAGTATCCCAACAATATGAGTATGATGTCGGAGTACCGGTATGTATACCATAGCTATCCGCAGACCGAACAGGGGAAGATGTATGTCGTGACAGTTAACGGCCATATTGCTGCGCTGCGTGGAGACGGCATTCCTGAGGGTTATCGTCCGGGTATCCGTAAAGTGACCCAGTGGGGAAATACCGGCATGGTAGCTTTGGACGGCGCGTTCTCAGGCTGCTCCAGGCTAGAATACCTGGCCGCTGACAATTCCCAGGGCATGGCCGATGTGGTCCTGGTTCGTTCTGCTTTCAGCGGATGCACCATGCTGGAAACTATAGAAGAAGACCTCTTTGCAGCCTGCCACAATGTCAAGTCTTTCCAAAGTGTTTTCTCCAATTGCACGGCCTTGAAGGCTATTCCGGAAAAACTCTTTGACCATGCCACTTCGGCTATCAGTTTCAACGGTGTTTTCTCCTCCTGTACCCTGCTCACCGAGATTCCGGAGAACTTGTTTGCCCATGCTGTCTCAGCCAAAACATTCGGCAGTACCTTCTGGAGTTGCACGTCCATCAGCAGCATTCCGGAGAACTTGTTCGCCAACTGCTCCAATGCCCTTTCCTTCAGCTCTACTTTCTCCGACTGTAAGCTGATTGACACGATTCCCGGCGGTCTCTTTGCCGGTTGCCCCAATGTTACCAATATTGATGGTGTGTTCTGCCGCACGGCCGTTGCCGGTATTCCGTCCAATCTTTTCCAGAACAATACCAAGTTAACCTCTGTTAGCAGCCTGTTCAGTGAATGCACCCAGCTAAAGGCTGTTCCGGCCGGCTTGTTTGCCAACTGCCCGAATTTGTCTTCGGTCAATGCCCTGTTCCGCGGTTGCAGTAGCCTGCAGAATGTTCCGGTCAGTATCTTTGACCACAACCGTCGAATCGTGGATTTCGGCGAGCTTTTCTCTGGCTGTTATAATATGGGTTATAATGGAAAGTATTACCGTACGAATGAATCCCCTTATACTATTATCGACGGCCGCAAATACCATTTGTATGAGCGTGCCTATGAGGAGGATAACTTCATCGCCCCGCTCCGTTTCTATGGATGCTTCTCCGGGACCAACGTATATGACCTGAACAAGATTCCCCAGTCCTGGGGCGGTCAGGGCAACGACAACAACTACAAAGGTGACGGAGATGACGCCGAGGGATATAACTACGACGACTGGAACTAATAATCTGCTGCATCATGAAAAAAATCCTATATATCTTTATTGCTCTCGCTGCTGTTGCAGTTTGTGCGTGTAACAAAGAAAAGGCCGATGCCCCCATACAGGAAGTTCAGCTCACTTTTATGGCTTCCTGGGGTGATGAAGCCCTGCCCACCAAGACCATGCTGGATACCCTTGACAACACTAAGGTGCTATGGTCTCCCGACGAATTTATCAAGGTCTTTTCCGGTAACATGGCCGGAGTCTTCTATTCCATTAACGCCAGGCCTTCCAGGACCATTGAGATGCGTGGCGGTCTTGTTCCCCTGAACGGAGCAACTACCGGCAGTGTTTCCGGCACCTATTGGGCGGTCTATCCCTCCAATATAGCCCAATCCTGTAATAATGACCAGAGCGTGACCCTCACTGTTCCCTCTTCTCAGACGGGAGCAGAGGAGACCTTCGCCCAGAATATGGCTCCGGCCGTTGCGGTTTCCAACAATTTCCATTTCACTTTCTACAACGTATGTGGCGGTATCCGCTTTACGGTGAATGAGCCGGGTATCAAGATTGTTCAGTTTGGCAGTGTCGATGGGGAGGCTCTCTCCGGCAATGTAACGGTGGAAAAAAATCCCACCACCCAGCTTCCCACCGTATTGACTGTGAACTCGGGTATTCCCTACGTGAGCGTGACGGCTCCGGACAGCACTTTTGTGCCGGGACACCACTACTTTGCCATGATGCTGCCCACCCAGCCTCTCGCCAATGGCCTTACTGTTCAGTGTATCAAGACCAGCGGCAGTGGTTCGCGTGTTGTGAACAGTACCAAGGGCAAACAGGTAATCCGCTCCCGTTTCGGCACGCTGGACCAGGTGGACAATGGCGTGTGGAGCGCCACTCCGGCTACGCCCGAATATGTAGATTTGGGTGTTAACGTCTATTGGGCTACTTTCAATCTGGGCGCCAACTCGCCGGAAGGATTCGGAGCCTACTATGCCTGGGGCGAAACCGATCCCAAAGACACTTATACCTGGGAAAACTACAAATGGGGTACGCAATATCATTTAACCAAGTATTGCCAGAACAGCCAATTTGGCACTCCAGATGGAAAAAGCGAGTTGGACAGCGAGGATGATGCGGCGACAGTAGCATGGGGCTCTGCATGGAGGACACCCACGAACTGGGATTGGAACGAGTTGTTCAATAATTGCTCATGGGAGAGTACTCATTTGAACGGTATTCCCGTTTATAAGGTTACCAGTAAAAAAACCGGCTATACGGATAAGTTCATCTACCTTCCCGTCACAGGTGCATGGGATGCCTATATGGCCGCAGCCATGGGAGGCGAAATGATAGTCAGTTATAATTCGAATGATGGTTATTATCAAAGCAGAACTTGCAGCTATGATAGTTATAACTGCTATTATTTCAGGCTTAGTGCCTTTTCGTCTTCCTCATATTATAACGAATACCGTTATCGTTATTTGCCCGCCAGTATCCGTCCGGTAAGAAACAAGTATTATTAGAATGATTCCTTTCTGCTGTTTTGGTTGTATTTTGTAATTAGCTGAAACGGAGTATATTATGATAATTCTCCCCGGTAAAAATACCGGGGAGAATTTCTGTAAATAATTGTCAATGAGTTAGTTGCAAATCACGCATTCAGGGCATCGGCGCTGGAAATGAAGCGTGCCAGGTCTTCCTCGGAGACGTGATAGTTCTGCATTTCGCCGGAGAAGTACTGGTCATAGGCGCTCATGTCCACGAAGCCATGGCCGGAGAGGTTGAAGAGGATGGTCTTGGCTTCGCCGGTTTCCTTGCACTTGAGGGCCTCCTGGATGGTGGCGGCAATGGCGTGACAACTCTCGGGAGCGGGAATGATACCTTCCGTGCGCGCAAAGAGCACCCCGGCGTTGAAGGAATCCAGCTGCTCAATGTCCACGGCCTCCATGTAACCGTCCTTCATGAGCTGGGAGAGAATGACGCCGGCGCCGTGGTAGCGCAGACCACCGGCATGGATGGCGGCAGGCTTGAAAGAGTGGCCCAGGGTAAACATCGGGAGCAGCGGAGTCATGCCGGATTCGTCGCCAAAGTCGTACTCGAATTTACCCTTGGTAAGTTTGGGGCAGGAGTGAGGCTCCGCCGCAATGAAGCGGGTCTTCTTGCCGTCCTGGATGTTGTGGCGCATGAACGGCAGGGCCAGGCCGCAAAAGTTGGAGCCGCCGCCGAAGCAGGCAATCACGATGTCCGGGTATTCGCCGGTCATGGCCATCTGCTTCTCCGCTTCCAGGCCGATAACGGTCTGGTGCAGGCACACGTGGTTGAGCACGGAGCCCAGCGCATACTTGCAGTTGGGGGTGCTAACCGCCAGTTCAATGGCTTCGGAGATGGCGCAGCCCAGGGAGCCTTGATCGTTGGGATTGCGGGTAATGATGTCTTTGCCGGCACGGGTACTCATGGACGGGGAAGGGGTAACCGTTGCGCCGAAAGCCTGCATGATGGAGCGGCGGAAGGGCTTTTGCTCATAACTCACCTTGACCATGTAAACGGCGCAGTCAATGCCGAATTTCTTGGTGGCATAGCTCAGTGCACCGCCCCATTGGCCGGCACCGGTTTCGGTGGTGAGGTTGGTGATGCCCTGTTCCTTGGCATAGTAAGCCTGGGCGATGGCGCTGTTCAGCTTGTGGCTGCCGGCTGGGCTCACACTCTCGTTCTTGAAGTAGATGTGGGCAGGGGTCCCCAGGGCAGCCTCCAGTTCGTAGGCTCTCACCAGCGGGGTGCAGCGGTAGGCGGCATACTGCTGGCGTACTTCTTCCGGGATGGGGATCCATTCGTCGGTCTGGTTCAATTCCTGATCGGCGCATGCCTTGCAGAAAATGGGATACAGATCTTCCGCTTTCAGGGGCTGTCTGGTTGCCGGGTGCAGGAAGGGCAGCGGCTTATTGGGCATGACTGCCTGGATGTTAAAGTAATGGGTGGGGATTTCGCTCTCGGGGAGCATGTACTTTTTCTGTCTCATATCTATTTCGTTTTATGTTTGTTTGTCTTATAAAAAAAAGGCCTGCTGTAAGTCAGCAGGCCACCTTTATGTGAACGGAATAACTACGGTGAAGCGACTTACAGATTTTTATTCTGCAAGGCGCCACCAAGCGTTATTGACCATGTTCTTTTTCATATCCGATTACAAAGATGGGCAATCGAAATTACAATTGCAAGAAAAAATTAAAATTTTTCAAGAAGCGGAGCCGTCCACTGGGCCGATGCGGTGACGCAGTTGGCCTCGATATAGGCGTTAATGGCAACGGCTACAAACATGCACACGATGAGGGCGGCCACGATGATGCCGATGACGCGCAGGCGGGGCAGCCACTTTTTGTTATTCCAGCCGATGGTCTGGAACATGCTCCAGAAGCCGTGCTCCAGGTGCAGGAACAGGGCGATGAACCATACGATGTAGCAGCCTACCACAACGGGGCTGCGGAAAGTGGTGAGCAGCAGGTAATAGGGATTCTCGGCCTCTGCGCCCATGAATTCCTGCAGCTGCATCTTTGCCCAGAAGTGGGTAAGGTGGAAGCCCAGGAGGCCCAGGACGATGATGCCCAGGACGGCCATGTTCTTGGCGCTCCAGCTATCGTTCTTGGCCTTGGAGGCTACCTCATAACGCTTGAGGCCGCCACGACGACGGTAGTTGTCCACGGTGAGCCAAATACCATAGACGATATGGATAATGAAACCCAGGGCCAGAATGGGGACCATGATGGAGATGACGGGCGAGGACATGAAGTCGCAGCCCAGCTGGAACCAGCCGTCTCCGTGGCTGTACGGGAAGGCGTCAGCAGCTACTTTACCGAAATTCCCCTTCATGGAGTCGATGACGGAGAAGAAGTTAATGGTGCCGTGCAGGAGCAAGAAAACGATGAGGAAAGCGCCAGATACGCTCTGGATGAATTTCTTGCCGATAGAGGAGGTTAGGAAATTAGCCATTATAGTTATTTAATTTGTTTTTCAAGTATGCAAATATAGGAATCTTTCTTGGATTTTTCCCACTATTTGGGTACTTTTGTTGCAAAACTGAAAGCAACACATGTACAAACGCGTATTACTTAAACTATCGGGCGAAAGCCTGGGCGGTCCCGCCGGAAAGGGACTGGATACAGCCTGGCTGGAAAAGTATGCCAAGGAAATCGCCGTTGCCGCCAAGGCCGGACTGCAGGTTGCCATCGTCAATGGAGGCGGCAACATCTTCCGCGGCCTGCAAGGTGTGGGGAAAGGCTTCGACCGGGTAGACGGTGACAAAATGGGCATGCTGGCCACCGTCATCAACTCCCTGGCCCTGAGCATGTTCATCAAGGCGGAAGGCGTGGAAGCGGTGGTCTTCACCTCCACCCCCATGGAACCCCATGCCAAGTATTATATGCGTGACGATGCCGTCGCCGTGCTGGAACGGGGCGGCGTGGCGCTCATCGCCGGCGGTACGGGCAACCCCTTCTTCACCACGGATAGCGGCGCAGCCCTCCGTGCCTTGGAAATCGGCGCCGATGCCCTTCTGAAAGGTACGCGCGTGGACGGCGTCTATACTGCCGATCCGGAAAAGGATCCCTCCGCCGTCAAGTACGATGAACTCACCTTTGACGAGGCCATCTCCAAGCACCTGAAAGTGATGGACCAGACGGCCTACGCCCTTTGCTCGGACGGCAAGATGCCCATCATCGTCTTTGACATGAACGCCACCGGCAATCTCACCAAACTCCTGAACGGAGAAAAAGTTGGAACTTTAGTACATCCTTAATAACATTGACCATGAAAGCCGAATCTTTGTTAGGTTTTATCACCGGTGCCGCCCTGGGCGTATGCGCCGGTATCCTCTTCGCCCCGGACAAGGGTGAAGTTACCCGTAAAAAACTGATGGACGCCGCCTCGGAAGGTTACGACAACGCCGTAGAGGGCATGAACGAAATGGCCCACAATGCAGAGGTACGCTACCGCTATGCCCGTCGCGAGGCCAACAAACTCAAAGCAACCCTCATGGAGCAGGGTGCCGAACTTAAGGAAGAGGCCCGCAAGGCCATCCTGGAGCAGCTGCAGAAGCTGGAGGAATACCTCGCCAAAGCAGAAAAGGAAGCTGCCGCCGCCAACGCCGACGTCCAGGAAGGTTAAGCCGTAAAATGCAACTGATTCAGTTGCAGCACTTTACGAGAAATCGTCTATGTGAATCCGCATGGACGATTTTCTTTAATGTTCTGAATATCAGTGATTTATAACTCACGGGCGATATTTTTGTTTTAGCAAAAAAAAACCTACCTTTGTACAAATACGAACTGATACCAATCTGCATTACCATGAAAACCGTACTGAAATTGCTGGCAGCCCTTACCGTTCTTGCGGGGGGAGTCACAGCCTGTCAGGGAGGAGGGGGCGATGCCCAAACCGATCAGCCCATAACGCTATCCAAACAGGCGGTGACGCTGGCTCCGGAAGGAAGCAGCGAAACCGTCGTCCTTACAGCGCCTGTGTCCTGGATTGCCACTTCCACGGCCGAATGGCTCAAGGTGAATCCCGCCTCGGGCAATTCCGGGACCTTCAACATCTCGGTATCGGCCGATAAGAATGCCAGCGGCCAGGACCGCAGCGGCATGGTCACTTTCAGTGCCGGCAACAAGTCGGCCAGCCTTACCGTAGGCCAAAAGGCTATTCCTCAAGACCCGCTAACTCCAGGCACTATGGATGGCTACAATGCCAATGTGAATGACTGGGACGAAGGGGAGGATTCTATTTATCACAGAGATTAATAATAGCACAAGATATGAAACACGTCTCCCAACTTTTCCTGGGTATCACCGCCCTATGCGCGGTACTGGCATCCTGCAACCGCGCGGAAGAAACCTCGCAGCAAAGCAAGTTCATCCGCTTCCAGGCAAGCATAGGAACCTATCAGACCAAAGCCACTGACACTGCTTTTGAAAGGGGTGACGAAGTGGGCCTGGTAGTGGGCGCACCGCTGAACCTGACCAATGTAAAACTCACGTGGGACGGAACCGCCCTCACTCCTGCTCAACCCATTTCTTGGGGAGAGACCCCCGAGAACCAGAAGGTGCAGTTTGCGGCCTACTATCCTTATCAGACGAACCCCAACCCGGAAGACAAGGCCGATCTGGAGTTCACCGTGCGCCCTGACCAGTCCACCCATGCGGGGTACACCGCATCGGACCTCATGGCGGCCCTGACTGAGGCTACTCCCGCCGCTGAAAGCGTGAACTTGAGCTTTGAGCACATGCTCTCCAAGGTGGTCATCAAGATTGAAAACCATCTGGACGTGGGCATTTCCGAAGTCTATATGGGCGATGTGTACGGCAAAATCTGGGTGGAAATTAACGGGAGTCTCCAAACCGTGGGTTCCAAGGGTATCATCAAAGCCGGAAAGGTAACGGTGAACGGAGAGGAAGCCTGGGCCCTGATCGTGGCGCCGGCCGCCAGCCTCAACCCCACGCTCATGATCACTACTACGGATCAAAAGCAGTACACCTACACCATCGACAATCCCATTGAATTCCTCCGCGGACGCCGTTACGGAGCCAGCATCGTCCTGGACGAGGACGCCATCTACACCGATTTCACCTCCGATATTACGGACTGGGTGGATGACGCCGACCTCCAGTTCGGCCAAAGCGGGCAGGAACCGGTTGGTGACGGAATCTGGTATCTCAGTATCGATGGCCAAAAAAAGGCTCTTACGCCTGTTATATACCAGGAACATTCGCTTCACGTGGGCGCTTTCTACGGAGAAAAAGACCAGAAGGTGGAATTCTACCTGGACAATGTGTTGTATCGGCTTATCGAGACCAAAGGCACTCAATACTTTACTTATACTACCAGCAGCGAAGGCAAGACCTATGAAATTCCGGAGACGGGCGCCTACGAACTGTACGTAGACACCACAATGGAACAGGTCGCTATTCACAAGCCGGATGTTGGAGAAGCTTCCAGAGTGTGGAGCATTATCGGCGATATCGAGGGCAAAGCATGGAGTGAGGATATTCCCATGTATCTTGTCCCCCTCTCGTTCGAAGGAAAGAATTATGCCGGCTACGCGACCGAGATCAAATACAACGCAGGGGAAATATTCAAATTCCGCCTCATGAGGAGCTGGGATTATGAAGAGTATGGCTATGGGGAACGCGGTGGTTCCGCGCAAGCCCTGCAGCCGGATACAGTGTATCCGCTTACGGCCAAAGGCGGGGATATCAAGCTTAGCCAGAGCGGCTATTACCGCATTGAATTCAACTGGGATCTGCGTCAAATGGAAGCCAAATACCTGGGTGAACTGTACCAGTTTGAGGGCGATGGCTCAGCCCTGAACCCTTACTCCGTGGCCGACGCCATTGAACTTACCAAGGATTTGAGCTGGACCTCCAACACCGAATATGAAAGCGTCGGCCCCTTCTATGTGAAAGGTGTTGTGAGCAAGGTCGGTTCCCCGTATGGAACCCAGTATGGCAATGCCAATTTTAACATCAGCGCCGACGGCAGTCTGGAGAGCCCGCAGTTTACGGCTTATCAGGTCTATTTCCTGGAAAACGAGAAGTGGGTGGCTAGCTATCCTCAGGTGGCAGTAGGAGATGTGGTGATTGTCTATGCTCCGCTGATGAACTATAAGGGCAACCAGCCTGAGACGGTTGGCAAGCAAGGCTATATGTACAGCCTTAACGGCGTTACCCTCATCTCCGATCTTCCCGAGGATGATCCGATTCCTACCAGCGACCCTAAGGGCAGCGGTACGCTGGCAGACCCCTACAATGCCGTAGCTGCCAATGCCAAGATCAAGGCCGGAGAAATCCCGGCAGGCACTACCGTATATATCGCCGGTAAGATTGCCGAAATCACCCAGGCCTATGGTGCTAATTTTGGTAACGCCACCTTCTACATTAACGACAGCGGAGACGCCCGGGCCGAGAGCTTCCTGTGCTTCCGCGTCCTGTATTTGAACAACAAAAAATGGGTCGATGGCGACACGCAGATTGCGGTAGGTGACGAGGTCGTGGTGGCCGGCGAAGTTACCCTGTACAGCTCAACGACCCCCGAAACTGTAGCCAGCAAAGCCTACCTCTATAGCCTCAACGGCGAGGGCGCACCCGAGGCGGAAAAGACCTCCTGGACCATCCAGGAAGTTCTCCAGGAACCCGACGGCACGCAAGTGGTCATCGAGAGCGCCTTAGTCTATGCAGTTTCCTCCAAAGGTTTCGTGGTGTCCGATAATCCCAACTCAGCCCCATCCCTGATGGTTTATACCGGCGAGATGGATGTGGATCTGAGCCCGGGAGAACATGTCTATATCCAGGGCGTCAAAGGCACCTACAATCACGTCCCGCAAGTAAGTGTCGCTGTAACAGGTGGTGCTTACGGTGAAAAGTATGACACTGGTGAGATGGAATCGCTCAGCTATTCGGCTATTGAAATAGACAGCTTCCTGCCGCAAGAGGTAAAGCCGTACGCTCTCACGGGTATCATGACTTTCGACAACAGCTATTTCAGTATCAAGCCTTCCGGCGCCGAGCGCTCCCTTACCCTCTATTGGCCCTTCTGCCCCACCGCGGAGCATTATGACCGCCTTGTTTACATGAACGGGTTTACCGTAACGGCGTGTGGATTTAGTATGGGATATGCCGATGACGGCCCCTATTCCTACCTGATGGACCGCCATGTCCAGGTAGTGGATGCGCCTAGTGAAGTGAGTATTGCCATCCTGGTGGGTGATGAACTCCCAACAGCGCCAGTCCAATATTACAAAGTATCCGGTACCGTGAGCGAAGTGTCGGACAGCGACCATGGCAACTTCTCCATCAAGGACGAGAGCGGCAACAAGCTCTACATCAACGGGACCATGGACGAGTATGGCAATCACCCCAGCAAATGGTCCCAGAGTGGCCGGACCTTCGGCAGTATGGTTTCTGTTGGCCGAAAAGTCACCGTGGTGGGCACTTGGAAACAGTATGACCAAGAAGCCACGCTCGAGGACTGTTATATCATTCAGTCCGTGGCTAACTAAGGGAGAAACCCCCTAATCCACCATCACCAGAGCGGGAGCGGGATGGTTGAAGTGGAGGGAGACGATGGGTTCGGTGGTGCGGTTGAGGGTGGCTTTCCACCATGCGTCGAAGACGACGTCGTCCAGCGGCCACTGAAGCCCCTCGGACGTTACTCGCAACGAATTATCGGCACTAAAAAACGAAAAGCGGCGGCCTTCACCCAGGTGGAGGTCGCAGCTGTCTGTAATGGCGAAGGCGGTTCCGTAGTCGGAGACCATGGATACGTTGCGCGAACCCAACTGGAACAGGCGGGTGTACTCCATCAGGAGTCCCAGATTGCCGATGGTATGGTCCTCGCGCAAGCCCGTGGCGCCCAGAATGACGATTTCGGTCACCTCCGGATGCTCCCGGAGCACCCAGCGCATGGCCTTGGTGAGGTCGTTATCGTCCTGCTCAGTTACATGTTCGATACAAGCTGAAAACTTCTCCTGCAACTCCTTCGGCAGGGAATCCAGGTCCCCCACAACCGCCAGCGGCCGGGCGGCGGGATTGTGCGCGAGCCACTTCTCCAGCGCCCCGTCGCAGCACACCACCGCCTCTGCCGAATCCAGCAGATACAGCGGGTACGGCTCCGAGGGGAACTGCCCGTCGCAAAGGATGACGATGCTATTCATCTTCTTTGGGAGTAGCCTTCTCTATTTCGGCCTTGGAAGTACCCACGGTGCACACATACGCCGTCGGGTTGCGGAAGCCCAGCAGGAAGGAACGCACGTCCATGCGCTTTTTACCGGAAAGCTGCAGGTCGGTAATGCCGATGGCACCGTCCTGCGTCGCCACCGCAAAGTACGTTTTTCCGTCGCTCAGCACCGTGCCCGGCTCCCCGTGCAGGTCCATGCGCATCTCGCCGAAGAACACCTTCAGCTGCAGGGGATCGCCCCCTTCCAAAGGCTGGAGCTCCGTGTATGCGCAAGGGTAGGGGGAGAGGCCTCGGATAAGGTTGTACACGTGTTTGGTGGTGTCCCGCCAGTCGATGTGCTGGAGTTCGCGCGTGAGCTTGGGTGCCGGTTTCAGCAACTCGGAACCCTGGATGAAACTTCGCTGTACGCGCAGTTCCACGTTCTTCTGCACAATACCTTCCACGGTTTCAATCACCAGTGCGGAACCCAGTTCCATGAGTTTGTCGTGCAGGTCCCCGGCCGTATCCGTAGGCTCTACCCGGCACTCGGAACGCAGGATAATGCCACCGGTATCGATCTTCTTGTCGATCATGAACGTAGTGACGCCGGTAATGTTCTCACCATTAATCACCGCCCAGTTGATAGGGGCGGCACCGCGGTACTGCGGCAGCAGGGCGGCATGCAGGTTGAAGGTGCCCAGTTTGGGCATCGTCCATACCACCTCCGGCAACATGCGGAAGCCCACCACCACGAAGAGGTCACCCTTCCAGGCTGCGAGGTTCTTCAGGAAAGCCTCGTCCTTGAGTTTCTCAGGTTGCAGCAGCGGCAGACCATGCTCCACTGCATATTTCTTGACGGCGCTCTCGTTCATCTTGAGGCCGCGTCCGGAAGGTTTGTCCGGCACGGTCACTACGCCGACAATCTGGTAGCCGGCCTTGATAAGGGCATCCAGCGGGCCCACGGAGAATTCCGGGGTGCCCATATAGACAATGCGTGTATTTCTGAACATACGGAAGAATTTACTTTTTATCTTGCGGTACCAGGATTTTACCAGGTCCACATTAAAGACACTGGCGTCCTGGATGGCTTTCAGGGTGAGCCAGGTGCCTATCGGCGCCAATACAAAGGCCGATACGAACTTGCCGATAAATGCCGACGTACTGCCATTGTTCGCCAGTCGTTCGCCGGTGATGTCCACCACCCAGTACAGCACGAAGAACAGCATCGACACGATAGCCGGCGTACCCAGGCCGCCCTTTTTGAGGATGGCACCTACAGGCGCACCGATAAAGAACAACAGCAGACAGGCCAGCGCCTGCGCATACTTTTTCCATATCTCCACGTCCGTGCGGTGAATCAGGTGGGTGTAGTCGGCCGAATCCATGATTTGCCCGTTGGCCAGGTTCTGGTACTGACGGGCGTTGCTGGCGGCGTTTTCCAGACCGCGGAGCTTTGCGTTCTTGTTGGGCCAGGCCTTGTCCGTCAGCGGCTCCATCACCGTGGTGGCCTTAGTTCGCCAGGCGGTGTCCAGCTGGCCCTTATGCTCCAGATGGTTCTGCCGGCGGAATTCGTCCACATGCCGTTTGGTGCCCAAATCCACTAGGTTGGTGAGGGAGTCGTGCCCATGACGCAGATCCTTGAGGTTCATGGAACGCACCTGCTCGCCATAACGGGCGCTATCGGAGTGATGGAAGGCGTAATTCTCCAGCGGAATCACCATCTCCTGGTTCCGGAAACGGATGCGCTGGAGGGTCAGGGTAGTGTCGCGGTACTTGCGCTTGTTGTCCTCCTGGTAGTTCACGCCGTCGAAGAGCTGGAACGTCAGGTAGTCCTTGGCCTTGGACATCTTGATGATGCCGCTGTCGGCCACGGTAATGCGCGTGTTGCCTTTGCCCGCGGTGTGGTCGTACACCTGGATAGTGTACATCATGCCTGTCTTCTTATCCCGGCGCTCCACCCGCAGGATGTAGCCTTCGATACCGTCGTAGAACACCCCCGTAGGGATTTTGATTTCGCTCTTTGTACGGCCGATATCGTCGCGCATGGTGTAAATCTGGTTGATGGAGTAGGGGACCAGGCGGTCGCCCACGAAGAAAGCGCCGATGGCCACGACGATGCTCACCAGGATCATCGGCAGCAGCACCCGCGTGAGCGAGATGCCGGAGGCCTTGATGGCGGTGAGCTCGAACTTCTCGCCCATGTCGCCCAGCGTCATCATGGAGCTGAGGAGCGTGGCCAGCGGAATGGCCAGCGGCAGCGTCTGGCAACTTCCCCACATCAGGAACTCCAGAATTACCTTGAATTCCAGGCCTTTACCAACCAGTTCGTCAATGTACAGCCACAAAAACTGCATGACCAGTATAAACGTCACAATCCCCAGGACCGACAAAAACGGTCCCACAAAGGATTTGAGTAAAAACTGGTCAAGCTTCTTCATAATTAGAGCGAAGTGTTCATGAAGTTTGAAAATCTGTGGCCACCCTCGGCCGCATAAGAGGGAGGGGCCCACAGACGCGTCGCTAGACGCGGGGCGATATGGGAGGGGTCGCGAAGCGACGATTTTCAAACTTTATGAGCCGAAGCGACATTATAATGTAGCAATTTCAATTAGTTTATTCAGGGCATCGGGGAGGCCTTCGACGTTGCGGCCGCCGGCCGTTGCCAGGCCGGGCTGTCCGCCACCGCCGCCCTGGATGAACTTGGCGGCCTCACGGATGTCCTTGCCGGCGTTCTTACCCTTGGCGACCAGGTCGTTGGAGTACATGAGCACCAGGTTGGGTTTGTCATCGTAGGCGAAAGCGCCAGCGAGCACAAAATTCTGGACCTTCTTCTGCAAAAGCAGGGCCACGTTGCGCACGATGGCCGGATCCATGGAATTGTCGAAGCGCACCAGCTTGATGCCGTTCACCTCCTCGGCCTTGGCGGCGAGCTTCTCGGCCAGCGCGGCGGCCTTTTCGTTGGCCACAGCCTCCAGCTGCTTGCGGGCATCGGCACTCTCCATCACCAGCTTCTCGATGGCGGCGGTGAGGTCCGGAGCATTGTTGAACAGGCTCTTGATGCCCTTCATCACGTCCTCCACGTGGTGGATGTTCTCCATGGCACGGGCGCCAGTAACTGCCTCGATGCGGCGTACGCCGGCGGCAACGGCACTCTCGGAGACAATCTTGAACAGGCCGATGGTGCCGGTGTACGGCGTGTGCGTACCGCCACAGAGCTCTACGGAGTCACCGAAGCGCACCACGCGCACCACGTCCCCGTACTTTTCGCCGAACAGGGCCATCGCACCCATCTTGCGTGCCTCATCCATGGTCGCGTCACGCTTCTCCACCAGCGGGAAGTTGGAGCGGATGAGTTCGTTCACGCGGATTTCCACAAGGCGCAGCTCCTCGTCGGTCATCTTCTGGAAATGGGAGAAATCGAAACGGAAATAATCCGGTCCCACGAAGGAACCCTTCTGCTCCACGTGCGTGCCCAGCACCACGCGGAGGGCCTGGTGCAGCAGGTGGGTGCAGGTGTGGTTGTTCTGGATATGACGCCGGCGGGAGTTGTCCACCACCAGGTAGAAGGTTTGGGTGCTGGTGGAAGGCAGGCGCTCGGCCAGATGGATGGTGAGGTTGTTCTCCTTGACGGTGTTCAGGATCTGGATGCGTTCTCCGTTTTCACCCTCGATGAAGCCGGAGTCGCCCACTTGTCCGCCCATTTCGGCGTAGAAAGGAGTGTGGTCGAACACCAGCTGGAACAGTTCCTTGTTCTTCTGCTTCACGGTGCGCTGTTTCAGGAGGCGGGCGCCTTTGACCCGGAGGGTGTCGTAGCCTTCAAACACCACATCGGCCTCCTGGAAGACCATCCAGTCGCCGAACTCGTTGGCGGTGGCGTTGCGGGCGCGTTCCTTCTGCTTGCCCAGTTCCACGTTGAAGCCCTTGATATCGACAGTGTATCCCTTTTCCGCGGCGATCAGTTCCGTAAGGTCGATAGGGAAGCCATAGGTGTCGTACAGCACGAAGGCGTCGGTGCCGGAAACCACCTTGGTGGCGGCGTTCTTGTTCATGTTGTCCTCCAGCATGCGGATACCGCGCTCCAGGGTGCGCAGGAAGGCGTTTTCTTCCTCCTTGATCACGCTGGTGATGAGCTTCTGCTGCGCCTGGAGTTCCGGATAGGCACCGCCCATATCGGCCACCAGCTGAGGGATGAGGCGGCAGAGGAACGGCTCGGAGAAGCCCAGGAAGGTGTAACCATAACGGACGGCGCGGCGAAGGATGCGGCGGATGACGTAGCCGGCCTTCACGTTGGAAGGCAGCTGGCCATCGGCAATGGAGAAAGCGATGGCGCGGATATGGTCTGCGATTACGCGCATGGCCACCTGGACGTTGCCGCCCTCGTCGTATTTATGGCCGCTGAAAGCTTCCACCTGGCCGATAAGGCCGGAGAAGACATCGGTCTCGTAGTTGCTCTTCTTGTTCTGGAGAATCATGCACAGACGCTCGAAACCCATACCCGTGTCGATACTCTTGGCGGGCAGCGGCTCCAGGTGACCATCGGCCTTGCGCTCATACTGCATGAACACCAGGTTCCAGATTTCGATGACCTCGTCATTGTCCATGTTTACCAGTTCTCGGCCGGGAATCTTGGCGATTTCCTCGTCCGAACGCAGGTCGATATGAATCTCCGAGCAGGGGCCGCAGGGACCGGTGTCGCCCATTTCCCAGAAGTTGTCGTGCTTGTTGCCGGTGAGCACATGGTCTTCCGGCAAGTGCTTGAGCCAGGCCTTCTTGGCCTCGGTGTCCAGGGCGGTGCCATCCTCCTCGCTGCCTTCGAATACGGTGGCGTACAGCTTGGTCTTGTCGATCTTGTACACTTCCGTGAGCAGTTCCCAGGCCCAGTCGATGGCCTCTTCCTTGAAGTAATCGCCAAAACTCCAGTTGCCCAGCATCTCGAACATGGTGTGGTGCCGGCCGTCGTGTCCCACGGCTTCCAGGTCGTTGTGCTTGCCGCTCACGCGGAGGCACTTCTGGGAGTCCGTTGCGCGGGGGAATTTGGGGGCGCTGTTGCCCAGGAAGATGTCCTTGAACTGGTTCATGCCCGCATTGGTGAACATGAGGGTGGGGTCATTCTTGATGACCATGGGTGCCGAGGGCACTACCGTGTGCCCTTTGGAGGCGAAAAAGTCCAGATATTTCTGGCGGATTTCCTTGGATGTCATATATCGTTTTTAATTCATTTCGGTTTAACCTGCAAAGGTACATTTTTTCCTGTAAATATCCTATTTTGGCATTTGGGCAGGATTTTTGTTATCTTTGCAAAATATGGCTCCAGTAGAGAAAAACGGCAGATTAAAGCATTTCGGCAGCGTACAACTGCTTATGTCCTTCGTTATGGGGGTCGTGCTGTTCCTTCTCTTCATGTGGATTTATGTTTTCGTTTTAGGACGCGATTTGCCTAAAACGGCCATTCTCAAGCTCCAGAACGCCATTTGGAGCACCCGCGTGGACCAGATGTCCAAGCAATTGGACCGGTACGACGAGCTGCTCTCGCTCATGGAAATGCGGGACAACCGCATCTATCGGTCGGTCTATGGCCTGGACGAGATCCCGGAAGCCGTGCGCGGCTCCGGCCTGGGAGGGGAGTACCGCTATGCGGCGCTGGAGGGCACGGCCCTGCTGGACATCACCCGTCGCCTGGATGTGCTGGAAAAACGGGCCTACATTCAGTCCAAATCCTTTGACGATATCGCCCTGGAGCAGCAGACCGCCGGCGACATGGCTTCGCACATCCCCGCCATATCGCCCATGAACACGGATCCCACCACCTACCGGATGAGCAGCCCCTTCGGCTATCGCTCGGATCCGCTGCTGGGCCATACCAAACGGCACACCGGCATGGACTTCGCCTGCCCGCCCGGCAACCCCATTTACGCCACCGGCGACGGTGTAGTTATTCTGGCTGTCTATGACCGCAGCGGATATGGCCGGCACGTGGAGGTGGACCACGGCTTCGGTTATGTGACGCGATATGCGCATATGTCCCGGCTGGATGTGGAGGTGGGGCAGGAGGTCAAGCGCGGCGATTGCCTGGGCCTGAGTGGCCGCAGCGGCCGTATTACCGGTCCGCACCTGCACTATGAGGTGATTTATCGAAACAATTACGTCAATCCGGCCTGGTACATGGATTTGGACATGCCGTCCAAAGACTATATGGAAATGGTCCGCAAACCCGCTAAGTGATGAAGACAAGATATCCACGCTGGCAGATTGTGACGCTGGGAATCCTTCGGTTCCTGGTGGCCACGTTGTCCGTGTCTATTGTCTGCTACATTGTGTTTGCGCTATTGTTCTCCACGGAGGAGGAACGCCGGCTTATCCGGGAAAACATCCTCTACCGGAGCCGGTATAAGGAGATGCAGAACAAGGAAAAGCTGATTGGCGACGTGGTGGAAGGCCTGCAGGACAAGGACGATGCCATCTACCGGGAACTCTTTGATACGGAGGCCCCTTCGCTGGATGCGCTCACGGCGGTGGACTTTATCGCGGAGAGCGACTCCCTGTCGGAGAGTTTCTACCAGCGGGCTGCGGCATCGGCCTCGGGCCGGACCATGCTCATGGCCCAGCAGGTGGACAAGAATTTCGACCATATTTTCCGCCTTCTGGAGGCACGCCGGGACAGCATTCCACCGCTTACGCTGCCGCTCAAGGACATGTCCTACGTGCAGATGGGCGCGTCCATGGGCATGAAGCAGCATCCGTTGTACAAAAGGCCGATGCAGCACGACGGCCTGGACCTGATCGCTCCGCAGGGCGCTCCGGTGTACGCCGCCGCCAGCGGCACGGTGTCGCATGTGGTGCGTACGCGCAGGGGATTGGGCAATATCCTGGAAATCGACCATGGAAACGGGTACACCACCCGCTATTGTTTATTGGCCGATATGAATGTGACCCGTGGCATGCATGTCCGGCGCGGACAGAAGATCGGCACCGTGGGCATCTCCAGCACCATCGCCGCCGCCCACCTGCACTTCGAGGTCCTCTTCAAGGGCACCCCCCGGGACCCCGTGCACTACCTTTTCGCCTCCCTGAGCCCGGAAGAATACGCCCGCATGGTCTACATGGCCACCGCCACCTCCCAGTCCCTGGATTAATATCCATCCCGGTCCATTTCGCGGTCCCGATCCTCCTCATCCCGGACTTTGCCCTCCTCATCCTGGACTTTACCCTCCTCATCCCGGACTTGATCCGGAATCTCCTCCCGTCATGCCCGGCTCCGACCGGGCATCTCCTCGCGGGGTGATCGGCAACGTGCTGTGTATCAGTCACTTCCTAAAAAATCCTCGTCGCAAAATGGAACGAGGATTATAAGCAAAGTGCTGAGTATCAAACAGATAGCAATCAGCGCGGATTTACGGGCGAACCCAGTGGATGCGGATGCCGTCGCGCTCCATGCCGCGGAACCAGGTCATCTGGCGTTTGGCGAACTGGTGGATGGCGTTGCCCAGCGCTATCACCATATCGTCATAACTCAACTCGCCCAGTAGATACTGCGTAACAAACTTATATTCAAGCCCATAATAGATAAGGTCCTGGGCCGATACCGTCTCCATGAGGCCGCGGGCCTCCTCCACCAGCCCCTCCTGCAGGCGCTCTTCCAGCCGCCGGTCGATGCGCGCCACCCGTTCTTCCCGCGAAACCAGCGTACCTATATAATATACGTTCCGCGGAAGGACCGAGGCCGGCAGCCCGTTCTCCTTCTCAAACTTGTACGCACGCGTAACCGCCTCGATGTACAGGCCCGATCCGCCACACAGGATGGGTATGGCCCCCGAGGTGCGGACGGCGGCGTAGGCATCGGCAAAAGCCTTCTGGTACTGGTAAATGTTGTATTTGGTGCCCGCCGGAACCAGGTCGATAAGGTGGTACGGCACCTCGCCATATTCCCGCAGATCCTTCCCCGTGCCGATATCCATCCCCACATAGATCTGCCTGCTGTCCGCCGACAGAATCTCTGCGTGACCCATCTGACGGGCCAGTTGCACGGCGTAGCGGGTTTTCCCGGAAGCCGTAGGACCCAGGACACAGATAAGGTCGATGTCTCCCTGTCGATACGCTGCAGCCAGGGCGGCAGGATCCACCACCTCCGGCTCAGGCATGGGAGCCATGGGCGGAATGCCGGGGCGGTCGGGCAACAATTGGGTTCTGTTAAGCTTATTCATTGGTACAAAAATACACATTTTGTCATTCCGAACGAAGTGAAGAATCTTTTTATTAACTTTGCAGTCCCAAAACAGATCCTTCGGCAAAGCTCAGGATGACAATTATGCCAAAAGCAAAGAGCAGCATACAGATTAAAAACCGCCGGGCCTCGTTCGATTACGAGTTCCTGGAGACCTATACCGCCGGCATCCAGCTGGTGGGTACGGAAATCAAGAGCATCCGTGCGGGCAAAGTGTCCCTGCAGGACGCCTACTGCTTCTTTGTGGGCGGGGAACTCTTTGTGCGCGGCATGAACATCGCCACCTACCACTGGGGCAGCTGGGGCCAGCATGAGCCCGTCCGGGACCGCCGGCTCCTACTCAATAAAAAGGAGCTCAGGCATTTACAGCAGGCCGATAAACAGAAAGGCCTCACCATTGTGGCCGTAAAGCTCTTCATCGCGGAGAACGGTTTTGCCAAACTGGTCATCGCCCTGGCCAAGGGTAAGAAGGAGTACGACAAGCGGGAATCCATCAAAGCCAAGGACCTCCGCCGGGAAATGGACCGGGGTGGGTATTGATCCACCGCAATTCCGCGCTGATTGCTATCTATTTGACACTCAACACTTTGCTTATAATCCTCGTTCCATTTTGCGACGAGGATTTTTCTGGAAGTGGTTGATACACAGCGTGTTACCGATCACCCCGCGAGGAGATGCCCGGTCGGGGCCGGGCATGACGGGAGGAGATCCCGGATCAAGTCCGGGATGAGGAGAATCAAGTCCGGGCATGACGGGGAATGGGGGAGGGGGATCGTGGCGGCTATTGAAGATTCTTTTTGCAAATTCAAAATAAAGCATTACCTTTGCGGTCCCAAAATATATGTGGATAGATTTGGATTGCTTGCAACCACGTTAAAAAATGCTAAAATTACATTTCATATCAGTGTTTTGTGTTTTTAGCCTCCGCATATAGCCCGGGGCTAATTTTTTTATCTATGCAAAACTACTTATTTACCAGCGAATCCGTAAGTGAAGGCCATCCGGACAAGGTGGCGGACCAGATCAGCGACGCCATCCTGGACCAGTTCCTGATGCAGGACCCGGAGGCCAAGGTGGCCTGTGAAAGCTTTTGCTCCACCGGCATGGTGGTGGTGATGGGGGAGGTGAAGGCGGAAGCCTACGTAGACATCCAGAACACCGTCCGCAATACCATCCGTAAAATTGGCTACACCAATGCGGATTATATGTTCGATGCCTCCAGCTGCGGCGTCCTCAGTGCCCTGCATGAGCAGAGTGCGGACATCAACCGCGGCGTAGAGCGCGCCAAGGAGGAGGAGCAGGGCGCCGGCGACCAGGGCATGATGTTCGGCTATGCCTGCCGCGACACGGAAGACTACATGCCCCTTCCGCTGTACCTGAGCCACAAGTTGCTGGAAATCCTGGCCGATATCCGCCACAACGAGCTCTCGCTCATGCCCTATCTGCGTCCGGACGCCAAAAGCCAGTTCACCATCGAGTACGATGGGGAAACCCACGCGCCCGTCAAGGTGCACACCATCGTCCTGAGCACCCAGCATGACGAGTTCGTCCCCAGGACCCTGGGCAAGATGTCCTATGAGAATGCCGTGAAGCAGTTCGGACAGGCCAAGGTCGATTTAGCCATGCAGCAGAAAATCCGCCAGGATGTGGAGACCATCCTGATCCCCCGCCTGAAGGAATCCCTGCACCCGGAAACGGCTGCGCTTATCCACGACTTCATCCTCCACGTGAACCCCACCGGCAAGTTCGTAATCGGCGGTCCCCACGGAGACACCGGCCTCACCGGACGTAAGATCATTGTCGATACCTACGGCGGCAAGGGTGCCCACGGCGGCGGCGCCTTCTCCGGCAAGGACCCGTCCAAGGTGGACCGCAGCGCGGCATATGCCGCCCGCTACATCGCCAAGAACCTGGTGGCAGCCGGCGTGGCCGACGAATGCCTGGTGCAGCTGGCCTATGCCATTGGCGTGGCCCAGCCGGTGAGCATCTTTGTCGATACGTACGGAACCGCCAAGGCGAACCTTTCCGACGGCGAGATCGCCCGGGAAGTCCAGCAGTTGTTCAACCTTACCCCGGCCGGCATCATCAAAAAGTTCCAGCTCAAGAACCCGATCTATGCTCCAACCGCCGCCTACGGCCATATGGGGCGGAAACCTTACAAAAAGACGGTAAAAGTGCAGGGAAAAGAAAAAATTGTTCAATTCTTTGGCTGGGAACTTCTAGATAGTGTTCCTGCCATTAAAAAAGCTTTCAATCTATAAGTTAACCATAGGTTGTTGATAAAAAAAAGACGGAATCCTGGCGGGTTCCGTTTTTTATATTGAAAAAAAGTACTACCTTTGCGTCCGGTTAGCAGAAAGATTATTCTACCTATCAATATTTATTTCTATTCAACCTTTTATGAGAAACGCTTTTAAAAGCTTATTGCTCGCATTCACTACGTTGATTGCGGGCACTGTCGCCTATGCTCAGGTGACCACGTCTTCCCTCTCCGGTCGCGTGGTAGACCAGAACGGCGAGCCTGTTATTGGCGCTGCCGTCGTGGCTCAGCATGAGCCCTCCGGTACTATCTACGGCGCCGTGACTAATGCGGACGGTCGTTATACCATTCAAGGTATGCGTACCGGCGGTCCCTACAAGGTGGATTTCACCTGCCTGGGTTACCAGGATGCCACCTACACCGGTGTCACCCTCCAGCTGGCAGAAACCTTCGCCCTGGATGCCAAGATCGCAGAAAGCTCTGAAATGCTGCAGGGTACTGTGGTTATCGCTGACGCCTCCTCCAAGTTCAACTCGCAGGAGCGTACCGGTGCTGTGACCAACATTGCCAGCGATCAGATCACCTCCCTCCCTACGGTCAGCCGTAGCATCACCGACGTTACCCGCCTGTCCCCGTACGGTGGTAACGGCATGAGCTTCGCCGGTTCCGACGGTCGTACCGCCAACTTCACCGTGGACGGTGCCAACTTCAACAACAACTTCGGCCTTAGCTCCAGCCTTCCTGGTGGCGGTAACCCTATCTCTATCGACGCCATTGAGGAAATGCAGGTGGTGATCAGCCCCTTCGATGTCCGCCAGACCAACTTCATCGGCGGTGGTGTCAACGCTATCACCAAGTCCGGTACCAACAAATTCAAGGGTTCCGCTTATGTTTATCATAAGAACGAGAACATGCAGGGTGACGCCGTTGACGGCGAGCAAATCCCCGGTGCCCGCGACAAGAACCGCAGCACTACTTATGGTATGACGTTCGGCGGCCCCATCATCAAGAACAAGCTCTTCTTCTTCGTCAACTTCGAGTACATCCAGATCCCTTCCATCGTGAACCGTTGGAAAGGCTCCGAGGATGGCGTCGGCGATGCCAACAAGTATCTGTCCCGCACCAAGCTGGCAGACCTGCAGGCCGTGAAGGACTATGTGGCTGACAAATATGGCTATGACACCGGTTCCTACACCGATTTCCCTGCCAACGAGAATAACATCAAGGTCCTGGCCCGTCTGGACTGGAACATCACCAACAACCATCACCTGGCCCTGCGTTACAACTATACGCAGAACAAGTACTGGCAGTCTCCTAACGCCACCTCCATGGACGGCGGTACCCGTATGAGCCACGCCCGTATGTCGGACTACTCCATGTCCTTCGCCAACTCCATGTACTCCATGAAGAACCTGGTGAGCACCTGGTCCCTGGATCTGAACAGCCGTCTGACGGACAACATGTCCAACCAGTTCCTGTTCACCTTCTCCAAGCTGGACGATGTCCGCGGCACCAACTCCGCCGAGTTCCCCTTCATCGACATCACCAAGGACGATGACAACTACATGGCCCTGGGTTATGAACTCTTCACCTGGAACAACGCCGTGCACAACACCATCGCCAACGTGAAGGATGACCTCACCTGGTACCTGGGTTCCCACAAACTCACTGCCGGCCTCAGTTATGAGTATCAGATGGCCGACAACCAGTACATGCGTAACGGTTCCGGTTACTACCGCTTCAACCTTACGGACGATATGTACAACGCCAACGGCTCCCTGAACGCCGCTGCCCTGTTCAACTCCACCCCGGAGATTGTAAACCTCACCTATGGTTACAACGGTGAAAAGGCTCCGGCCGCCCGTGTGCAGTTCCATAAAGCCGGCATCTACGCCCAGGACGAGTGGAACGCCACCGACCGTTTCAAACTCACCTATGGCCTGCGTCTGGACGGCCTGTTCTTCGACAACAAGGACCTGATGACCAACGCTGCCATCAAGGCGCTCACCTTCTATCCCAAGGCCAAGAACTACCAGGAGACCCACATCGACACCGGTAGATGGCCCAACTCCAGCATCACCGTTTCCCCTCGTATCGGTTTCACCTGGGACGTGCTGGGCAACAAGAGCCTGAAAGTGCGTGGTGGTACCGGTCTGTTCAGCGGCCGTCTGCCGCTGGTGTTCTTCACCAACATGCCCACCAACGGTGGTCTGGTGCAGTATCAGGCCCAGCTTAACGCTGGCAAGGGTGTGGATATGGCCCAGTTCGCCGGCCTCATCACCAATGGTGACGGCAAGCCCACGGTGGATGCCCTCCTGAGCAAACTCGCGAGCATGGGTTATCCCACTACCGTAAAGCCTGAGGACGGTACCGTTCCTTCCTCCATCTCCGCAGTAGACCCTGCCTTCAAGATGCCGCAGGTCTGGAAGACCTCCCTGGCTATCGACTATAGCTTCCCGACTTCCTTCCCGTTCAGCATCACGGCTGAAGGTATCTTCAACAAGACTGTCAACGCTGTGTCCATCTCCGACTGGAGCATGGTGAACGTAGGTGGTTTCACCCGCTTCAACGGCGCCGACAACCGCCCGATGTATCCTGCCGGTGCTTACCGCGTAAGCAACGAGGTAGATGGTAAGGCCAAGCAGATCTCTGCCTTCATGCTGGAGAACACCAGCAAGGGCTATGGCTGGAGCGCCAACGTAACCATGAACATGCAGCCCGCGGAGTGGATCAGCCTCATGGCCGCTTACACCCACACCGTGAGCAAGGAAGTAACCGGTATGCCCGGTTCCGCCGCTGAATCCGCTTTCACCTATGTGCCCACTTCCGAAGGCCCCAACTACATTCCGCTGCACAACTCCCAGTATGTGACTCCGGACCGTATCGTGGCTTCCGCTACGGCTCATGACAAGGGTGGTAACCACTATTCCCTCATCTATGAGGCCTCCAGAGGCGGTTACAACTACTCCTTCATGACCACCAACGACATGAATGGTGACGGTTACAACTATGACGCTGTTTACATTCCTACGGACAAGCAGGTTGCCGCCAACGAGTTCCGCTTCGCCTCCAACGACGACCGCGACCGCTTCATGGATTATGTTCACAACGATCCTTACCTGAGCTCCCACCAGGGCCAGTATGCCGAGGCTTACAGCGTGTATTCCCCTTGGCTGCATCGCCTGGACTTCAGCTACAAGCACGACTTCGTGATCAAGTGTGGCCAGAACAAGAACACCCTGCAGCTCAGCCTGGATGTGAAGAACCTCCTGAACCTGTTCAACAGCAGCTGGGGCGTGGCCAAATACCTGAATCCTAAGATCGGTTCCGAGGCCAGAATCCTCAAATACGAAGGATACGACGCCGATGGTTATGCCACCTTCTCCACTCCTTCTGTCATCAACGGCAGCACCCAGACCTTCGTCCCTTACCACAGCCTGGGCCAGTGCTGGTATGCTTCTATCGGTATCAAGTACATGTTTAACTAATCTTCTATCGGCAATCTTATGAAACTCAAATATATCATTGCATCCCTGCTTGCCGGCGTCACACTTTTCAGCGCCTGCGAGAAAGAAGCCGATCACTACCTGAGCGAGATCAAGGTGGACAAGTCCTTCGTGACGTTCCCCAAGGAAGGCGGTACCCAGACCATCAAGCTCACTACTACTGCCAACTGGACCATCGAAATCTCCGAGGACGATGAAGAGTGGCTGGCCGTTTCCCCTGAATCCGGTGCTGCCGGAACGTGTGAAGTCATGCTCGCAACCCTGCCCGATGAGGAAGGCAACGAGACTGAGATTTATGTAATCTGCAATGGCCAGAAACAGATCATCAAGGTTACGCAGGAAGCCGGCGAAAAGCCGGAGCCCGTGGTGATGTCCGTGGCCGAAGCTTTGGATATTATCCGTCCGCTCGGTGATGGCGAGGTAGCCCCCGGTACCTTCCGTATCAAGGGTATCGTCTGTAAAATCACTGAGATCAGCACCCAGTACGGTAATGCTACCTATTATCTGTCCGATGACGGTTCCATGAGCGGCTCTTCCAAGGCTGACTACAACTGGCTTCAGGTTTACCGTGGCTACTGGCTGGACAATCAGCAGTTCACCAAGGGCGATGAATTCGGCATCGGTGATGAACTTGTCATCGAAGGTCAGATTATGGACTACAAGGGCACTCCGGAGACCAAGGAAAAGACCGCTTATGTGGTTTCCATCACCAAGTCCCTCATTGACGTAGCGCCCTTCGACTTCGAGAAACTCCCTGCTATCGACACCACTTTCCACATGACGGTAACCGCCAAGGAAAGCCCGCTGCTGCTCAATTGCGATTCCGAATGGCTGCAGATCGTGGGTGTTGAGACCGACGGCAGCTACATCCTGCACGCAGATGAGAACACCCGTACCGCCGAGCGTACTGCTACCATCGGCATCCAGGGTCCTACCGCCATCAAGACCGTGTCCGTTACCCAGAAGGGTGTCCCTGCTACTGGTGCCAGCGTCTCCGAGATTGTGAAAATGGCCGATAAATCTGAGGTGGAAACCCTGGAGAGTACCGTCATTGCCAAGACCACCAAGGGTGTAGTCCTTTATGATGGTGAATCCGCCATCTATCTGTACGGCGACAAAGCTGCTGAGGCCAAGATTGGTGACAATCTGAAGGCCTGGGGTATCAAGAAGACCTACAACGGTGTTCCCGAGATTGAACTTGGCAAGGATAATGATAATCACAAGATTGACATTATCTCCCACGATAACAAGTTCGAGCTCCCCGAAGCTGTGGATATTACTTCCGCCGTTAGTTATCAGGCCGAAGCTTACTATGTTAAGATTACCGGTACCGTCAAAGTTTCCGGTAACTATGTGAACCTCCTTCTGGATGAGTATCCTGAAGGTGATAAGCAGGGCTCCGTGAGCAATCCCACCGAGGATCTGGGCTTTGTCGCCCTCGATGGCACGAAGGTCACGGTAACCGGTTGGTTCAACGGCCTCTCTGGCGAGGGCAAATACGTGAACGTGATTGCCACCAAAGTTGTAGAGTATGTGGACAACCCGAAGGGCACCTACACGAATCCTTATACCCCCTCCGAGATCGCTACCCTCCTTGTGAATGGAACAACCTTCGATGAGAATGTGTATGTTGCGGGTATCGTATCTGCCGTCCAAAGCGAGTTTAACGCCGAGTATGGCAACGGTACCTTCTGGATCTCCGATGACGGCAAGGCCAACGGTATTTCCGAAGACAAGAAGAGCACCACTGAGCCCACCAAGGACTTCGAGTGCTACAGAGTACTGTGGTTCGGCAGCGAACAGAAGTGGGCAGAAGGCAACGGCCAAATCGAAGTAGGTGATGTCGTTTTGGTTTGTGGCAGTGTTACCTATTATAGCAAGGGCAACGTGGCCGAGACTTCCGCCAATAAGGCCTGGGTAGCCGGTGTAAACGGTCTGGATACCTTCGAGAATGGTCTGGGCAATATGAATGCTCCGTTCAATGTGGCCGGTGCAGAGGCCTATATCGACATCTGTGAGGCCGTCAAGGCTGCTGCCAAGGAGGCCGGTGAGCCCACTCCCGCCTTCCCGGATGTGTGCGTAGGCGGTATCATTTCTGCCGTTCAAAGTGCATTTGGCACCCAATATGGCAACGGAACTTTCTGGATCTCCGATGACGGCCAGGCCCATGGCGTGTCCGAGGACAAGAAGAGCACCACCGAGCCCACCAAGGACTTCGAGTGCTTTAGAGTACTCTGGGGGGCCAGCGGCCAGAAGTGGACCGAGAGCGACCCTCAGCCGGCTGTCGGTGACAAGGTGATTGTAAAGGGGCAGTTGACCAAGTATGGTGACATCTATGAGACTTCCGGCAATAATGCTTGGGTTGCTGAGCACATTCCTGCCAACTAATCCAACCCTTCAATTTTCTTAGCCCGAGGCTTTTACCAAGCCCCGGGCTTTTTTGTTGCTTTGCAGCTGGCTGGCAACCGTCTGATAATCAGCATTTTACTTATAATCCTCGGCGCTTTTGGAGCCGAGGATTATAAGCATCTATCTGAGAATCAGCCGTTTAGCGACCAGCCGCTATGCCCGGCGCACAAGTCGATAGAAAAATTCTTGCTGTAGCGCCTCCGGGACGAGCGCTGGCCGGAGGATGTCATGACCACCAAGCTCCAATTCTACTACCTGGAACTACCCCGCTTCCAAAAAGGATGGGAGGCGGCACAAACAAATGCGGAACGATGGTGCTATCTTTTCAGAAATTTGTATAAATTTGCAGGAGTCCCCCGTGATGCATCCGATTTTGAACCCATCTTCGAGATTGCACGCACGGAACAGTTTGAGGAAGAACAACTAAAAGTATATCTCAACGCCATGGTTACAGACTACGAAAAACTGGTCATCGGTGAATACCACGAGCAAAAAGGCTTCAAGGAAGGCCTGGAGCAAGGACGGGCAGAAGGACGTGCAGAAGGACGTGCAGAAGGGGAAGCAAACGCCTTGTCGGCTGTGGCGCGAAAACTGCGCGAAATGGGCGTGGATGAACAAAGCATCCGCCAAGCGACGGGCTTGGCTCAAACACAGACTGATTAATTATTAATCCTGATTCTTTTCAAGCCCGAGGCTCCCACCGAGCCCCGGGCTTTTTCTATTGATTAGAAAGAAAATTGTTGTATATTTGTATTTCAGCACATATGCATTAATAACTATTTTAAAAATAACCGTATGAAACTCAGAAACCTCTTTATGGCAGTTGTGGCTGGCGCAGCAATGCTCGTCGGCTGTAACAAAGAAGTGGACCTGGGCCCTGCCAAACTGGCTTTGGACAAAACAACGCTTGCGTTTGAGGCCGCCGGTGGCTCCCAGAATTTATCTGTCACGGCCACCCGTGACTGGGCTGTAAGCGGTGTCCCGGAATGGGTCGCCCTCAGCGCAACCTCCGGCAAAGCCGCAGTAGAGGCCCAGCCTGTTAAAATTACTGTTGCGCAGAACGCCGAGTACAACCGTTCTGCTACCATCGTATTCACCATCGGCTTCGCCCGTACCTCTCTCACCATCGAGCAGGCTGGCCCGGGAGGCGAGATCGACAATGGTGACGGTACTTTGGACAATCCGTATAACGTAGCTGGTGTTCTGGAATATCTGGATGAGCTGGGCTCCGATGTGGTCAGCCCCAAGAAGGTGTTTGTGGCCGGTATCGTATCTGCTGTGGATGAGGCTTATACCACGCAGTACGGCAATGGCTCCTTCAAGATTTCCGACGATGGCTCCACGACCGGTGCACAGTTCACCGCTTATCGCGTGCTGTATCTGGGCAACAAGAAGTTCACCGCCAGCGACGTTCAGGTTGAGGTTGGTGACGAAGTTATCATTTACGGTAACGTTGTGAACTACAAGGGCAATACCCCCGAAACCAATCAGAACAGTGCCTTCCTCTATAGCCTCAATGGCGTAGACAAGGGCGGCGCAGAAGGCGGCGGAGGCGGAGAGACCGGCGAACCTAAGGGTACTGGTACCGCAGCAGATCCTTTCAATGTGGCTGCTGCTATCAACGCGGTTAAGGATCTCACCTGGACTTCCACCACCGAGTATGACAAGGTAGGTCCCTACTATGTAAAGGGTATCGTCAAGTCCATCTCTGATGCCTATAACACCCAGTATGGCAACGGTACCTTCTACATCAAGGATGCCGATACGGACAATGAGTTCTATGTGTACCGCGCCATGTATCTGAACAACAAGAAATTCGCCTCTGGCGATACTGCTCTTGCCGAAGGTGACGAGGTAATCATCTACGGTGAGCTCATGAACTATCGTGGCAATACGCCCGAGACCGTTCAGGGCAGTTGCTACCTGTACAGCCTCAATGGCAATACCGGCGGCGGCAGCCCTGCTACCCCCAGCGAACCTAAGGGATCCGGTACCGTGGCCGATCCGTACAATCCTGCCGGCGCCAATGCCTTCATCAGTACGCTGGCCGCAGATGTGGAAAGCGAAAATGATATCTATGTGAAGGGTATCATCTCCTCCATTAAAGACCAGTATGTGGCCAACGAATATGGCAATGGCTCCTTCTATATCACGGAAGATGGCAAGGCCGAATCCGAAAGCTTCTATTGCTTCCGCGTCCTGTATCTGAATAATCAGAAATTCACCGCCGGTGATACTCCTGTAAAGGTGGGTGACGAAGTCGTTATCTGCGGTAAAGTTGTAAACTACAAGGGTAATACGCCCGAAACTTCCGGAAACAAGGCCTATCTTTACAGCCTTGTCCCTGGTGAAGGTGGCGGTGACACTCCTGGAGGTGACGAGAGCGACTATACATACGAAGCTGTTACTGGTTCAACTATTACAGTGAACAACACGCTTTCCTGGTCTGCAGCTACCGATGCCACTTATGGTAACGGCTTTGAAGCGGTGTCCGGCAATATTAAGCTTGGCCTGTATAAGCATGAAAGCAGCACTGAAACCAGGACACCCGATGAATATAGCGCACGTGTTTATGTAAACAGTGTATTTGTGGTGTCCACGGTGGACGGTTCTGACCTGACAGCCATCGAATTCACGGCCAGCGACCCGTATAACGGGACCGATTATGCCCAGCCTCTGAAGGTTCTCGTGGGCGGTAACGGTACTCTTTCGGCCAACACTGAGACCAAGAAAATGGGTACCTGGAAAGGCTCTGCTCCCAAAGTGGTTTTCCAGGCTACGCCCAAACAGGTCCGTATTGCCAGCATGACTTATGCTCCCGGAGATGCCGGCGGTGATCAGCCCGGTGGCGGCGACGAACCCGGCGGTGAAAAGGCAACCACCATTGCCGGTATCATTGCTCAAATCCCGACCACTGCAACTGGTTCTTCCTCTGCAAGTGATTATGAGGCGGAACTCGCCGGGGCCGTAGTTTCTTACGTCAACGGAAAGAATGTCTATCTTGAGGATGCCTCCGGTGCTATCCTTCTCTATCTCGACAATCACGGTCTCACAGCCGGAGACGTTGTTTCCGGCAAGGTAGTTGGTAAGGGTTATTATTACAACGGCCTTCCTGAGATTACCGCCATCGGCACCGAATACACCAAGAATACCGGTGGGACCATCCCGGAAACGGAGATGACGATTGCTGCTCTTCTTGCTGACTACACGGCCAATATGAGCCGCCGTATCAAGATTAAGGGCGTAACTGTGACGGATGCCATTGCCGATGGTGACCGCAACGGCGCCATCAAGCAGGGCGAATCCAGCATTGCGGTATATGCCTCCTTGAACAACGCGGGTCTGGTATTGACCGAGAATGCCACTGGTGATCTCATTGCCTTCCCGACCATCTATTCCAAGAACAATAATACTACTTATCAGCTCTCCTTCTGGGATAATGCTCAGTTCACCGCTGCTGGCGGCGACGAGCCCGGTGAAGAAAAGGTAACCACCATTGCCGGTATCATTGCTCAAATCCCGACCACTGCAACTGGTTCTTCCTCTGCAAGTGATTATGAGGCGGAACTCGCCGGGGCCGTAGTTTCTTACGTCAACGGAAAGAATGTCTATCTTGAGGATGCCTCCGGTGCTATCCTTCTCTATCTCGACAATCACGGTCTCACAGCCGGAGACGTTGTTTCCGGCAAGGTAGTTGGTAAGGGTTATTATTACAACGGCCTTCCTGAGATTACCGCCATCGGCACCGAATACACCAAGAATACCGGTGGGACCATCCCGGAAACGGAGATGACGATTGCTGCTCTTCTTGCTGACTACACGGCCAATATGAGCCGCCGTATCAAGATTAAGGGCGTAACTGTGACGGATGCCATTGCCGATGGTGACCGCAACGGCGCCATCAAGCAGGGCGAATCCAGCATTGCGGTATATGCCTCCTTGAACAACGCGGGTCTGGTATTGACCGAGAATGCCACTGGTGATCTCATTGCCTTCCCGACCATCTATTCCAAGAACAATAATACTACTTATCAGCTCTCCTTCTGGGATAATGCTCAGTTCACCGCTACTGGCGGCGATCAGCCCGGCGGTGGCGACGAACCCGGCGGCGGTGACCAGCCCGGTGGTGGCGACCAGCCTGGCGGCGGTGATGAACCCGGCGTCGAAGCCAGCGATATTGTTCTCTCTTTCCCGGATGAGAATAAGGATAACAACAAGACCAACCAGTACACGACAACCTGGACGGCGAAAGCCGGCGATTATTCCTGGACGGTCGTCAACTTTAGTAATAACAACTGGAATTGGACGAATGCCCGTTGCGGCCGTAAGAACAATGCTTCCGTAGCTTCCATTACTTTGGACCAGACTCCTGCTTTTGCCATCTCCAAGGTGGTAGTTACCATTGATGCTGTAAGTGCCGCGGACAAGATTAATTCCTCCAAGTTGTATGTGGCTTCCGATGCCGGCTTCACTACCGATGTACAGGAAGTCCCTGTTACTATCACGGCTGCCGGGGACATTGACTTTACCGTCACCACTCCTGCCGCTAACCTGTATTATAAGCTTGAATTCGACTGCGCTTCCCATTCCGCAAATGGTTTCGTGCAGGTTTCCAAGGTTACTTATAAGGCTCAATAGTTAATTCTCCATGTCCAGAAAACATCTCCTTATAGCGCTGAGTATCCTTCTGGTGGCCCTTGCGGGCTGCCAGAAGGAGGACTCGGTGACTCTTAACCCGCGCAGCACATCGCTGAATGCCGGGGCGGGGAGTGTGTTTGTTGGCGTTGTGGCGCAAGGCGCGTGGACACTCTCCCTGGAGTATCCTTCCAGCTCTTCGGCCGCGGCCTGGGCTTCGGTAAATCCCGCATCGGGCACCGGCTCCCAGAACGATGTCCTGGTAAGCTATTCGGCCAACGACTCCGAGAACGTACGTGAAGTAACGCTGGTGCTCAAGCCCGCCAAGGGCGCCGCAGCCCGCGTCACCCTCGTGCAGGCTGCCAAGTCGGAAGAAGCTGTGGGCGGCAGTTATGGCTACGACGTGGCCCCCATGGACTGGCTGGAACTGCCTGCCATGAAGGCCGGCGACGGCCGGGAACTGCTGGTACACGACATGTCCGGCGGCAAGTACATCAACCGGGGCAAGAGCGGCACCCGCAACTGGTCCTGCTACTGGGATTACAAAGAGCACCTGTCCCTGTGGGTGGCCTATCCTCACAACAATGCCCTCAAGGGCAGTGGCTCCCGTTCCAACGAATGGAGCTGGGATGCCCTGCTGCCGCATTCCCTGCAGCCGGACCTTACACAAGGCTCCTACGGCGGCGGCTGGACCCGCGGACACCAGATTCCTTCGGCGGACCGCCTCACCACCCGCGCCGCCAACGTTTCCACCTTTGTGCCCACCAATATGACCCCGCAGGAGTACAACTTCAATGCGGGCATCTGGGCCAACCTGGAAGGGAAGGTACGCAATTATGCCTCCCAGTCGGACACCCTGTATGTGGTTACCGGTTGTTTGTTTGACAAATCCCAGCAGACAAGTGGAAAGAACTCCGGCTTCTATGTGAAAATCCCTACCCACTACTTCAAGGCCCTGCTGTATAAAGGCAGTAACAGCGCTACGGTTACAGACGGCTATATGGCCGCGGGATTCATTCTCCCGCACGACGCATCCATTGCCAACGGCAACTGCATGGACTACATCTGCTCCATCAGCGACCTGGAAGAACAGACCGGTATTGACTTTTTCCCCAACCTGGCCAAAAAGCTGGGCACGGAGAAAGCCAAACAGATAGAAACGGAAACGCCCAACAATTTCTGGAAAAAGTAATAATAACACTGACGACGTATGAAAAAGTTCTTATACATACTTCCTGCCCTGTTCCTGCTGGCAAGTCCTGCCCTGTGGGCACAGAAAGGTGGAAAGTCCTATGTGATAGGTTTTTACAACCTGGAGAACCTGTTCGACACCTACCATGACGAGGGTCACAACGACTACGAGTACCTGCCGGACGGGGGCAATGAGTGGACTGAGGCTAAGTATACCAAGAAGCTTCAGAACATGGCCAAGGTGATTGCGGAGATGAAGAACGATAATGGTGCCTGGCATGCCGTGCTGGGTGTCTCTGAGGTAGAGAACCGCCACGTGCTGGATGACTTGGTGAACGAGCCCGCCATCGCGGATGCCAATTACCAGATTGTGCACTACGACAGCCCGGACCGCCGCGGCGTGGACTGCGCGCTGTTCTATCGGCCGGAAATCTTCAAATACATTGCCTCCGAGCCCATTCCTTTCACCTTTGACAACAATACCAGCATCGACTGGAGCCAGTGGACCCAGGAGGAGAAGGATGCCTTCCGCACCCGCGATATCCTCATGGTCCGCGGCACCATCGACGGGGAAATGTTCGCCTTCTTCGTATGCCACCTTCCGTCCCGTCTGGGCGGCAAGGGTGCCGACCTCCGTCCCCGCGGCGCCGAGATTGCCTACAACCGCGCCATGGAGCTGCAGGAGGAGTTCCCGGGCATCAAGATTGTGGTGATGGGCGATATGAACGACAACCCCACGGACATCTCCATGACCCAGTATCTGCACGCCGACAAGGACAACATCGAGGATGTGAAGGGGGACGATGAGTTCTTCGATCCGTTCCTGATCATGATCAAGAACGGCTACAGTTCCCTGTACTACCGGGGCGAAGGCAACATCTTTGATATTGTGATGGTGAACAAGGCCCTGGCCCATGCACCCAAGGGTACCTTCCAGATTCAGCCCATCGTAAAGAAGAAATACTACGGACGCGTATTCGTCAAGCCTTTCATGACCAACCAGACCGGTCAGTACAAGGGCACCCCGTTCCGCACCTTCTCCGGTGGCGCCTTTGTGGGCGGCTACTCCGACCACTATCCTACTTACATTGTAATTAAGAAGTAATTCATATGAAACGATTTATTCTGACAATTACGGCTGCGTGTGCATCCCTGATGCTCTTCGCCCAGGAACCTACCGGCGGCGTGAAGGGTACGGTGGTGAACCGCAACGGCCGTGTTCCGGTGGAGAATGCCCGCCTTGTCCTGAAATCGGGAGCGGCAGACATCGCCACGGTTACATCGGCCCAGGACGGTACCTTCCTTATCCCCGGCCTGCCGGACGGCAATTACACCCTGGTGATTGACGCCCCCGACTTCCTGCAGAACCAGGTGCAGGTAACCGTACAGGATGGCTATGTGAAGAACATGTTCAACCTGTCCCTCACCGGCGTTGAGCGTGTGAACGAGGCCGATGAAGACAACTTCGCCGCCCTGGACCTGGAGGATAGCGGTTACAACGACAATCCCACCATCCTGTTCGGCAGCAACGACGTGTTCAACAGCATTGCCGGTTACAACTTCTCCTCCGTGCGTTTCCGCGCCCGCGGTTACAGCTCCGAGAGCCAGGACGTGTATCTGGCCGGCATCAAGCTCAACGACGCCATCACCGGTTACAGCCCCTATTCCCTGTGGAGCGGCCTGAATGAGGCTACGCGTTCCAAGGAAAGCGTGAATGGTGCCGAAACCGCAGATTTCGGCTTCGGCGGTTACAATGGTGCCACCAACATCTTTGGTACGGCCTCCGAGATGCGTAAGGGCTTCCGGGTGAGCGCGCTCACCAATAGCAGCCTGTATCGCCTGCGCGTGATGGCCTCCTATGGCACCGGCATGATGGACAACGGCTGGTCCTTCGCCGTTAATGTGAGCGCCCGTCTGGGTGGAAACGACTGGACCAAAGGCGTGTTCTATCGTTCCCTGGCTTACTATCTGGCAGCCGACAAGAAAATCAACGACCAGAATACCCTGAGCTTCGTTTTCTTCGCCACTCCCGGCGAACGCGGTGCCCAGATGGCCTCCACCCAGGAAGTGTACGACCTGGTAGGTGACAACATGTACAACTCCAACTGGGGTTACCAGAACGGCAAGGTGCGCAACGCCCGTGTGCGTAAGACGCATGAACCGGTGGCTATTGTGAAATGGGCTTTCACTCCTTCCGACAAGGTGGAAGGAAGCCTTACCGCCCTGTTCCGTTTTGGCCGCAACGGTTATACGGCCCTGGATTGGTACGATGCCCAGGATCCCCGTCCTGATTACTACCGCAACCTGCCCAGCTATTATTACGGCACGGTGAACGGTGTATATGAGCCGGACCTCAACCGTAACAACCCGGACAAGTATATGACTGCCTACAATGTGTGGAGTCACGCCAACATGTATCCGGAACTCACTCAGATTGACTGGGACCGTCTGTACCAGATCAACTACAATTCGAACAATCACCGTTCCAAGTATGTGCAGGAAGAGCGCCGCACGGACCAGCGGGACCTGAACCTGAATCTCCATCTCAAGGCCCGTCCGGCAGACTTCGTCACCCTCACCGGTGGCCTGGATGCCCGCGTGAACCGCACGGAATACTATAAGGTGATTGAAGACCTGCTGGGCGGCTGGTACTTCGTGGATGTGGACAATTTCGCAGAACGCGACTTTGCCGCCAGCCAGTACCGCACTCAGAACGACCTTGACTACTACCTCCAGAACGGGAAGTCCCGCCTGCTGTCCAAGGGCGATAAATACGGCTACGACTACTACGCCCAGGTGCGTAACTTCGGCGGCTGGATCAGCGCCAAGTTCACTGCCGGGCCGTTCAGCGCCCAGGTCTCCGGCCGTGCCGGTTATGAGAGCTTCTGGCGTGAGGGTCTTATCCGCAAGGGTCTGTTCCCGGGCCTGGATGCCAATGGCAACAAGCTCATCGACCCGAATACCGGTGAGATCATTGAACCTACCTATGAGGCCGATGGTACCGTTACCACCTCCCTTGGCAAGTCCAAGCGGGCCGAATTCTTCACTTACGCAGGCAAGCTGAACCTGAACCTGGTAATCGGCGGCAACATGCGTGTATATGGTAACGTAGGCTACTTCAACGACGCTCCCAAGTTCAACCAGGTGTTCCTGAGCCCCCGTACCCGCAACTCCATGGTGACGGACCTGAAGACCATCAAGACCTTCGCCTCCGACATCAACTGGCAGTACAGCGGCAACGGTATCAATGTCCGCCTCACTGGCTACTGGACCAAGATTTGGGACCAGAGCAAGGTGATGAGCGCCTTCGACGACCTCCAGAACGCCTTCTCCAACTTTGCTATCAGCGGTATCAACCAGCGCCACATGGGTATCGAGTTAGGCTTCAAGGTCCCTACTTACGTTGTGCCCAACCTCTCCATCCAAGGTGTGCTAGCCCTGGGTGAATACATCTACACCTCTACGCCGCGCATGACCCAGACCGTGGATAACAGTGCAGACGTGGTGATGTCGGATGTCCTGGTTCCTTACTGGACCAAGACCCAGCTTCAGGACGGCACCATCACGCAGAAGCACTATGTGCCTTCTACACCGCAGACGGCTGCCAGCCTGGGCTTGAGCTACAACTACAACTACTGGTTCGTAGAGGCCGATGTGGAGTGCTTCGACCGCGCCTATCTGGACATGAACCCGCTGTACCGCACGGACTACGCCGTAGCCGGTCTGGACAACGAGATTACCGACAAGGAAATCCAGTACATGACCACCCAGGAGCAGTTCAAGACCGCATGGTTGGTGAATGCTTCCGTAGGTAAGTCCTGGTTCATCCAGCGCAAGTACCAGCTGGGCTTCTCCCTGAATGTGAAGAACCTGCTGAACAACCGCGGCGTCAAGACCGGTGGTTATGAGCAAACCCGTATGGTGGACAACACCGCCTCCAAGGAGCGCTATTATCGTTTCGACTCCCGTTATTACTACAATCCGGGTATCAACTATATGCTTAACATTTACTTCAGATTCTAAGAGCCATGAAAAAGACATTATTTGCCCTTGCCGCCCTTGCGGCCCTCGTTTCCTGCAAGAGTCTGAAAAATGAGTGGGATCCCGTTTTCGATAACGGAAAGAATCTCCCGGCCAAGGAAACTTTCTACACGGATACCGACATGACCAACAAAGGCATGCGGAGGGTCTCCATTGCCGACCTCAAAGCTTTGTACCAGGGAAAACCTACGCTTGTGAGCGGGAACGTCTGGATCAAAGGCCAGGTAACCACCAGCGACCAGAGTGGTAACATCTACAACGAGATTTACCTCCAGGACGACAGTGGTGCCATCGACCTTAAGCTGGGCCGTTCATCCCTGTATAATGAGTATAAACTGGGACAATGGGTCTATGTGAAGTGCGACGGCCTCACGCTGGGCAGCTACAACGGCATGCCGCAGCTGGGCTTCGCCGCCGACGAAACCACCACCAACGAGTACGACACCTCCTACATCCAGCTCCAGGCCCTGATTGACGAACATGTGTTCAAGGGAGAGGAGGATACGCCCATCAAGCCTGCCGTGGTTTCCGAGGCTGAAATTAAGAAAGCCCTTACCGTGGGCACCCAGGATCCGCTGTGGGGTCAGCTCATCAAGGTGGAAGGCCTTACCTATGGCAACCAGATTTTCGCCCTCTTCTATCCCAATCCCAACATGGCCCACAAGAGCGGCAACCCGGAAAACCGTGTGTTCCTCTCTGACGCCGGAACCTGGGGTGTCGATACCTGGGCCTGCACCAAGGCCGGATTTATCGGCTATTTGAATGAGGGTGTATGGGATGCCGCCCAGGTGGGTAGCGGTGCCACCCGCTATGGCACCATCATGGGTACGCCCAACCAGTACCTGAGCGACGACGTAGCCAAGAAGTTTGGCTCCGACGCCTTCCTCACCTACAAGGAAATCATGATCAAGTACGCCACCGCCAACTATATCTCCCACTACTTCAAGCTGGGTTCCACCGATATACAGGTACGTACCAGCGGTTATGCCAAGTTTGCGGACAAGGTAATCGACGAGGATATCCTTGCGGGGGCTCCCGTGGATATCACCGGCATCATTACTCTCTATTCCGGCGCCGCCCAGTTCACGCTGGTGGACGACCCTTCCATTTCTGTGGTAATTGAATAATACCATGCAAAAATTTTTGACAATAGCCAGGCTTGCGGGCCTGGCTTTGCTCTTGACTATGAGCGCTTGTAAATCCAACACCAACATTTTCCTGCAGGAGTGGGATACCCCGTACGGCACCGCTCCCTTCTCTAAAATTACCGAGGACCAGTACCTGCCGGCTTTCAAGGCGGGTATCGAGGAAGCCCGGAAAAATGTTCAGGCCATCGTGGACAATCCGGAGCCCCCTACCTTCGAAAACACCGTTCTGGCTTATGAGAACGCCAGCCCTATCCTGGACAAGGTGCAGGGCGTGTTCTTCAACCTGTCGGAGAGTGAGTCCACCCCCGGCATGCAGGCCATCGAGGAGGAGGTAATTCCCCTGGTGACGGAGCTGGAGAACGATATCTTCATGAACGAGGCCTTCTTCGCCCGCGTAAAGGCCGTTTTTGAGGCTTCTGACGCACTTTCTCGTGAGCAGCAGATGGTGGTAAAGAAACTCTACCAAAGCTTCGAGAGAAACGGCGTAGGACTTGACGATGCCGGCAAGAAGCGTTTCGCGGAAATCAGCACCCGCCTGGGCACCCTTTCCCAGAAGTTCGGCCAGAACCTCCTGGCCGAGAACAACGCTTTCAAAGAAGCCACGGGCATCACTGTAAGCGAGTATTACGACTTCATGAGCTCCTGCCCGGACCGCGACAAGCGTGAGCAGGTGTTCAAGGCCTATTCGGCCCGCTGCAACAACGGAAACGCCCAGGACAACAACGCCATCGTCCTGGAAATCCTGAAGTTACGGGCCGAGATGGCGCAACTGCTGGGCTATCCGTCCTTCGCGGCTTTCCAGCTCTCCAACAAGATGGCCGGCGACCCCGCCACGGTGGATGCCTTCCTGCAGCCCATCATGGATGCCGCCATGCGCAAGGCCAAGGAAGAGAGGGCCGATATGGAAAAACTGGCCGGTCACAAGATCGAAGCCTGGGACTGGGGCTATTATGCTGAGAAAGTGCGTGCGCAGAAGTACGCGCTGGACGAGTCCCAGACCAAGCCTTATTTCCAGGCCGACAGCGTCCTCAAGGGCGTTTTCACGGCCGCTGAGCGCATCTATGGCATTTGCATCGAGCCCGCTCCGGAAGTGGAGGTGTACAACTCCACGGTGAACGCATACAAACTTTCGGAACCGGACGGCACCCTTATCGGCATATTCTACCGGGATTACTATGTGCGTCCCACCAAGCGCGGCGGTGCCTGGATGAACAACTTCCGCGAGGAAGAGGCCGGCGTGCGTCCTATCATTGTGAATGTGTGCAACTTCCCGGCGCCGGGCGACGATCCCACGGATGCCAAACCCAGCCTGCTCACCATCGACAATGTAACCACCGCCTTCCATGAGTTTGGCCATGCCTTGCATGGCTTCCTTACGCAGTGCACCTACAAGAGCGTGTCCGGTACGTCCGTTGCCCGCGACTTTGTGGAGATGTTCTCCCAGTTCAACGAGAATTTTGCCTTTGTGCCGGAGATTTTACAGGCCTATGCCAACGATTACCGCACCGGCGAGCCCATCCCGCAGGAACTGGTGGATAAGGTCCGCAAGAGCCTGAAATTCAACCAGGGCTTCACCACGGGCGAGCTTTGCGCCGCCTCCATCCTGGACATGAAATGGCATGAGCTTTCCGCCGAAGAGCTGGCTGCCTTCAACGGCCCCGACGACATCCGCGCCTTTGAGGAAAAGGTCTGCAAGGAGATGGGCCTGGTGGACGAGATTATCCCGCGCTACCGCACCACCTACTTCAACCATATCTTCAACAGCGGCTACAGCGCCGGCTACTACAGCTATCTGTGGAGCGAGGTCCTGGCCGTGGATGCCTGGGAGAAGTTCCTGGCCGATGGCGTCTTCAACAAGGCCACGGCGGAGAGCTTCCGCAAGACCTTCCTGGAGAAAGGCGGCAGCGAGGAGCCCATGGTGCTCTACCGCCAGTTCCGCGGTGCCGATCCCGACCCCTCCGCCCTCATGCGAGCGAGAGGTCTCGAATAATACGACATAGGGCCCCGGTTGGGGCCCTTGTCATTTCGAGCGACCGAAGGGAGTCGAGAAATCTACTTGATATACGAAGTCAGCACCTTCATCCCATCGTCGGGGACAAAGCAAAGGTCGTCGGCGCTTGCTGGTATAAGGACGGTCTCGCCCTGCTGGATATCCACCGTCTCTCCGTCCACTTCCAGTGCACCGCTGCCTTCCAGGCACATGACCACCATAAACGAGTCCATCTCCGACAAATCCTTGGCGTACGGAAGCGTCAGATCATAAACGCTGGTGGTAAAATACGGGCAACTTACCAGCTCCACCTCTTCGTTCTCCTCCGGCGTATAGGCCGTGCGGTAATCGTCATATACTTTATAGTCGATGGCGTCCTTGGCCAGTTCCGTATGAACCTCGCGCGGTTTGCCGTCCAGGCCCAGCCGTCCGTAGTCGTAAATGCGATAAGTGATGTCGGAGGTCTGCTGGATTTCCGCGATGAAGCAGCCGCCGCAAATAGCGTGGATGCGACCGGCAGGCAGGAAAAAGACATCGCCGGGGTGCACCTCATGGCGGGCCAGTACGTCCGTGATGCTGCCGTCGGCCACTTTGGCCGCATATTCCTCCGGCGTAATGCTTTGGGTGAGCCCCGCAAGCAGGTAGGCACCGGGCTCGGCATCCACCACATACCACATCTCCGTCTTGCCCTTGGAACCGTTGTGGCGTTTGGCGGCCAGTTCGTCGTTAGGGTGCACCTGGATGCTCAGGTCGGTGAGCGCGTCGATGAACTTAATCAGGAGCGGAAACTCGTCACCGGTGTTGGCGTACACGTGCTTTCCTACCAGTTCGTCCTTGTATTCGTGCACCAGCGAAGCGATGCTGCGGCCCGCCAGGGGCCCTTCGGATACGATGCTCTCGTTGCCTTTTACACCGGATAATTCCCAGCTTTCGCCAATGTGCTGCTGTTCGGTTTGGATGCCTTTGTACGGGGCGATTTTCTCGCCGCCCCACACCAGGGTCTTCAGGATGGGGGTGAATTTCAAGGGTGTCATATCAGTGTTGTTTATTCATTAATTCAAACAGTTGTGCGGCACAGGCACGGGCCGATACCAGCGGATCGCGCCCCGTCTCCGGGATTACGTATGGGATGCTGGCACGCCAAAGCATGTCCAGGCCTTCCTGTTCACCCTCCGGCGGTGCCACCACCATGCCATCTACATGGAGGCTGCGGAAAACGTCCGCCAGGCGCTGAAAACGGACGGGGTCCCAACGGGAATAGCCGAACAGCAAGGTGCAGCCCTGCGGCAGCGACAGACGCTCCAATTCCGCGGAAAGGCTGCCGTAATAGGCATCGGCAGGATCCGGAAGAATGACGCCCACCACGCGTTTTTTAGGCACGACAGACTGGGCGGGCTCCGCTTGGCGGTAGCCTAGGCGCTGCGCCGCTTCCAGGATGCGTTCCCGCGTCTGGGCACCTACCCGGTACTTGGGCTTGCCGTCGGCATCGACGCGGCTGTTCATCACAAAGGAGACCAGCGCCACGGAGACACCGGCTTCCTGTGCAATATCCTTGAGTGTGACAGGGTTAGGCATGGTTTTGCTCATATTGGTCCAGGGCGTCGGCCATCAGTTGACGGCCCCGCTCGGCGATTTCCGGGGCGTGGGAGTAACCATAGACCCCATGATACGTGTCGAAGGGAAGGTCCACCAGGATGTCCGGAGGGTTGAGGGCGATGCCCATGCGGGCGATGGTGCAGTTCATGATGCCGAAGCTGCGCTGGAGGATTTTCACCATGTTATCACTAGCGTTCACCGGGAGGTGGTCTTCCGCAGCATCGGCCACCAGGCGGAATTCCTGGAGGGTGGTTTCGATGCGCCCCAGGAGGCTTTTCTCCTGTGCGCTCTTTTGCAGGAAGGCGCGGCTGTCCAGGAAGCCCTGGATTTCAGCGGCGTCAATCTGGTTCACGTTAAAGCCCACCAGGATGTCCCCGGGGGTGCGTTCCACGCGGTTGAGCGGGAAAGTGTTCACCATGCCGCCGTCCACCAGCGTACGGCCGTCGATTTGGGCCGGCTTGAACATGGAGGGGATGGAGATGGAGGCGCGAATGGCGTCGAATAGCGGCCCTTTGCGGAAAATCACTTCTTCGCCGGTGAACAGGTCCGTGGCTACGGCGGTGAAGGGGATAGGGAGGTCTTCGATATTGACCTCAGGTACCCGCTCCTTGATGGCGTTCATGACCTTTTCGCCTTTCACCAGGTAGTTTTTGCTGACGGAAAAGTCCATCAGGGACACCACCTTCATCGGATCCAGGCCAAAGAGCCATTCCTTGAAGGCTTCCAGGCCCCCGGCGGCATAAATGCCACCTACCAGCGAACCGGCGCTTACCCCGGCTATAGAGGTAATCTCGTATCCGCGGGCAAGGAGTTCTTCTATGGCGCCGATATATGCGAAACCGCGCGGCCCGCCACTGGCCAGGGCAAGGGCAACTTTCTTATTCATAGTAATTCAGTTTAGTCTTTTTGGGGGTGAGGATCAGGCTTCCGCTGAAGGAAACCGTCGTGCGGGCTCCCTGCATCCGGAACGCGAAAGGGGTATCGGCAAGGGCCGAAATGTTGCCGCAGCGCAGCCACGAGGTCTCTGTCTGCAGGCCCTCTACACAGCCTTCCCAAAGGTGTTTGAATCCGCCGGGTCGCCGGCCGAAGTAGCGTACAGGCCCTTCCGTCGGCACAAAATGTACTTCCGCTTGGGTCGATTCAATCTTCAGGGCGCCGTCCGGGTAAAAGGTAAGCCTTTGCTGCTGAAGGCCTTTCAGGTACACGTATACGCAGCCGTCGGGGCCTTTGCGGGCGAACACCTGCTGCGGCTTTTCCTGGCACACGGAGAGCGCCGAGCCTGGCGTCAGCAGGGCGTTCCCTTTGACCACCCAGTTGCGCAGTTTGCCATCGACCTTGTTGAGGATCCACTCGCAGCGCCTGCCACGGATGACGATTTGCGTATCTCCCTCTGTATAAAGCAGTTTGCCTTTGACGATGCGTTTGTCGTGCGGGGTGGTGTCCTTGAGGAGGAATTCTTCCAACGCCACCACTTCCGTGCCTTTGCGAAGCTCAAAACAGAGCCTGTATTCGCCCTTGCAGCGCATGCGGGGCAACTTTACGCGGAAACTTTCCTGCTGCTGCGGCGCCGTGCTGAACGAAAGTTCCCGTTCGCGGTACCAGAAGGGGCGTTTTCCGTTGCGCTCCACCCAGTAGTGGAGGGTGAAGTCGCTCAAGGGGATGAAATCGTGCTTGTTAAAGAGGGTGCAAAGCCCATTCTCCGGATCATCCAGCGTAATGGCAATGTTCTGGTAGGTGCGTTTGAGAGGCAGCAGGAGGCTGTCGGAACGGACTTTTTCCCAGGCAGGGAAGTCCTTGCCGATGGTCTTGTAAAATCCCAGCGCGTGGCACTGTTCCTGCGTTAAGGTGCTATCCTGCAGTGCGTTGATATTCGCGGCGCGCATCCGGGCAAACGCCTCTGCGGGTAAATGCGCTCCTCCCTGCAGCTGGACGCCCTTATAATGCGGTTCCCGGCCGTTGAAGCGTGCATTTTCCTGTCGATAAAAGCTCACCGGATGCAGGCTCGCTTTTCCGTTGACGGTGAGGCGGAGCGTGTAAAGACCCGGCGTTTCCGGGCTCCAGGGACGCACGGCACGGATGCTGTCCGTAAGGGTGTTGATGGCGCCGTGGAAAGAGAAGATGGCATCGGCAACGGTGACGCTGTCTGGGTCCATGAGCTCGTAAAAGACCTCCGTGGGCCGCGTGGCGGCCATATGAATGCGGAACAGACCGGTTTTCAGGTCTGGGGTAAGGGTGGATGTTACTCGAAAGGAAAAGGCATCTTCCTGCGCCCCTGCGGTGAGGCTCAGCATAAGCAGCAGTATGGCGAGGAAGGAGCGTTTCATTGTTCTGTCGGCAGGTTCTCCACCAGTTCGTAGTCCAGGAGCTTCTGCTCCAGCGAAGTGCTTTTTACGCGGATGCGGAGCGGGTCTCCCAGGCGGATGGAGCGGTGCGTGCGCCGGCCCACAGCCCGGTAATGCTCCTCGTCGTAAATGAAAAAGTCGCTCTTGATGGTGCGGTAGGGGACCATGCCCTCAATTTTGGTCGGTTCGATTTCCACGTAAATGCCCCATTCGGTGACACCGGAAACGTGGCCGTCGAACTCCTGGCCCACCTTGTCCTGCATGAATTCCACCAGCTTGTACTTGATGCTCTCGCGTTCCGCCTCTGCCGCCACGTTCTCCCGCTCGGAAGCGTGCTTGCATTCCAGCGTGTAAAAGTCCTTGGAGGCCGATGCGCCACCGGCAAGGTACTGGGCCAGCAGGCGGTGTACCATCATGTCCGGATAGCGGCGGATAGGGGAGGTAAAGTGCGTATAGTAGGGGAAGGCCAGGCCGTAGTGGCCGATGTTTTCCGTGGAGTAGCAGGCCTTGGCCATGGAGCGCAGGGCCAGGATTTGGATGGCGCCCAGCTCCGGCTTGTCCTTGGCGTCCTTCATGAGGCCGTTGAGCGTTTTGGCCACGTCCTTTCCGTCCTCGATGGGGCCTACTTTGTAGCCGAAATGGGACGCAAAGTCCCGCAGGCCGCTCAGTTTTTCCATATTGGGCAGGTCGTGGATACGGTACACGAAGGTTTTCTTGGCTTTGGCAACATATTCCGCAACGCTGCGGTTGGCCAGGAGCATGAATTCCTCGATGAGCCAGTTGGCTTCCTTGGAGAATTTCTGGTGCACGCCGATAGGTTTGCCGTTTGCGTCCACATCCACTTTCATTTCCGGGCGCTCGAAGTTTACGGCGCCGGCTTTGAAACGTTTGGCGCGGAGCTTGGCGGCCAGCCCGTTGAGGGTGAGAATGGCCTCCTGGATGGGTTCAGGGACGTCTTCCGGCTTGGCGCCTTCGATGATGGCCTGCGCGCCTTCATAATCGAAGCGATAATCGGAAATGATTTCCGTGCGGCCGAACCAGGGGTTCAGGACCTTGGCCTGCGGCGTGAGCTCGAAGACGGCCGAGAAGGTGAGTTTTTCCTCGTTGGGACGCAGGGAGCAGAGCTTGTTGGAGAGCTTCTCCGGCAGCATGGGCACGGTGCGGTCCACCAGATATACGGAGGTGCCGCGGGCCTCGGCTTCCTTGTCCACCGCCGAGCCGGGATGCACGTAGTAGGTGACATCGGCAATGTGGATGCCCACCTCATAGTTGCCGTTGTCCAGTTTGCGGAAGCTCAGGGCATCGTCATAGTCCTTTGCATCTGTAGGGTCGATGGTGAAGGTGAGTACCTCGCGGAAGTCTTTGCGGTCCTTGCGGTCCTTGGGCGTGATGACGTCCGGGATTTGGTCCGCGGCTTTTTCCACGTGCGACTCGAACTTGTACGGAAGGCCGAACTCTGCCAGAATGGCGTGCATCTCGGTCTCGTTCTCGCCGGGCATGCCCAGGATATCCACCACGTGGCCGTAGGGGCAGTTGGCGCCGCGCTCCCAGCCATCTACGACGGCTGCTACCTTCATGCCGCGTTTGCCGCCCTTGGGAACGGGAACTTCGATGTCATAGGGCATGGTCTTGGAGCTCATGAGCACCCAGGCCTGCTTGCCCACCGTGTGCAGAATGCCCACGAACGGGCGTCCGGAGCGTTCCACCACGGCGACGATCTCGCCGCTGCGCCGCTTGGCCTGACCGGTCCGCTCCTGCGTCACGGCCACGCGCACGGTATCTCCGTGCAACGCACCGCGGGTCTTGGAGGCTTTTACATAAACGTCCTCCTCCTGGCCCTCGATGCGTACAAATACAAACCCCTCCCGCGACATCAGGGCCTTCCCCACGAACTCGGGGACCACCCTTGCCTTCTTCTTCCTGGAACTGCGATTTTTGCTCCGATTGTTGCGTTTTCCCATATTACTCGATAAATCGAGTACAAAGATACGCAAAATCCTCCAATTGCCGAAGAGCCCGCGGCGGTGCGGCCGGACACGCCTCCCGCAGGAGACTAGGCGCCCTCCTTTGGCCGCATCCTCTCCGGGAGGCCCCTCCTTCGGCCGCAGCCCTGGCCTGGAGGCACCCCCTTCGGCCGCAGCCCTGGCCGCGATTGCAAAAAATCGCGCTCCTACGCCCTTCCAACTGCAAACGCGGCAGCGATTTCGGCCGATAGGGCCGTTCCCCCAGCCGCGATTGCAAAAAATCGCGCTCCTACGCCCTTCCAGCTGCAAACGCGGCTAAGCCCTTAGAGTCCGCGCTCTTTCTTGATGGCCTCGTAGGCCTCTTGTACCTGGCGGAATTTCTCTGCGGCAGCCTTCTGGACATCCGGCCCCAGCGTAGCCACTTTGTCCGGATGGTTTTTCATCGCCATGCGACGGTAGGCCGCACGAACTTCGTCATTGCTGGCAGAGGGAGACACGCCCAGCACAGCGTAGGCCGATTCCGTATCCCTGTAGAACATGGCAATGACGGAATTCACATCGGAGCCTCCGAGCCGAATCACACTGCCAATGGCTTCCAATACGCTTTTCTCCGACTTGGAGAAAGTCCCGTCGGCCGTGGCAATCTGGACCAGATAGTGGAACAATTGCAGCCGCTGGGAATAGTTCATATTGGCGGCAATCTGGTCGCCCACCTGGTAGATATTCACCTCTCTGGCGTTCAGCTGCTCCAGCATCTGCATGGCTTGGGCCGCGGCATCTTCACCAAAATTACGGCGGAAGAAGTCCCGCACGCAGTTCAGTTCTGCCGGGTGGATTTTGCCATCGGCCTTAATTACTGCCGATGACAGCACCAGCAAACTCACAAAAAAGCTGTTCCGTTGCTCTGTAGCTGAATAGGCACGCTGGCCACCAGTCGGCGCATCTCCGCCAGGCAGTTGGTGGGAACTGTCTATATATTGTTCAATCGCGCTTCCCAGCAAGAAGCCGAGCAGGCCGCCCAGGGGGCCAAAATAGGCCCATCCCAGCACGCCCGTTATCCATTTTGTAACTCTCATTTCTCAAAATTCTGTTTTCCGCCTTATAGCAAAACTCGGTCCTTCCGGGAAAAACTGACAAAATGGCGGGTTGCAAATCGGTTGAAACAGCAAAAAAACATGTGAAACAACACTTTCTTTCAACCGATTCTTGGTTCTGCCGATTCCAGGACGTATCTTGGCGGCATGAAAGAATCGTATCATTTATGCTTCACCTCACACGACGAGGTTATGTTCAGGGACGCGGAGGATCACGGCATGTTCGTGAACCTGCTGGCGCTGCGGGGGTACGCGATGGAAACGGAAGTGGAATGTGAAGCGGACATGTCCACCCATGTGCACATGAACGTTCTAACAGCCCAACCCGCCCGATTTGCCGGACAAGTCCGGATGTCTTATACCAAATGGTTCAATGCGAAGTATGGAAGAAGGGGCCGATTGGGAGAAAAATACACCTTCATCTCCAAAGTGGACGGGTTCTATCACCAGCTGGTGGTGTTCAGTTACATTTTGCGGAATGGCCTGCATCATTGTGCCGCAGCTACTGCATTCGGATATCCGTATTGCTCTGTCCGTGAGCAGTTTGCCGATGACTTGGGCATGGTGTCAGAAATGGCCGCCAACTGGAGCCGGGAGGAGATTGCCAGTTTTCTGCCACGCTACTCGGAATTCCCCGATGAGTACCAGATGACGGCCCAAGGGGTATTCCTCCGGCGTTCTTTTATGGAAATCAGGAAGGTGGAACAGTACTATGTCACGCCACGCAACTATTTGTACCAGATGAATCGGCTCACGGATGAGAGCTGGACACAAGAGCAGCAGCAGGACCAGACCGGACCGCCCATTACCCTGCGGGATGTGGAGCAGGTCGATGAAAACACAGTAGCCCAACTGCTTAAAAACGAGTCCGGACGCAATTTCAAGCATGGCCGCATGCAGGACCTGGATGTTTGCCACCTCATTGACCACGATATCCTTCCCGGCTATGGCGTGCAGTCCGTTTACCAGCTTACCGCCACCCAGAAGCAACGCATTGCCCGGCAACTCTCCAATGAATTCCACCTCCCGGAGCACCAAATCCGCCGCTGTCTGGTTATCCCTTAGCCGCGTTTGCAGCTGGAAGGGCGTAGGAGCGCGATATTTTGCAATCGCGGCTGGGGGAACGGCGCTTTCGGCCGAAATCGTTGCCACGTTTGCAGTTGGAAGGGCGTAGGAGCGCGATATTTTGCAATCGCGGCTGGGGGAACGGCGCTTTCGGCCGAAATCGCTGCCACGTTTGCAGTTGGAAGGGCGTAGGAGCGCGATATTTTGCAATCGCGGCTGGGGAAACGGCCCCTATCGGCCGAAATCGTTGCCACGTTTGCAGTTGGAAGGGCGTAGGAGCGCGATATTTTGCAATCGCGGCTGGGGAAACGGCCCCTATCGGCCGAAATCGTTGCCGCGTTTGCAGCTGGAAGGGCGTAGGAGCGCGATATTTTGCAATCGCGGCTGGGGAAACGGCCCCTATCGGCCGAAATCGTTGCCGCGTTTGCAGTTGGAAGGGCGTAGGAGCGCGATTTTTTGCAATCGCGGCAAGGCCAGGAGGCGGAAGCCGAGAAGCGGCGGGCTAGGCGGCGGGAGGGCCGAACGGCAGAGCAGGGCCGGGCCCGCGGCCGCTAGCCCACGGTGGTCCAGATGTAAACTTTGTCGCCGCGGCGGGGATGGACGGGGCCGGCGGGAACGGCCACGGAGCAGCGCCTGCCCTGGAGGCAGACCTCCGCGGGCTCCAGATCCACGCGCAAGTCCTCAGCCGCTACCTCCAGCGCGCCGGTGGTGCTGCCGATGAACAGCAGCATATCTCCGCGGTGCAGCGGAGTGGCATCTACCTGGATTTCCACCACGTTGATCTTGGCGAACCAGTTAGTTACTTTGCCTATATAAATCTTGGTACGAGTGGCCTGGGATCCATATTTTGCGCTCCATTCACCCATGTACGCGCCCAGATAATAGCCGTCCCAGAAGCCCCTGTTGAAGACGGTAGCCAAACGCTCTTTCAAGCGTGCACCCTGCTCCGGCGTAAAGCGGCCTTCTGCCACGGCATCGGCGGCCTCCCGGTAGCACTGGGCGGTGACTTGCACGTAATCCGCACTCCGGGCACGACCTTCAATCTTGAACACCTTTACGCCCGCTTCCACAAACTTATCCAGGAAATCAATGGTGCAGAGGTCCTTGGGCGACATCAGGTATTTGTTATCCACGTGAATCTCGTTCCCGGTCTCGTAGTCGGTGAGCAGATAACCCCGGCGGCAAGCCTGCAGGCAAGCACCCCGGTTGGCACTGGCGGCATAGGCATCCAGCGACAGGTAGCACTTCCCGGAAACGGCCATGCAGAAGGCCCCGTGGGCGAACATCTCAATGCGCACCAACTCCCCGGACGGCCCCGTAATATGCTCAGACACAATGGCTTCGTGAATAGCTTTTACTTGCTCCAGGTTCAGTTCCCGCGCCAGTACAACCACATCGGCAAACTGGGCGTAAAAGCGGAGCGCCTCCACGTTGGAAATGCTGAGTTGGGTGGAAATATGCACTTCCAGGCCGATACGGCGGCAATAGAGGATGGCTGCCATGTCGGAGGCGATGATAGCGTCTACCCCCGCCGCCTTGGCTGCATCCAGCGTGTCGTAGGCCGCCTGCAGGTCCTCGCCGTACAGGGTGATATTCAGCGTCATATAGGCCTTGACACCATTTTCCCGGCACAGACGCACAATCTCGGGCAAATCCTCACGGGTAAAGTTGCCTGCCGAATGCGAACGCATGTTCAGGTGGCCGATGCCAAAGTACACGGAGTTGGCGCCTCCCTGAATGGCGGCGTGCAGGCAGTCGAAACCGCCGGCAGGAGCCATAATTTCCAATTCTTTTTTCTGCATAGTTTGCAAAGGTACGCATTAAATTGCTATCTTTGCGTCCGCTAACCACAAAACTTTTAATGAGAAAAATCTTCCTCTCCATAGTGTGCCTGCTGATTGCAAGTGTTTTTGCATCGGCCCAGGTAGATTATGCCGCTTTAGAAGCCCGCGCCGCCTTTGTTGTGAACCAGGGAAAGCCTGGCCTTAACGCGGATTTCCTGAATATTCAAGTGAAGGGCCATATCATCCCGTCTTTACATTTCCGCTTCCGTCAGCGCCTTACCAAGCCCATTTACGATGCCAAGAATCCGCTCAACGGAACGGATATCCTATCCCTTACCTGGGACATCTCGCCCAAATGGAGCATTTCCGGCGGTAAACTGCCCATCGTCGTTGGCGGTTACGAGTGGGATGACGCTCCTATCGACGTATATTATTACAGCGGATTCTGCAACGGTATCCAGCATGTGTATGGCCTGGGCGGCTCGGTGTTTTTCCGTCCCAAGGAAGGGCAGCAACTACAGCTGCAGGTGGGGCATTCGCCGCTGCACGGCGGTGACCTCACGCGTCTGGATGTAGGACTGGCCTGGGATGGCAGTTTCTTTCCCTGGTGGCACACCAAATGGAGTATCAACTGGATTGACGATTACTACCATCACATGATGGGCTATCTGGCTTTGGGCAACCGTTTCCAGATGGGCTCGGTGGTGGCCCTGGAGCTGGATGTGATGTACCGTCGCTGCCTCACGCAGAAAAAGGCGCAGTTCGACGGTACCGTCATCGCCAAGATGGACTTCCGGATCAACGACAAATGGAATCTCTTCATCAAGGGATCCTATGACGAGAATGACCAGAATGTGGACGATGAAGGCAATCCCTTCGACATGACCCTTCCTCCCGGCTCCTACTATTGGGTTGCCGGCGGAGGTATGGAATTTTTCCCGCTCGGGAACAGCGACCTCCGCATCCATGCCGTGGCCTGGACGGAGAGCGCCAGCAAGAAAGTGAGCGCCACCATCGGCCTTACTTATTACTTCGACGTTGTGAAGATTATCAAAAAGTACCATAAGCGCAAGGAGCAATGAAGCAATCCCGTATACGCCGCTCAACCATAGAGGCACTCGTTTTTCTGACCCTTCTTATTGCGGTCTTCTCCCTGCTGGGCTGGCGGATGGGGAGTGGAAACATGCTCAAAACCATCATGAACACGGCGCACGACCTGCTGCTCAATACCGTGTTCTACCTCATGGGCATCACCGTGCTTACGGGGGCGCTGTCCAAGCTGATGTCGGAGTTTGGCGTGGTGACGCTGCTGGAGCGCTTCCTGCGTCCGCTCATGAAGCCGCTCTATAACCTTCCCGGTGTGGCGGCGCTGGGTGCCGTGATGACGTTCCTTTCGGACAACCCGGCCATCATCGCCCTTTCCAAGGACAAGACGTTCAGCGCCTATTTCAAGAAGTACCAGCTCATTTCCCTCACCAACTTTGGCACGGCCTTCGGCATGGGTTTCGTGGTGATTATCACCATGATAGGCTATGGCCATCTTGCCGGCGCACTGGTAGGTCTTTTCGGAGCTTTTTGCGGGTCGATCATCTCCACGCGCCTGATGCAGCGCAGCTGCCTGAAAGCCTATCCGGAACTGGATACGCCGGTGCAGAACCAGGTAGCCGAAGAAATCGAGGACAAGCACGTGGAGCAGACCAAAAAGGACGGCATCTTCATGCGTTTCCTGAACGCCATCCTGGACGGTGGTAAAAATGGTGTGGAACTGGGCCTGCAGATTATTCCTGGCGTCCTTATCATCACCACGGCGGTCATCATGATTACCTTCGGCGCCGGGCCGTCCGGTGTGTACGATGGCTCATCGTCACAAGGCGTTCCCATCTTGCCCTGGCTGGCGGAAAAGATTCACTGGGTGTTCGAGTGGTTGTTCGGCTTCCAGCACATGGAACTCATCGCTTTCCCGATGACCTCCCTGGGCGCCGTGGGTGCCTCGCTGGGCCTGCTGCCCACCTTTAACGCCGCGGGCATCCTGGACGGCAATGCCATCGCCGTGTTCACCGCCAGCGGCATGTGCTGGAGCGGCTTCCTGTCCACCCATACCGCCATGCTGGACTCCCTCGGCTACCGCAAAGTCATCTCCAAGGCCATTGCCGCGCACGCCATCGCCGGTCTCTGCGCAGGCATCATCGCCCACTTCGTCTACCTGCTCGTTTCGCTGCTGTAACCTCGGCCGCAGTGTTTACCAGCTGATGGCGGGCTGTTTCAGGGCTTCGCGCAGTTGGTCGTCGTAGCGGAGGCGGACCTGGATGCCGGCCTCCTGGAAGTAGTAGCGCACGGCAATTTCCTCTTCGATAAACGGAACAATCTCGTCCTTCTTCAGGCGCAGGAAGGTTTCCTTGTCCATCTCCAGAGACTTTTGCAAGGCGTTCAGTTCGCCGGAAAGGGCGTCCGTGAGGCCATCTTCCGCCAGCGACTTTTTCATCTCGTCAAAGAGGGCGCGGGCCGAGGAACGGTAATCGAATTCCTTGTCCTTAGCGAAGGTGATAAACTGCTCATAGTCAGTGAAATGGAAGTCCTGCAGGGCGGGAATGCTCTCGTGCGCCCGCACATAATCCAAGGCATACTGTTCGATGACGCCGCTATACACCAGGGAATAGGTGAGGCGGGAATATTTGTGCGGCTTCACGATGAAATCCGGAGTGATGCCGCCGCCGTCGCGTACGGTGCGCCCGTGGGCGGTGGTGAAGGCGTGCGTGAGCGAGTCGGGGATCTGGCCCACGGAACCGTCTTCGTTGCGGTGCGAGTAGTCGATGGCCTGTACACATCGACCCGAAGGCGTATAATATTTAGCCGTAGTGAGCTTGAGCTGGCCGTCGTAGGGCAGGGGACGGATGCTTTGTACCAGGCCCTTTCCGTATGTACGCGTGCCGATGATAGTAGCACGGTCATAATCCTGCAGGGCGCCGGAGACAATCTCCGAGGCCGATGCCGAGGCATTATCGACCAAAACGACAATGGGAATTTCCGTGTCGATGGCATCCGTGGTGGTCTTGTACACCTGTTCCTGGGAGGCTTTACCTTTGGCGCTCACCACCACCGAGCCTTTGGGGATGAATAGCGAGACGATATTCACGGCCTCACCCATGATGCCGCCGCCGTTGCCGCGAAGGTCCAGCACCAGGCGCTGCATCCCTTGGGCTTTCAGCTTTTTATAGGCCTCGCGGATATCCTGTCCCACGCCTTCCGTGAATTTGCTCAGGTAGATGTAACCATCGGCCTCGTTGAGCATACCGGCGTATTCCATGGACGGCAGGACGATGCGCTTCCGCACCACCGGAACCTCCAGCACGTCGCCGGCCTTCCAGCTTTCTCCTGCGCGTAACTTCTTGACAGTGAGCACTACCGTGGTGCCCGGCTTGCCGCGCATCTTTTCGCTGCATTCGCCGCTGGTGAGCCCGATGGCGGATTGCCCGTCGATAGCCATCACCTCGTCCCCGCAGCGAAGCCCCGCCAGGGCGGCAGGGGAGCCTTCGTACGGCTCGTTGATGATGACGTTCCCTTGCACGTCAGGCTTATAAATAATGGCGCCAACGCCACCGTAGGCGCTGTTGAGCATCATTTGAAAGTCCTCCTGCTCCTCTTCCGGTATATATAAAGTATAAGGATCCAGCGCTTCCAGCATGGCATTGATGCCGGCGCGCTCGATGCGGCCCACTTGCAGCGAGTCCACATAGGAACGGTTCAGTTCTTTTAAGATGGCATTGTTAACTTCCACCCATTTTCCCAGGGAGAAGTCCTTAGATTGCGCATTCGCGCCCACAGAAAAGACCGCTATGACGGTCAAAAACAGTACAATTCGCTTCATAATTGCACAAAGTTAACAAAAAATGTGCTAACTTTGCGGCGGTTAATTAGTATGTATTATGAAGATCGTATTCGCAACGGGCAATCCTGGTAAGCTCCAGGAAGCAGCTGCTATTCTTGGCGAGGGGTTTGAGCTCGTTACCCCCGCAGAAGTCGGAATAACAGAAGAAATCCCGGAAACGGGAACCACCTTACGCGCCAACTCCCAACAAAAAGCTGACTATATCTATAAGAAAACCGGCCTCGATTGTTTTGCCGATGATTCCGGTCTGGAGGTCGATATCCTGGGCGGTGCCCCGGGCGTGGAAACAGCCCGCTACGCCGGTCCGTCCCGTGACGCCAATGCCAATATGGACAAACTGCTGAGGGAGATGGCCCGCCGCGAGAAAGAGGCCGCCATGGCCCGCACCAACGGCATCTCTACGGCGAACGCTACCCGCAGCGCCCGCTTCCGCACCTCCGTTACGCTGATGGTCGGTGGCGTGCATCATTTCTTCGATGGCGTCATGGAAGGCCATATCGCCACGGAAAAGCATGGAAAGGGCGGCTTCGGCTACGACCCTATCTTTGTTCCGGAGGGCTATGACCAAACCAACGCCGAACTGGGCGAGGAAGTGAAAAACACCATCTCGCACCGCAGCAAGGCCCTTCGCGCCATGGCGGAGTTCCTGAGGAACTAGCACTGTCATTTCGAGCGAAGCCGAGAAATCTCATGAACACTGTAGAACTGGTTGTACTGGCCACCACCAAGGTGGGGGAGAACGCGCTTGTGGTGCACACCCTTTCGCGTGAGTACGGCCGGCGCGGGTTCATGGTCCGGCCCGGGAAAAAATCGGCCATGAGCCTTTTCCTGCCGCTGAATATCCTGGAGGCCGATGTGGTGGAGAATCCCAAATCCACCCTCTGGAGCCTGCGGAATATCCTGCTCAAGGATGGCTTGTCCGGCATTCGGGGTAACCTGCACAAAAATACGATGACGCTTTTTCTTTCGGAGGTGCTGTTCCGCACCGTCCGGGAGGGCGTCTTTGAGGAGGGACTGTACGAATGGTGTATCGGCTCCATCCTCACGCTCAATGCGCTGGAGGCCGATTTTTCCAACTTCCACATCCGTTTCCTGCTGGAACTGGCGGGGGCGCTGGGCTTTCGACCTACCTTTGACGACATCGCTCCGTTTGCGCGGGAGCATCTGCAGGAACTCAAGCCGTTTTTGCAGGCGAGCTTCAGCGAATCCATGCTCATCCCGCTGACGGGTGCGTCGCGAAACGCCCTCTGCGACAGTTTGTTGCAGTATCTGTCGTATCATACGGAATCGACCATACAGGTACGTTCGCTGGCCGTTCTGCGGGAGCTTTACCGCTGAGGAACTTTGTTTTTCCCTCAAAAATCGCTAACTTGCCGTCATGAAGAAATTTACACTCATGGCGGCCTTGTTCGCCGTATTTGCCTGTAGCCCCGCTACTAAAGATCCTGTCAAACCGGACCCCACCCCGGAACCCACGCCGGAGGAGCCTACTGTCACGGTCCCTGCCTTTGCAAAGGGTGCAGACATTGGCTGGGCTTCTGAAATGGAAGCCGGAGGACGCAAATTTGTGAAAAAGGATGGCACTTCGGCGGCCCTGCTGGATGTGCTGAAGGATTGCGGCATCAATGCCATCCGCCTGCGTGTCTGGGTGAATCCGTATAAGGGCTGGAGCGGCAAAGAGGACGTGGTGGCCGTAGGCAAAAAAGTGACCGCTGCAGGGCTTCCGCTTATGGTGGATTTTCATTACAGCGACTTCTTTGCAGACCCTTCCCGCCAGAAAATTCCGGCGGTCTGGGAGGCCGATGCCGGGGATATGGACAAAATGTGTCAGCACGTGACAGACCATACCACGGAAGTGCTTAAGGCTCTGAAAGATGCCGGTGTCTCTGTGAATTGGGTTCAGATTGGTAATGAGACGCGTGGGGGTATGTTGTTTCCCCTTGGGCAACTGGTCTATAGTAACAAGGGTAGTGAGTTTACCGGTTTTGTTAAACTGTATAATGCTGGTTACAATGCTGCCAAAGCGGTGTACCCTAAGGCTCTTGTAATGCCGCATATCGACAAAGCGTTCGATGCCAGTAACGATGCCTGGTGGTTTACCAGTTTCAAGAATCAGGGAGGCAAATTCGATATGGTTGCGCTGTCTCACTATCCTCAGGAGTCTTGGGACGGGAACACGCAGTTGGATGCTAATACAGCCAACACCCGGGCTCTTTCCAATATCCGTAGCCTTAACAGTACTTTGAAGGTGCCCATTATGGTGTCTGAGGTGGGTGTGAAAACGCCTGCTGGAGAGACCACCGCCAAACAGGTGCTTAAGGCCTTTGTGGATGAGCTGAAGCAGATTGAAGGTTGCGCCGGTGTGTTCTACTGGGAGCCGGAAGTGGATGGCTCCTGGCGTCCGGAGGTATATACCAATCCCACCGAACTTACCCGGCTCACCGGAGTTACCCAGTCCGGCTGGTGGAATGCCTATGGCCAGGGAGCCTTTACTGCGGGTGGTAAACCTACTTCCGTCATGGATGTTTTTGCAGACTAAGTATATGAAACGAATTTTTGCTTTTATGGCCGCTCTGCTGGTAGGTGTTGCGGCTTTTGCACAGTCCTCCGAGGATCCGGACATTGAATATGGAAAAGACCTGCTTGCAGTGGGTACTGCAGCCCCGGACTTTACTTTAAAGGATATCGACGGTAAGGCCGTGAGCCTGAGCGATTTCCGTGGGAAGCAGGTGGTGCTGCATTTCTGGGCCTCCTGGTGCCCGGACTGCCGCGAGGAAACGCCGGAGATCAAGGCTGCCCAGGCAGGCGTGGACCCTTCCAAGGTAGTATTTGTTTCCGTCTCCTTTGACCGGAAAATAGAGGCCTTTGAGGCCTATGTACGCGACAACGAGTTGGGCGGCGTACAACTCTTCGATGCCTCCGGCAAAAAAGACTCCGCCATTGGTTCCGCCTACCACATCCGCTGGATTCCCGCCACTTATCTCATCGGCTCGGACGGTCGCATTCAATTCGCTACCGTTGTCTTCTCCAAAGTAGCCGCCCGGCTCTAGATCGGCTCCATAGTGTTAGAGGTGTGCCTTGATGTCCTCTGGCCTTAAGGCACACCCCTTGCCGCGATTGCAAAAAATCGTCCCCACACCACTCTCCAACTGCAAACGCGGCAAGGATTTGGGCCGAAACGCCCGTTTTCCCGGCCGCGATTACAAAAAATCGTCCCCACACCACTCTCCAACTGCAATCGCGGCAAGGACTTAATCCTCCAATCGGAGCGAAGCGACAAAGCCCCTTCCTCGAGGGAAGGGGTTGGGGATGGGGTAACGTGGATAAAAAAGGTTGTGGCCCGAAAGGGTCACAACCTTTATTTTGCGAAGCAAATAGGGCTGGCCCTATTTGCTTTGGCAAATTTCAGCCTGGGCAGAAGCGAGGCGGGCGATGGGCACGCGGAACGGGCTGCAGGACACGTAGTCGATGCCGATGGTGTTGAAGAAGAAGATGGATTCAGGATCGCCACCATGTTCACCGCAGATACCGCAGGTGAGGCCGGGACGCTTGCTGCGACCCTTGTCCACGCCGATCTTCACCAGCTGGCCGACAGCCTTCTGGTCGATGTGCTGGAACGGGTCGCCGTCCAGGATCTTGTTGCCGAGATAGTCACCCATGAAGGTGCCGATATCGTCACGGCTGAAGCCGAAGGTCATCTGGGTGAGGTCGTTGGTACCGAAGCTGAAGAATTCAGCAGCACGGGCCATACGGTCTGCCGTGAGGGCAGCACGAGGGATTTCGATCATGGTACCAAACTGGTAGTCGATCATCTGGCCGCTGTGGGCCTCTACCTCTGCCTTGATGCGGTCGCAGATTACCTTCTGGAAGCTGAGTTCGCGGGCGCTGATGGTCACAGGGATCATGATTTCCGGATGCGGGTGCAGGCCTTCCTTCTGGAGTTCGGCGGTGGCGGTGAAGATGGCACGGTACTGGGTTTCTGCGATGAGCGGGAAGCTCACGTGCAGACGGACACCACGGTGACCCATCATCGGGTTCACCTCGTGCAGGCTCTCACCACGCTTCTCGACTTCCTTCACGGAGATACCGAGATCCTTGGCCAGTTCTTTCTTCTTTTCTTCGCCCTGAGGAACGAACTCGTGGAGCGGCGGATCCAGCAGACGGAACACAACCGGCTTGCCATCCATCACGCGGAGGGTCTCCTTAACGGCGGCCTTCATGTAAGGCTCCAGTTCTGCAAGGGCGGCCTTGCGCTCTTCGTCCGTGTTGCAGAGGATCATCTTGCGGAGCTTGCTCAGCGGCTGCTCACTGTTGCGGCCATAGAACATGTGCTCAATACGGAACAGGCCGATACCCTGGGCACCGAACTTGAGGGCGCGGGCGGCATCTTCCGGCGTATCGGCATTGGTGCGGATACCCAGCTTGCGGAATTTGTCGCACATGCTCATGAACTTGGCGAACAGCGGGTTCTCGCTGGCGTCCATGGTTTCGATGGCACCTTCATAGACCAGACCCTTGGCACCGTTCAGGGACAGCCACTCGCCCTCCTTGAAGGTCTTGTTGACACCGGCGAAGGTGACGGTCTTGTCCTTGAAGTTGATCTTGAGGGCGTCGCAACCGACGATGCAGCACTTACCCCAACCACGGGCCACGAGGGCGGCGTGAGAGGTCATGCCACCACGCTCGGTGAGGATACCCACGGAGGCGTGCATACCGTCGATGTCTTCCGGTGAGGTTTCCTCACGGACCAGGATGCACTTCTTACCGGCCTTCTGGAAGGCGATGGCATCCTCGGAGGTGAAGACGATCTGACCTACGGCACCACCCGGGGAAGCGGGCAGACCCTGTGCCAGAACGGGGGCCTTCTTCTCGGAAGCGGGATCCAGGATGGGGTGCAGTACCTCGTCCAGCTGGGCGGGAGCAACACGCATCACGGCGGTCTTTTCGTCGATGAGGCCTTCCTCTACCATATCTACTGCCATCTGCAGGGCGGCCAGACCGGTGCGCTTGCCGATACGGCACTGCAGCATCCAAAGCTTGCCTTCCTGGATGGTGAATTCGATGTCCTGCATATCCTGGAAGTGGTCCTCCAGGTGCTTACGGATATCGTCAAGTTCCTTGTAAACCTCCGGCATGGCGGTTTCCAGGGAAGCCAGATTCTTGTTCTTTTCGCTCTTGGTGGCTTCGTTCAGCGGGTTGGGGGTACGGATACCGGCAACCACATCCTCGCCCTGGGCGTTGATGAGCCATTCGCCATAGAACTTGTTGTCACCGTTGGCCGGGTTGCGGGAGAAAGCCACACCGGTAGCGGAGGTGTCGCCCATGTTACCGAACACCATGGACTGCACGTTTACAGCCGTGCCCCAATCGTCCGGAATATGCTCGATCTGACGATAACGGATAGCGCGCTTGCCGTTCCAGCTCTTGAACACGCCGCCGATGGAACCCCACAGCTGAGCCATGGCATCGTCCGGGAATTCTACGCCCAGCACTTCCTTGATGCGGACCTTAAAGGCCTCTGCCAGGTCTTTGAGCTGGTCTGCGGTGAGTTCGGTGTCGCTCTTGTAACCGTTGGCCTTCTTGACTTCCTCCATCATGCGGTCCAGCTGCTGGCGGATGCCCTGACCATCGGCAGGTTCAATGCCTTCTGCTTTTTCCATCACAACGTCGCTGTACATCATGATGAGACGGCGGTATGCATCGTAAACGAAGCGAGGGTTGCCGGTCTTCTTGATCATGCCGGGGATGGTTTTGGAGCAAAGGCCGATATTCAGGATGGTGTCCATCATACCAGGCATGGAGCTGCGTGCACCGGAGCGGCAGCTGACAAGGAGCGGATCGTTCTCATCACCGAATTTCTTGCCCATGATTTTTTCCGTAGCTTCCAGCGCTGCAGCCACTTCAGACTTGAGTTCCGGAGTGTAGCCGCCGCCCAGCCGATAGTACTCGGTGCAGCATTCGGTGGTGATGGTGAAACCTGCCGGAACGGGCATGCCCAGGAGGTTCATCTCTGCCAGGTTAGCGCCCTTGCCACCCAGCAGCTCTCTCATCTTGCCGTCGCCTTCGGCGTGCTTTCCGCCAAAGCGATAGACTCTTTTCTTGATTTCTGCCATAAGAAAATTATATTAAGTAATTTTAAGAATATTTGCACGTAATCATGCAAATATACAATTATTTTGGCAAAAAAGGAAAAGAATTTTTACTCGATTTATAGTTATTGTTACGCGCCGGTCCAGCCGGCAATATCCCAGGGGGAGAAGTCGTAGGTCAGCGGTTTGTCGTAACAACGTTCATAACAGGCTCTTTTGGCCTGATAGTCCGCTTCACACATGGCAAAACTGTTTTCCCGTGCGTTTTTAAACGGATCCGGGAAGATGGGATCCAGGACGTGAAGAATCAGCTTAACCTGTTTGAATTGCGGCGTCTGCTGCTCTGGAAGATCCTGCATTTCCACAAAAGTAGGGACGATGGGCACGTTGTACTCGGCGGCAAACAGGAAAGCGCCCCGTTTCTGCGGACGGGGTTTGCGGTAGTTGAACCACATCTCCTGCTCGGGGTAAATAAGGACGAAGCGGTTCTGTTCCAGGTGTTTGCGCATGAGTTCACGGAATGCACCGTTCATGTAGGACGGCTCCTGGATAAGGGGAATAACGTCGATGTTGCGGAGTACAAAGCCGTTGAGGCCGGGCATCACGAAATTGGTTCCCTGGCTGATGGCGATAAGTCGGCCGTGTCCGGTCACTTTGGCGAGCGTACGGTGTACGCCGTTGTCAAACGGATTGAAATGATTGCTTGTGACGAAAGCAGGGCCTTGGAGGGACGAAAGTTTTTCAACTCCGCGAATTTCATTAATGCCTTCGCTATAGCGGCGCACCCAATAATCTACAATGGAGCGGGCTGCCCAGTTTTTAAGTTTGAACAACGGGCTGTCCAAAGTATTCACATAGGTTAGAATGTTGTCTTGTAGCTTTTTAGGGTCCCATACGGGATCGAAGGGCTCGGTTTTATCACTGAACCGACCCTCCGCCGCCGCTTGGCGAATGGCAGCAATGGCCTCTTCACGGCCTGGAGGAACTAGGAGCATAAGCGAAGTGACTGTTGACCAGTCATCAGCGTGCTGAACGAAACCGGCGCCTCCGCAAGGCGGGCGGCCATGTGAATCAGTTTCTTAATGGCGGCCTTATAGTTTTTCATGGCAGAAGAGTCTTTCAAGAAGGCCCAGCGGCGCGAACGGATTTCCTGCTCGTAGCCGGATTGGGCGGCATATTTCCAGAAAAGTTCGTCATAGGGAACGCTTTCGTTGAGCCAGGGTTTGGAGCCCAGGTTGAAATGGACGATTTGCGGGTCGTCCATGTGGGGCAGACACTCGGAGGGCATGGCGTTCCACTCCGGATCCAGGTAATGGATACCGTCCTTGCACAGAGCGTTTAGGTAGTCCTGGTCCGGCGCAACCGTTTCCAAACCGTATTGGGCCACCATATCCAGGAAACAGCCGGCAAAGTTCACCTCACGGAGCCGTTTACTATTGAGCAGAAGTACACCGGAATTGACATAATTTTGGTGGTCAACACCCACATATTTGTCAATATAGTGCATGAAAGGGGCAATTCTCTGGATGGAATAATCTGCGACGGCTCCGACCAACTTTGTGCCCAAATGTTCCTGGTAAAGTTGCGAAATATCGCCCGGAACTACCAGGTCGGCGTCCAGATAAATGACTTTGTCGTACTGCGGGAACAGCTCCGGGATAAAGAGACGGAAGAAAATGGTAAGGGAGGCAAAGGCGCCAAAACAATGGTTCTGGAGTTGCTTTACACCAGGAAGGTTGGCCATTTGCTCCGTTAGAGGGTTGAATTCAATGTTAAAACCCTCTTCTGCAAGTGCGGAAAGCCGGTTTCTGTTTTCCGTCGAAATATCATCGGTAAGAATATGTATATGATAGGAATAACGCCTGGAGGCGTTTTCCTTGATGGAACAAATTGCAGTTGCCAGGAACGGCGAATAGGCGTCGTTCACAGAGAAATAGATAGGAATGATCGTTTTCATTTTGCGCTGTTTTATTGGGTTCGCAGTGCAAAATTACGGTATATGCAAGGGGCTGGAAAATAAATGTTGTAGGGACGAACGATTTGGGACGAAAATCACTATTTAGGGATAAAACTGCAATTTTAGGGACGAAATGAAAAAATTTTGTAACTTTGTCCCGGTAAAATCGGGACGTATGAAAGTCATTGCAAGAACCTTTTACAAGATGCCGCCCACTGTAATGTTCTTTACGGTGGCCCCTCTGTTCTTCTTTCTCTTTGTCCTGGCCTATGATCCGTTTCACATCTCGGATTTTCTGGCTGCCGGGCAAGGACGGTACACCTTAAACCTGATTATCTGCACTCTCATCGTGCTGGGCGTCATGGTATTTTCACGCCTGCTGCTCTATCTGCTGCGCCGGGTGCTGGACCTCAACTGGTCCCTTTACGTACTTTGGTGTACGGGAGAAGTAGTTCTCATCGGCCTCTTCATGTCCATCCCCATGGGTATTGGCTGGGCTGGAGAACAAACCTATTTCACCACCATGAGCCTTTGTGTGTTGTACGCGGCGGGGATTCTGGTCTTTCCCCTCTCCATTCTAACGATGGCCGTCCAGTTGCATGTCCTTGGGAAAAAAGCCAGGCTGGCACCCATGGTGGATGAACGCACGCTTATCCGCTTCTACGACGAACAAAAACGGCTCAAGATTGTGCTCAGTTCGGAGGCTATCCTATATATAGAATCAGAGGACAATTACGTACATATTATCTACCTGGATAACGGCCGTGTAAAGGAATTCACCCTGCGCTCATCCATGCGGGCGCTGGAGGAAGCAGTGGAGCGCCATGGCCTGGTGCGTTGCCATCGCTCCTTCTTCCTGAACCCCGCTCACGTGGAAATGCTCCGAAAAGATGCCGTAGGTTTTGCCCTGGCCCAGCTGGATCGGGAAGAAGTGAAGCAAATCCCCGTTTCCAAGCGCTATTACGAGGCTCTGACCGCCCTATTGTAAATAACTGAATTTTAATTAATTACCCTTACACTTTTGAAAATAAATTATTTTATTTATCGGAATTTGTAAGAAAAATTTGTTTTTAGAATAAAAGATTGTAACTTTGCTATGGACATCGAAGTGATTCGAGTCCATTTGTTAAGTTCGTTTTATATACCTGAACGGCACCCTTGGGGAGGGGTGCCGTTCCCATTTTGAGTGCACTCAAAATGGGAACCCGGGTATACGTTACCCCATCCCCAACCCCTTCCCTCGAGGAAGGGGCTTTGTCGCTTCGCTCCGACTGGGGAAGAAGTCCTTGCCGCGATTGCAGCTGGAGCATGGTGTGGGGACGATTTTTTGTAATCGCGGCCGGGAAAACGAGCGTTTCTGCACAAATCCTTGCCGCGTTTGCAGTTGGAGCATGGTGTAGGGCCGATTTTTTGCAATCGCGGCAAGGGGTGCTGGCCGAAGCCGGGCGCCTCTACAACAGTTTTGCGGCGATGTCGGAGAGGGGAGAGCGTTCGCCTTTGCGGAGGAAGACGTGCTCGAAGAGCGGCTGACCGTGCATTTTCTCGCCCAGGTGGGTGAGGCCGTTGGACCATTGGTCCAGATAGGGCTGGTCGATTTGGAAGACATCGCCCGTGAAGACCATCTTGGTGCCTTCTCCGGCGCGCGTGATGATGGTTTTTACCTCGTGCGGGGTGAGGTTCTGGGCTTCATCGACAATAAAATAGACCTTGCCGAGGGAGCGGCCGCGGATGTAGGCGAGGGGAGAGATGAGCAAACGCTCGTCCTTGAGCATGGCCTCGATCTTGAGCGCCTGCTTGCTGCCGGGCTTGAAGCAGCGTTTGATCACGTCCAGGTTGTCCATGAGCGGTTGCACGTACGGCCCCATCTTGCTCTTTTGGTCGCCGGGCAGGAAGCCGATATCCTGGCCGCCCAGCACCACGGTTGGCCTGCTCAGGATAATCTGGTCGTACTCGTCTGCCTGCTCCAGGGCGGCGGCCAGGGCCAGCAGCGTTTTACCAGTTCCGGCTCCACCGGTGAGCGACACCAGCGGAATGGCCGGGTTCAGGCAGGCGTCCAGCGCAAACTTTTGTTCGTCGTTGCGGGGGCGGATGCCATAGGCCGTGTGCGCACGTACCAGGGCGATGACGCCGCGCTTGGCATCGTATCGACCACAAACCGTCTCTCCGCCCAGAGAAAACTTATATAACTGGTTGGGCCGGGGTTCCTTGGACGCAATCTCCTTCCAGGGCAGGCAGTTGTCCTGACCATAGGCCAGCCGCTGAATAGCCTCCGACGATGCTTCCACCACAACCACCTCACGCTCAAGGTTTTCCATCACCTCGTTGTCCACGCGGCCACGCAGATAATCCTGCGCTTCCATGCCGGCGGCCTTGGCCTTCAGGCGCAAATTGATGTCCTTGGTGACTAACGCCACAAACTGGTCCGGATGCTGGTCCCGCACCCACATGGCGGTTGCCAAAATCCGGTGGTCCTGGATATCGTCCTTAAACAGATCCTGGAACTCCGGTGCAAACGGATGGTTGGGCTCAATCTTGATGTATCCCAACTTGCCGCCCAGCGGAACGCCGCGCGGTCCAAACGCCTGTTTATCAGTGAGTTTGTTGATGTCCCGCATGAAGGCTCGCGCATTGTACGAGAGTGCGTCGTTACCTTTTTTAAACTTGTCCAGTTCCTCAATGACGGCAATGGGAATTACGATGTCGTTGTCCTGGAAATGCCGCACGCTTTTGTAGTCGTGCAGAATAATGTTGGTGTCTAGAACAAAGATTTTGGCCATTAGTCTTCGCCTTCCAGCGTATTTAGCAGTGACTCAAGGATTTGTGGAATTTCTACGGCTTCTGTGAGCCGCACAGAAGAGCGTCCGGGCACGGGATGGCCCAGCGGGAAGTATACAACGTCTTGCAGAATGAGTTCTGCATCCACATAATCATAGTCGATATCGGCGATTTGCAGTACCACGCCCGGCACCTCGGCAAACAGGACCCGCACCTGGGAGTCCTCTCCGTACGCTTTGCACACGTTGCGGATGCTTACGTCTGCGCCCGTGCCGCCGGCGGAAAGTTTGCGGAGGCAGGTCATGAGGCCACCGTCGCCCACCGTGGCGCCCGCTTTAACTACGCCGTCTTCCACCAGTTCCCGCACCACCTCATAGCAGTCGATAAAGTAATCCGCATCGGAAATGTCCGGCGCTGTACCGGCCTGCACACCCACTGCCTGGGTCAGGGCACTGCCACCCAGCCTGAAATCGCAAGGGTCGAAGGGGATAAACAACAGCCAGTCGCTCTTTTCCGGCAGGAAGGTGGCCGAAGCCTTGCGCCTCCGCGAGATGCGCGGATTGGCGGTACGGAACGGCAGTTCCCGCAGGAGCGACACTTCTTCCTCCTCCGGGGCGTCTTCCTCCGCCACGGTAAGCGCTTTAAAATTTACGGCTGGCTGCCCGCTGCAAAGGCTATACTTGTCGATTTTAACGCCCAGCGCATCCACGTAGTCGCAGGTGCTTTCTACGGAGTGATAAAACGCGGCGGCGTCTCCCAGCTGCTTGCAGGTCCACTTCCACTCGGCCTTGAGGGTGAGGTCCCCCAGGCGGAAGTGACCGGCCATCCAGATGGCGTCCAGCAGCGCCTGCGCCACTTTGCCGGCGGTATAGGACGTGGCAAAGGGCAGGGGAAAAGCCCGCTTTTCCGGAATGGCCTTGGCATAGGTGGCGATGGAGCTATCCTTGAACTGGAAGTTGTCCGGCCGCAGGTCCAGGGTTTCGTCCGCCAGGGTTTCCGGGTCTCCGTCCGGCTCGATAGGGGGCTCCACGACGCACTCCCGCAGCATGCGCTCCGGGGACAGTGTCATTTGCACACCATCTATTATATAGTTGCTATGAAGCAAATCTGCCATGGTCCAAAATTACACATTTTTCGGCAGAACTACAAACGCGCTTTTTTTGTATATTTGCGAAGAAATGGAAGTAAATTATTCAGAAGCAGAGTATCTGCGGTTGGTTCAGGATATTTTCCGCAGATTTCCGTCGGTGCAAAAAGATGGTTTCACCCCGGGGGCCTACAAACCCGGGCTGGAGCGCATGCGCGCCTTTGAGGACGCCCTGGGCAACCCCTCGCGCCGGTTCCGGAGCGTCCATGTGGCCGGCACCAACGGGAAGGGCTCGGTGGCTAATATGCTGGCATCGGCCTGCACCTCTTCGGGCCTCAAAACCGGCCTGTTCACCTCGCCTCACCTGATCGACTTCCGTGAGCGGATGTGCGTAAACGGGGAACTCATCCCCAAGGAGTTCGTTTTTTCCTTCCTCTCGGAGTGGATGAGCTGGATCATCGCGCACGAGCTTTCTTTCTTTGAAATCACTACCGGCCTGGCTTTCAGTTGGTTCGCTGCCAAACAGGTGGATATCGCCATCATCGAAACCGGTCTGGGCGGGCGGCTGGACTCCACCAACATCCTGGAGAATCCGCAGCTCACCATCGTCACGTCCATCGGCATGGACCATTGCGACCTGCTGGGGCATTCGTTGCCGGAGATTGCGGCGGAAAAGGCTGGCATTTTCAAGGAAGGCGTGCCGGCGCTGGTGGGGGAGAACCAGGAGGAAACTTCTTTCGTATTCAACGAGAAAGCCTGGATGTTCTGTCCGCTCACCTACGCGGATGAGGTCAAACCTTCCCTCTGGCCCCGTCATGCGCAGATGCTCAAGCAGATGGACCTGCAGGCGCAGGTGCAGGAGAAGAACTTGAGGACGGTCCTTGCCGCCATCGACATCCTTCGGGAGCAGGACGTCTTTGAACTCCTTCGCAACGACGCCGCTGTCACGGACGGCATCCTCCATACGGCCCGCAACATGCATTTTCATGGTCGATGGGAACGTCTCTCCACGCAGCCGTACGTCATCGCGGATATCGGCCACAACGCCCATGCGCTGCAGCACAATTTCCAGCAGTTGCAGCAGATGATCGACAGTGGTTTCTATTCGTCGCTCATCATTGTGTACGGTATCATGGCCGATAAAGACCTGGACGCCATCCTCCCGCTGATGCCGGAGAATGCTACCTATATATTTACGGCACCGGATACGCCTCGCGCGTTGCCGGCGGACGTCATTCTGCGTCGGTTCAACGAATACCGCACCTCGCATAGTCACCGTTCATATGCCTTTACTTCCGTGCGTTACGCGGTGCAAATGGCTGTCCAGCTGGCTCAAAACCTCTCCCGGCAGCTGGGACGCAGTGCATCGGCAGAGAACCCCGCTCCGCCGCTCATTTATATCGGCGGCAGCACGTTTGTAGTGGCGGAAGCCCTCCCTTTATTTAAATAGGTACAAAACTTGTTCTTGTTCCTTCTGGACCAAAGCATGCGATACTATGAAGAAAATATGGTTAACCTGTATGCTGGCCGTGTTGGCTGGCATCGTTGCTATTGCGCAGCCCATGAATGACGGTTACAGCCTAACCTCCCTTTGGAAAAAATACGAGGCCGCCCGGAAGGCGGATCGCCCGCAGCTGGAAGCGGAAATCCTCTCGCAAATCAAGCAGGAGGCCCTGCAGCAGCATCTGGCGTTGGATTTTTACGACGCCGCTACGCTGTATGTGACCACCGTCCAGCGTCGGGACTGGAAGCAGCGGGATGCCCTGAACAAGGCTCTGGAAGAGGAGGTGGCTTCCTTCAACGAGCCCATCGTCACGTTCCAGTGGATGAGTCGATGGAAATATGCCTCTACGGATGCGCTGTGGGAGTATGTGAAAGCCCACCCGGACGGGTTTAAAGGCCGTACAAGCGGCTTTTACCAGGATGCGAGTGAGTACCTGGGCGGCACCCTGCCGCTGTTTATCGCCAACGACCGCGAATTCGTCCTCTGGCGTATGCTATCCAGCAACTCTGTCTCGGAGAAAGATGATATTTACAAGGCGCTTCTGGAAGAGGTAGAGGGTCGATATCCCTCGCAGGCTGCCTTGGAGTATTACGCCGTGAGTTCGCACTATTACCCGGCAGACCAGCGGGAGGAATGCCGGCAGGCCCTGGGCCTTTTGGCCAAGAAGTATGAGGGAAAAGCCGTTTCCGTATTCCCGAAGGCCGCATTGCTGCAGATGCGGAAAGAGGACCTGGACAAGAAGAAGGACGCAGGCAGCGCTTATGCCTCGCTTTGCAACACGGCCCGGGCGTTGGAGAAAGAGCGTAAGGCCTATACCGGTTCGGAAGCTACGATTGCCGACGCTTGCCACGGAGCTGAGAGACTTATTGAAACCCTTACGGCCAGCGATGTGGATGTGACTGTGAAGGATGGACACATTCAGGTGCTGCTCCGCAATCTTTCGCAGGTGAATGTGACGCTTCGGGAGGACAAAAAGTCCCTGAAAACCTGGAAGTTAAAGAATCCCAAGGAGAGTTTCTACGTACGGGATACGCTCGTTGTAGCCCTGCCTAAACTGGAGGATGGGGACTATACGGTGGAGGCCGTGAACGGCAAACTGACCGACCAGGCCCATTATACGCAGTATACGCTGTCTATTGCCTCGCGCACGGACAGCCGCGGTCCGGCCGTTTATGTGACCGATTACAACAGCGGCGAGCCGCTTTCCAAGGCAACGTTGCTGCTGATGAAAGGAAGCCGCCAGATAGCCAAGACTTCCTTGAAACTCAGCGGTTTCACTGTTCTGCCGGAGGCCTTTATCAAGGATTTGCTTAAGGACAAGGACAGCTATTACGAGGTCGTCGCGGTGAGCGGAGACCGGAAATCACGTTCGGTAAGCATACGGAAAACCCGCGTAGAACGCTCGAATAATAGTTCTACGCAGTGCTATATCTATAAGGATCAGGGCGCTTATCATCCCGGTGACACGGTCCGTTACAAGGCGGTAGTGTTCAAGGGGGATCCGGCGCAGGACCTTGCCGTGTGCAAGGGTCGCTCCATCGAGGTGCGGCTGCTGGACTCCGAGGGCAATCGACTCGCCAGTCAAAAACTTACCACCAACGCCTGGGGCGCGGCTTCGGGCCAGTTCGTGCTGCCCAAGGGACTTCGCAACGGCCATTTCGCGCTGGAAGTGGATGAACTTTGTTATGAGTCTTTCCCGGTCGATGAATTCGTCCTGCCCACCTATGAACTGGTATTCGACCAGTTGGAGGAATTCTTCATGGCCGGCGACAGCATTCCTGTGAGCGGCCGCCTGCAAAGCTATTCCGGGCACAGCCTCGCCGGTGCGCGCGTTGCCGTGAAGGTAGAGCGCTACGGTGACGTCCTGCTGGAAGATACGCAGGAGGCCGGCGCCGACAGCGACTTCCATTTCAGCTTCCCCACCAAGGAAACGGGGTACTACCATGCTACGGTCACGGTGACGGACTTCACCGGCGAAACCCGCAGCTTCGGCAAGGGGTATTATGTGGGCGACGAGGTGGAAATCGACGCATCCGTTGCCGATGCCGCCCCTGTGGAGCTGGAGACCGTTCGTGACGATGACGACTGGCGGCACGCTCCTTCCTACACCCTCCTGCAAAGCACCCTTCGCATGACGCTGAAGGCGATGGACGAGGACGGCAACGTGGTACCGCTTCCGGTTGGTTTCCAGGTATTTTCTGCCGATGGCAGCACGCTGGCATCCGGGCAAGTGCAGTCCGGCAACAGCTTCTCCGTGGAGCTGCCGGGCAGCGGATATTATAAGGTGCACGCGCGGGTAGAAGGGGAGAGCAAGAGCGGAAAGAAAGTGGACTGCGAGGAAGATTTCGCCGTTTTCTGCATCCTTCCGGAGTCGAAGGAGCTCATGCCACAGGCCCGCCGGGTCTTTATTCCGGGCCCCAAGACGGTGGCGGAGGGAGGTTCGGTGCGTGCCCGTATCGGCACAACCGAAGGCACTGTTTATGCCCAGGTGATGGTCTATGGCATGGGTGAGCAACTCCTTGAGAGTAAGGAGGTTGTAGTGGCCGATGGCTCCTTGGAGAATCTAGCGTTTGCCTATAAGAAGAACTGGCCGGATGTGGTGCGTCTTCAGGTGTTCTATTTCCTGCATGGTGCGTCCGTGAGTTACGACCGGGAGTATCGACGCGAAAAGAACCGTTATACGATGCCGTTGGAGTTTACGCGTTTCCAGGACAAGGCCTATCCGGGCACCCGTTATACGTTTGCGCTCAAGACGACGCCCGATGCGGAGGTGCTGGTGGCGGCCTGGGACAAAAGCCTGGATGCCGTAGCGGAGAATGAGTGGCCGGAGGTGAGCACGTACGATTACGGTTTGCCTCAGATTTGGATTACGCCGGTTTGCGGCGTGGTGGGGGAGGCCTATCGACCCAGACCTATCATGATGCGCGCCGGCGGAAAGTACATGATGAATGCAACGCCCATGATGGCCGATGCCGTTGAGTATGAGTATGCCGCGATGGATGGGGCGGTCGAGAGCAAGGCTGTTTCTGACGATGCGGGTGTCATGGCCTATGGACTTGGCGGAGGGGAAGATACGCCTGTGCGTAGCGACTTCGCCAGTGCGCTTACCTTCCAGCCGCATCTGCGGCCGGGTGCCGACGGGACGCTGCATTTCAGCTTCAAGACTTCCGATAAGTTATCGACCTTCTATGTTCGTGCGTATGCGCACGATGCCGCCATGCACAATGCGACGGTGGAGGAAGAGATGGTGGTGTCGATTCCGGTGAAAGTGAGCCTGCTGGAACCGCGGTTCCTGTACGAGGGCGATGTGTACGACGCGGCGGTCACCGTGTCCAGCATTGCCGACAAGCCGGTTTCCGGGACCATCGTTCTGGTGCTCTCTGAGCCCGGCAAGCCTGTGAGTTCTCAAATGGTGCCTGTGACCGTGCAGCCAGGCGCCAGCGTAAACCATCGCTTCCGGATTACCGCCCCCGTCATTCCCGACTCCGATTGGGAATCCCTCACCATCAAAGCCATCTTCCGCGCCACCGACTTCTCCGACGCCGTGCAGGTGACCGTGCCTGTGTACCCGGCCGCTCAGACCCTTACCGAGGCATATTCGGCCGTGCTTTTGGACGGCATGAACCGGGAAGCGCTGCTGCAGAACCTCCGTTCCCGCTTCGTGAACATGCCGGCTTCGGCGGCCACCCTGCGCGAAATCACTGTGCTGGACATGGTCCGTGACGCCATCCCGTCCCACGTGGAGCCCCAGGGCAAGGATGTCCTCAGCCTCTCCGAGGCCTGGTACATCTCCCTTCTCGCCTCCCGTCTGGGCGTTGTCATTTCGAGCGAAGCCGAAGGCGGAGTCGAGAAATCTCTTCTTCAGAAGATCCTTGCCTGCCGCAACGCAGACGGCGGCTTCGGCTGGTTCGAAGGCATGCATTCCTCGCCGGTTATCACTGCCGTGCTCCTAGAGCGTATAGCCAAGCTCCGCGACCGCGGGTTCGAAGTGCCGGAGGTGACATCGGCTGTGAAATACCTGGATGCCAATCAGTTTGGCTCCGAGCGTCCTTATTGGTGCGGCGGCATCTCCGATGCCCAGTACCTGCATGTGCGCGCCCTTTATGCCAACGTTCCGTTCGAGGTAAAACCCGTGTCGGAAACGGATAAGAAACGTTTTAAAACGTTTACCAAGTGGGCCAAGGACTATCTGACGCCCGGTAAGAAGGATGGACGTGGCCTGCAGGGGCAGATCCTGAACAAGAGTCGTCGGCTGCTCACGCTCCGGAACCTGCTGGAACGGGAGGGCGGTATTGCCTTGGCGAAGGACTGGGGTGTTTCGTTGGCTACCAAGGCCAAACTGGAGAAATCCATGCAGGCCGACCTCCTGTCCCTGGTGGAATATGCCGTAGCGCACCCTTCCGGTGGCTACTACTATCCCAACGCCGTCATGCCCTGGCGTGGCCTCCTGGAGAGCGAAGCCTACGCCCACGCCCTCCTCTGCGACCTCCTCGCCGCCTTTGGAGATTCCTCCGCTTCGGTCGGAATGACAAATTCTGTCATTTCGAGCCCTTCTTCCCCTGTCATTTCGAGCGGAGCCGCAGGCGGAGTCGAGAAATCTCCCTCCGCCATCGCCGACGGCATCCGCCTCTGGCTCATGCTGCAGAAGGAAACCCAGCACTGGGACTCCGAACCGGCCTTTATCGACGCCATTACCTCCATCCTGGATGGCTCCCAGGCCGTTATGAACACCCGTGTACTGGCGCTTTCCGGCAGTTATCGGGCCCCGTTCAAGGCCATCAAGGCTGCCGGGAACGGCTTCAAGCTGGAGCGGCAGTTCTTCAAAGAGGGGAGTGACGTGGAACTCAAGCCGGGCGATCCGGTGGCCGTGGGCGATAAGATTGTGGTGAAGTACAAGATTTGGAACGGCGAGAACCGCAGCTTCGTGAAACTGACCGCCGGTCGCGAGGCCTCGCTGCAGCCGGAGAAACAACTCTCCGGACACGTTGGCTACGGCTTTATCCGGCCGCTCCGTAACGGTTTTGTATGGGGATTTGTTCCGCAGGGCTATAGGAATGTAAAGGCTTCTGCTACAGAGTATTACTTCGATTCCTATCCGGAAGAGAACACGGAAATCACCGAGACCTTCTACGTGCAGCAGGCCGGTCGCTTCCAGGCCCCCGTAGTGGAGATTGAATCCCTCTACGCTCCCCACTACCGCGCCAACTCCGCCTCCCGTCCCGCCCTTACGGTTACTGACAACTAACTCGCTGAACATCAATCATTTACCCTATAATCCTCGTTCACTTTTGCGACGAGGATTATTGTGTAAGTTGCAGTGGGTCAATTACTTAAGTGTCACCCGTGCTGGATTGTGCGTGTGACAACTAACGTATTGGGTATCAATCAGTTACTGTATAATCCTCGTTCAATTTCTGAACGAGGATTAGTATATAAGTGGCTGTGATTCAATTGTTTAGTTGTCACGGGGTGTGGCCGCCGCACGCAAGCAGGTGCGGCGGCTGGGTGGGCACGGAACCGCCGCCTTGCAATACCAAGCAAGGCGGCTAGCGAGAACCCTCTCGGGCTCCATGAAAGGGCCCAAGAGGGTTCCGCTTTCCTTCCGGCATTAAAGCGCACTTTGAACTCCTGGAGGCCGAAAGTGTGCTTTAAACGGGTGTTCAAAGGGTAGTTAAAGCACAGCGTAAGGCCCTAGACGCGGCTCAGAACAGGGTGAGTGTGCTTTAAGCAGGGTGAGAGAGTATGGTTAAAGCACAGGACGGGGCCCTGGAGGTGGGTCTGGACAGGGTAGGTGTGCTTTAACGGTGATGGGAGGAGAGATGGATCAAAACTGTGTATTCCTTCCGTTGTCCTGAAGGTCCAGGGCATGGACCTTCGCGCAAGAAAACACCGTGAAAAGTGTACGGAAGGTCCATGTGGTGGACCTTCGCGCAAGGAGATGCCCGGTCGGAGCCGGGCATGACGGAGGAGAGAGGGGACCAATCAGGCGGGGCATGACGGGAAGAAGATCCCGGATCAAGTCCGGGATGAGGAGGATCAAGTCCGGGATGAGGAGGATGAGAGATGCCCAATCAGGCGGGGCATGACGGGAAGAAGATCCCGGATCAAGTCCGGGATGAGAAAAGTCGGGGCCGGGATGAGGAGGGTCGTGGTGAGCAGGACGGATTACACAATCCGCAGAAGTTCCGCGAAGTCATCAATCACAGCGTGCGCACCGGCTTTCAGGAGGGCGGAGCGGTCCGAATTGCCGTAGGTGACGCCGCAGGTGTGGGCGCCGGCACCCAGGCCCATCTGGATGTCCACAGGCATATCTCCAACCACCAGTGCATCGGCCGCATCTATGGACAGGTCCTTCAGGGTCTTCAGGACGGGCTCCGGATGCGGCTTGGCGCGTTTTACATCGTCGGCACCCAGGACGTAGGAGATATAGGGGGCGAGCCCCATGTCGCGAAGGAAATCTGTCAGGGATGCCGTTCCGCGGGAAGAGGCAACAGTGCAGCGGCAGCCCGCCTCCACCAGCGTGGCCAGCGTTTCCTGCACGTGCGGAAACACCCCGGGAATGATTTGTCTTTTCAACTGATCGAACACGGCCCGGTAGGTGACCACCCATGCGGGGATTTCCTCCTGCGGCAACTCCGGGAACATGGCCATAAGGCCCTCTTTAAGGGGAAGGCCGATGGTGCGGACAATCCGGGCTTCGGCTAGCACGGGATAGTGCATCTGGCGCTGCACTTCCTGATTGGTACGGACAATGAGCTCACGGGTGTCAGCCAGGGTTCCGTCAAAATCCAAGATAATCAGTTTTGTCATTTCTTTCGCGTTGGATGAATGCGCAAAGTTAGCAAAAATGTGCCTTATAACGGAATCAAGCACCTACAGAAACCTGTAAGTGCTTGATTTTTAAAGTGTGGGCGGTACTGGATTCGAACCAGTGACCCCCTGCTTGTAAGGCAGGTGCTCTGAACCAACTGAGCTAACCGCCCGAAAGGGATGGCAAAGGTACAAAGAAAAATTGATTTTGCAAAAAATTGTGTAAATTCGCACAACTAAACCTGAGACTTATGCTTTCTGTGATCGCCTTGGCGGTGCTGCCAGCCCTTATCCTTATTTATTATGTGTATATGCAGGATAAGTTGCAACGGGAACCCACGAAGAACTTGGTAAAAGCCTTTTTTTATGGAGGCGGGTCGGTGTTTGCTTCGCTACTGATCTCCGTTCCGTGCATGAAGATGGGCTTGTTCCCGCAGGAGATTCACACAACAATGGACGCTTTCCGCACTGCGTTCTTTGGCGCTGCCATCCCTGAGGAAACCGCCAAACTGGTGCTGCTGTGGCTCTTCCTCCGCAAATGCAAGGACTTTGACGAGCGCATGGACGGCATTGTGTATGCCGTATGCGTGGGGATGGGCTTTGCCGCTTTCGAGAACCTGGAGTACGTGATAGGAGCCGGTTCGCAATGGGTGACCGTAGGTCTCAGCCGTTCCCTTACAGCCATCCCCGGCCATTTTGGCTTTGCCGTAGTGATGGGTTATTTCTTCTCCCTGCACTATTTCGACCGTTACCGTGCTCCGCTGGCCGGCCTCAAAATGTGGTTGTATCCGGTCCTGCTCCATGGAGCCTATGACTGGATTGCCATGTCGCAGCAAGTTTCGCCGGAGTTGGGCGGTGTCATCGCCCTGTCCATCCTACTGCTGTGCTTCGGCATGTTAAAATGGGCCCAGAAGCACATGAAAGAACATCTTATTGCCGATTCTTTCACGCACACAACCACCATCGACGAACAATAATCGGCCCTGAAATCAAAAAAAGTCCTGAACTTACGATTCTTAATGTCTTTTGGATACCCTCTATTTTGCATAAAAATGGTTCAAGGGCCACTGGAATGGGTATTTTTTTAAAAAAAGATTAGGAATTCTCATTCGTAGGTGGTATCTTTGTGGTGCAGACAAGTTTCGATTTTTTACGGAAGTAAAGAATTGAAACTTGCTTGTAATAGATAAACTATGAACTTCAAATCCATCCTTATAGTAACGCTCCTGTTACTGCTCACCGGTTGCCGGTGGGTGGATGAGGATTTGAGTGACTGCGTAAATACCTACGATATTGACTATGAGCTGCGGCTGGTCACCAACATGACCACGGAACTGCAGACCCAGCTGAGCATGGCGGCCGACGTTCAAGTGGCAACGGCTCTCGAGTCTTACCTCAAGGATGTTTTTACCGACCACGCCCACGACGTAGATCTCTCGTTCTACGATGTCATGGGTGATTCCCTCCGTCTGCATCACGAGAGCCATATCATGGACGCCAATCAGTCCAGTTATTCCTTGTACATTCCCGTGAGGAAGTACATGCATGTTGCCGTGGCGAATAATTCGGAAGTTCCTGATCTGCAGCTGGTCAATGACGATAAATGCCATTCGGCCCTTCTTCAGCACGTGAAGAAGGACACTGTCGACACATATAAAAGAGCCGTCTTTACCGCCCGTCTTCTCATGGATATCCAAGAAGGGGAGGACCAGCAGTTCGATGTCAAGTTGTATACCACCAGCTGCGCGCATGCCCTGGTGCTGGATACGCTAGGCAGTCATATCAAAGACATGAAAGTATATGCCAGTGGTTTTGCCACCGGCTTCTCCCTGGCCGACAGTACATACCGTTTTGCTTACGAACCTAAGGTGCGCACCGATAAAGTGGAGGTGGAAAATACCCCCGGGCAGCCTTTGTGCTATGCCGCCGTCACCTTCCCGTCCAGAAATGTCTCCGATACCAAGGTGATTATTCCGGACGATGACACGGTGTCTGAGATGGCTGAAGAACCCATCTGGAACTATATCGTTTATACTACTTTGCCGGACGGAACCGTAACGGAAACCGTTCTGGGCGTCAAGATACCCGTTCAGGCCGGTCAACTCAAGATTCTCAAGTGCACGGTCACCGACGACGGCGCGGTGCACCCGCAGGCCCCATGGGTGGGCATGAGCGTTACGCTTAAATGGAATGAACGTCCGGGATGGGAAGTAGAAATTTAACTCAGCATATTAACAACTAAAAACATATCCTATGAAAAGTAAAGTATTGATTCTATCTCTTGCTGCACTGGCCGCACTGGTCGGTTGCCAGCGTGAACAGACGGAACCCAATCCGCAGTACAATCCCCAGACCAAGGAGGTTATGGCGCAGTTTGTACTGAACGTCAAGGCTCCCGGCCAGGATGCGCAGACAAAGATGTCGGCGGATATGGTTCAACAGAACAACAACTTCCGCGGCATTCATAGTGTACACATCTACACCTATGCTACCGGAACCGCTCCCGGGAGTGTTCCTTATGTGCTCAACCCCGACGGCTGGACCGATGACAATTCCAAGGATTTCCCCCTGGGAACGCTTTACACCAGTGGTCAGATTAATGCTGGTCAAAATGCGTCTTCTTCCTCCAACCGTGTCCTGCAGCTTGCCATTCCGGTGGGCACCGATGCCGTCCTGTTCTACGGTAAGGCGCTCAATGCCGAGGAACCTACCAATGAGCAGAATAAGGAGCGTGGACGTATGTTGGCGGTGTTTGACAAGAATCCGAAGGATATCGAGTTTAAGGTGTATCGTCGCATCGGGGAAGATTCAGACGTGAAGGACTATGACGCCACTGCCCGCCTGATGATCTATGTAATTAACCGCATTATGGGGGCGAATGTTCCCGCCGGCGATTATGATGCTACGTACACAAACCTGCCTGCTCTTTCCTGGAAGGAACTGGGCGCTTTGTACGAGTATACCAATAATTTGTACGACAACCGTTTTGGCGTACCTGGTTCCACTTCCAAAGATCCTTTGGAACCGTTGGACGAGATTCTGGGTAAAGCCTATTCTACTTTCTCCTATATCAAATCTACGGAATATCGTGCGGGCTCTTCCGATGCCATCAAATCCATGATGAGCAGCATGTGGAATGTGATTCGGCCGATATGCTCTACCGCTACTCCTACAAATGAGGGAGAGGCCAATGCCAAACGCCTGGCGGTTGAAATCGAGCGCCGGATGGACAATTATTTCGAACAAAACTGGGATTATAAGACGATTGCGGATATTAAGGCCATCGTCAGGGACAATGAAATAATGAAGGGGGAGGCGCTGACTGAAGAACAATGGGCCGCGTTGTGCTGGGACCCTCAAAATCCTGCCAATGATAATTTCGATATCACCTCTTACAAGGGACGCGCCCGGGATTTGAACAATTATCCTTATCTGGATTTCAATATTCCTGAAGGTGCCGCTCAGCTGTCCTACAATACCACAAGCGGAGAATTTTCCTATCTACACCCCAACAAACCGCTGGTGAATCCTACCGTCCAGTCTTTCGAGCCCAGAAAATACATTTATGCTCCCGAGCTGGCCTATTATGTAAACTCTCCGGTCCGCGTGAACGGCACGCTGCTTTCTTCCGATAACCTGGATACCTTGTTCCCTAACGGAACCGCCAACTGGAGTGACAACAGCCAGTGGTCAGCAGGATGGGCTTTAGGTAAGGTCTCCTCTTCTACCAAGAGTGTCGCCGTGCGGGATAACATCAACTACGGCGTCGCCCTGCTGAAAACTTCGGTAGCGTTGGAATCCGGCGTAACGGCGCTTAAGGATAACCGTAATGCCCTGTCGGATGGCAAGGAGGCCGACCAGTCACTTACTATTAGCGATACCCATCATCCCATTACCCTCACGGGTGTGCTTATTGGTGGCGTGAATCCCCGTTATAACTGGCAGTTCCTCAGAAAGTACTCCACATACGACAGTACCGATCCCAACCAGCCGATGGATTTCACCCCGTTTGACGGTGTTATTTACGATGATGCGCTGCCCAGCACACAGGTCCCTACGCCTACCGGCATGGAGAACTACACGCTGGTGTATGACAACTACAACTCCAGCGAGGCTGCAGACAACCAAAACAATGTTTACATTGCCCTGGAGTTCCAGAATGTGAGCGGTCTTCCTTTCTGGGGCCGTGACAACCTGATTCCGGACAAAGGCAAATTCTATCTGGTCGCCCAGATTAAAAATACCGAAGCACGCCAGGGCTCCATTGTCTGGCCTACGGACCATCAGATTCCGCCTCTTTACGGCGTTAATGGCGAGGCGGTTCCTGAAGGGAAGAAGGCCGGCGAATCCAAACAAATCCCCCGTGTCTTCATTCAGGACTTTATGACTACCGCCGTCTTTAAACTCAGCGAAAACGCTCTCAAGAAAGCGTACTATACCATGCCGGACCTCCGTACTTCCAATATGTCGCTTGGTCTGTCCGTGGATCTGCAGTGGGAAAGCGGTTACGTAGTGGACGACCTGGTATTCTAAGCCTATAATCTGCCATGCGATTCCCTACTCCCATAGGATGGCTGCTTACAGCACTGCTTGCTCTGGGTGCCTGTTCCGTCAAAGATGATGGCCAGGCGCCCGGGGAGGTGGCGCTGCCGCAGTCGCTTTCCTTGGGTGTAGGCGCAGGAACGGCCACCACAAAGGCCAATACCGGCGTTATAGCGGAAATGCTCTCTACCAACGCCGATCCGCATTTCCGGGGCCTTTCCGACATCAGGGTCATTCCCTTTTTCACGGGCATGGGCGTGAACGTTCGCCCCACAGACCAGGCTAATGGATTCTCCCGCCTTTTTCCGGATATCGCAGGCAGTGCCACTGACGCTCAGGTCTATAACGGCCATCATTTCCACGACGGTCTCCTGGAAGGCAGTCACGCCCACTATTACTCCGGCCAGAATGCCCTCTTTACCGGCGGCACCACCGCTATGCTGGTGTATGCCCGTGCCACGGAACCGGCACTTCCGGAAGAGCCCCTGGCCCAACGCGCCCACAAACAGCTGTACGGTTCCCTTACGGAGAAAGGCTGGACCGGGGAAGATGATAGTCATCCCACGCCGGCCGACATCGGCTTTAGTCCGGAACTCATTTACGGGAGCGATATAGCGGTTGTGGCCACAGAGATGGCAACGCTCCTCACCACGGTGGCTTCTACCAGCGTGAGCATCCCTTACGTGTATCACACTTACTCCGAGCAGGATTGGGGCGAAGATCATGCCTCGGCTGTGTGGTCGGACGAGCATCTGGGCTGCCCGGAACTTCGTCAGGCCTTTCTGGATTTTGCCTCCATGGTAGGGGATGAGCACCGCCTCATTCCCGGTGCCTATGTGAACCTGTTATGGCGTCTGAATAGCCTTAAAGCATTCCTGGACGACTTTACCTGCGAGGAAGACGACATAATCATGCACGGCGATAAAGAAGCCTACCTGTCCTATACCCAGAAACTCAGAAAGCGTGATGTGAACAATGCCCTCCGAGACAGACTGAAAGAGAACGTCCAAACTTGCAAGACGGCCCTTGCGGCATCTTACAGCCAGTATCCCCAGGCTTATGGCATCCCTTCCGGCGCTTCCTTCCTGTATTGGGACGGTGCGGCTTTCCAAGCCATGCCGGAGGCTCTTGACGGCTGGATTCCGGCCACGCAATACTGCTACATGCCTGCCCTGTATTACTATTCCAACAGTACGGTGAGTACGTCCTACAGCAGCGATATCTATGAGCAGTATCCCGGCAAAACCTGGGAACAGATCGTAGCCTTGCATACAGCCGGAAAGATGGTGACCAAGAACACCCGCGCGGTGGTGTTGGACACTCCTCTTCAGTTTGCCTGCGGCATGCTGGTGGCTACGGTACAGGCATCGGTTAATCCGCTCCGGGACCGTGGAGAGGCGAACTCCTTCGACCTGGACGATTTCAGTGACGATTTCCCTATCACCGGGCTGGTCCTTGGCGGGCAGTTTGAGCAGCATTACGACTTTACCCCGGTGACTGACGATGCCACCGAGGAGGTCCTGAAGGAAAAGTTCATGTTCGATGCGAATATATCCGGAACCTATGTGAATACGGCTCAGTCGGCCGCATTCCGTACGCTGGTGCTTCCCACGCCTCTGGAGCGGGACGTGTACTTCTATATGGAGCTTCAGAACGACAGCGGAAAGGCTTTCAGGGGTGCCGATGGCGTCATCCCTGCAGGAAGCCGCTTTTACCTGGCCGGAATCATCCCGGCTCCTTCGCAAGAAGAAGTCGCCAGTGGCATCAACCGCGTTTTCATGCAGGACCGCTTTACCCAGATCACCTGCAAGATTACCTCCTTGCAGAATGCCTATCTGTGCATTCCCCAAATGGGTAATCCGGAACTTCAGTTGGGCGTGCAGACAAAGGCCAACTGGTTCTTTTCCCCTTCATCATATGTAGTTCTTGGATAATGCGTTGGAAAAGTATCATACTAAGTGTGACTGTCCTGCTGCTTCTGCTGCCGGGCTGCGGTCGTGAAGTCCTTTCGGACTCCTCTCCGGCAGGCCCTGTCCTGGAAATAGCCATCCAGTTCCCGTATGTCCCTGCCACCAAGGCGGGTGAACTGGCCGCGACCTACCAGGAGAACAAAATTCACAGCCTGGCCATCTGGGTATTCCGCTCCGAGGACCATACGAGGGTAGGGGAGCCGCTCATCCTTACGGACGAGTCCGCCTTCCCGCCGTCGGGCGGTATAGGCCGCTATCAGTTCAGCGTGGACTGGGCTTTTGTGAACTCACACCCTGACGTAGATGTATTTGTGCTGGCCAATGCCGCTTCCATAGGCAGCGAATTAGGTGCTTCTTCCACTTACGACGATCTTATCGCCGCCAGCTTCGGCTATGTGGATGACGACAATGATTTGTATGGAACCCATACCTACACTACCAGTGTGGACCCGTACAAGGGCCTTCCCATGAGTGGCATGAAGACGCACCTGAAAGTATATGGCAGCGCGCCTCAGATGAAAATCGACCCCGTTACCTTAGTGCGTGCGGTTTCTCGTCTTCGCATGGTGCTATGCCGTACAGCCACGGATGACATTGCCCAGGAGGACGAGGTAAGCGTATCTGGAATCACCTTCTACAAGGAACAGATACCTAATAGGGAATATGTATTCACCGAAGGGACAACGGGGATTATAGCCCCCTATACGCCCAATGATTTCACTTTTTCGGGTCCGGCCGAAATAAAGCGTAATCCCGTTCCCGAGGATCTGATTTATGTGAACCAGGATCCCGATGCATATCAGCAGATGCTGGATGCGGCCATCGCTGCCGACGAGCTCACCGACCTGGGATATGTGTACCTGCGGGAAAGCGATAAACGCCTCTTCGGCCGGGTAGATTATACTATCAACGATAAAAGCCGTTCCCGGGAATTCGCCATGTCGGCCCCGGGCGATTTTGCCCGTAATCATACCTGGACCCTGTTTGCCTACTTCATGAGCGGACGTAACCTGCAGATTTCGCTGGTGGCAGCCCCCTGGAGCAAAGGAGACTACCACGTAGATTTCTCGGGCCAGGCGGTAAACGTTACCAAGAAATTCCGGGTGGACGAACGCACCTGCGAGATTCCTCATAATGAGGATGGCTCCATCAAGTACAGTGCCGATGGCTATATCGACGTTAAACTGATTCCGGGAACACCGGCCAAGGGGACCCTCACCATCACGACGCCCGTGGGCGGTACGCTCATGATTACGCCTCTTGGGGCTGCCTCGCTGTTTTCGGTGACGCAGCAGGCTACCATCGCTCCCGAAAATCACGGTGGCGAGATTACCATCGAAATCACCAATAATCCGGAGACCGACATCGATGTCTCCGGACTCCCCGCATCGGAGACTACCCTCAGCCTTTCGTTCTCGGTTTCCGTGCTGGGACGCGAAGTGAATGTGAACTCCGAAGCCATCGACAACGACTACAAATACCGTTTCCACCTGTGATGCGACGCATTTCATATGCTTTTGTTTTCCTTCTGCTGCTGGTCTCCTGCAACAGGGAAGATATGTCGTCTATGGGCCCGCACCTGGAGATTACCCTCGCTTGCGTATCAGACAGCGACACCAAGGCAGGAGAAGAGGAGGATGATATTTATCCCGAGGATGGCGTAGATGTCCTGCTGCATGAAAACCTGCTCAATACGGTAGACCTGTTTTTCTATCCGGGAAACGCGGTTACCTCCGACGCAGTCTATCACGTGTTTAAGGATTACGGCGAGGGCGGAAAAATCAAGAGCGACATCCTGCGTTTGCCCCTGGATTCAGATATCATTAACAGCCTTATTTTCCCCAGCCAGAATAACATTACCCAATGCTATGTGTTTGCCGTGGTGAATTACCCGGGACAGCTGGTGGAAAAGGATGGCCAAGGGGTGGATATCCTTACCGGGACCTCCCTGGAGCAGCTTAAGGCCATCACCGTTTCCACGGACTTCGTCACACCCGGTACCGGGGAGAATAGCCATTATCACGCAAACTTCATGATGAGCGGCAGTTCCGTGATGTCCCTCCGCGGCCGTAACCAGATCCTGGCAGGAAGCGCCACCATAGAATTGCAGCGTTACGCCTGCAAGATGACGGTGGGTGTGAATGTGGCCCCCCAGGTTCTCAAGGACGCCGAGGTGTGGGAACCCATGCTGGAGAGTATGGAAATTTATCTGGTTGATGGCGTAAAAACGGTCTGCCTGTCAGGCGAAATGCCTGAGGACCCTTCCGCCTCCTACTTCAGCTTCAGGGGCAATTCCATGCGTTTTACGGACATGGAAGGGGACCCGCTGTTTGAAAAGGTGGGAGACTACCTGCAAACGTATCCGTTCTACATGTATCCCCAACGCTGGGTTTACGGTCACACCGAGTCTCCCGATAAGGAGCCTTACCTAAAGCTGGTGCTCCCGTGGAAGCGTGTCGTGGGCGCCTACACCCAAAAACAGTATTATTATAAAGTGTTCATTCCCGACGATTACCGGGAAGAGAATATTTGCCGCTTTGTGCGCAACAACTGGTACCACATCAATATCGACGTGGGTATTCTTGGCTCGGAGACCGACGATGATAAAGTGAATCCGGAGGTTTCCTTCTATGTGATGGACTGGCAGGACAAGAACGTCGTCATCAAGAATGCCGATATCGGCAAGGCGCGATACCTTTCCGTAGACCGGGATTCTTGCATCATTTACAACGAGCCCCTGGCCCGGCTCCCTTATGTGAGCTCCCATCCGGTATCCATCCTGGATGAGTCCATCCGCGTCGGACGTGTCTATTATGGTAATGTAGCAGAAGGGGAGAATACCCTTGGCGGCACCGTAACGGTGGCGGGGGAAAACGATATTTTCCCGAAGGGGACCGTGTTCCTGAACTATAACAAGGCCCAGCGTGAAGCCCTTAACGAAGGAAAGGACTGGTTTGAGGACCAAGAATCGGCCATAGCGTTTACGCATAATCTCAACAATAACTACAAAGACCCGAATTTTGATTATTCCTATTATGTGATCCGCTTTGTGCTGGTACACACAGACCACCCCGAGAGTCTTCTGTACCGTAAGGAGCAGACCATTATCCAGTATCCGGGCATTTATCTGGACCGCACGCCCAATCCGGATACCATTGTAGACAAAGGAAATGCTTCTACTGCGGATCATGGAGGGTATGTTTATATCAACGACGCCCAGTATTCCGAGACGGATTATGAAACTGGCGGCAAACAGAAAGAGAATCTCTGGCGTGTGGTGTGCTATAACGGCGGTGGTACCGACATGTATAAGATCAGTGTAACGGTGCTGCCTCCCGACCAGGGTGGAACCGGTTTTGTCATTGGCGATCCCCGTTCCAAGACCAGCGTGATTTACACGCCCAATATTCCGTATGTGTCTGCGCGTTATGTCAAACCAGATCACACGGTATCAGGAGTGGATGAGAAACGGAATCTCCTGGTTTATTATCCCACGGATGAGAGTTCCCGCACGGAGAATATGATTGCTCCGGCCTACCGGATTTCCACCAAGCTTAGCGGAACATACGTAAATACCAAAGTCTCCAAAGCCCAGGCGCAGTATCGCTGTGCCGCTTTCCAGGAAAATGGTTTTCCGGCCGGACGCTGGCGCCTGCCCACCATGGCGGAGATCAGTTTCTCTGCCCAGTTGTCGGCTAACGAGGTATTTACTACCCAGTTTAGTACGCATTACTGGTCGGCCAACGGCGTTGTGAATGTTTCTTCGGACACCGGAACGGTAACGCCGACTCCAAGTGTGACAGAGGCTTTTGTGCGCTGTGTTTATGATTCCTGGTATTGGGGCGATGACAGAGTGTTGGATGCAGAGGGTAAGCCTTCAATTTTTGTATGGGGAGATGTTTATGAAACGGAGTAAATGGAGATATATACTGGGAGCGGCCCTCTTGGCCCTTGTTTCCTGCATCCGTGAGGAGGCACCGCGGGAGCGTGCGCCGCAGTCGGTGGAAGGGAAGAAGGTCCAGGTGGAGTTCTCCATCGCAGGTGGAGAGTCCGACCCTTCCACCAAAGGACTGGACAACGGTGGCGATATCTCGCGTATGTATGTGGCGGTGTTCGGTAGTTCCGGCTTCCTGAAAGAGTATGCCCAGGCTACTTTGGTGGACGACAGCGATGAAATAACTTACTCCACGGACAGTGGTGAACATACGGCCAAACTCTATAAATACTCGGTAGAACTCACCATTACCGACAGCCCCCGAAAGGTACATTTTCTGGGGAACGGCCCTGCGTCCCTGCCCTTTGGCTATGACACGGCCGTGATGCCCATCCAGATGTCCCAGCTCAATGACCAGAACCAGGGAGAGAAGGCCTATTGGCAGATGATCGACCTCCCAGAAGGTATTCAGGCCAAAAGAGACAGCCAGAATAATTTCATCGACAAGGACGGAGACCGGTATCTGGACGATAACGGCAATTCCAATCCTGCTTTTGACGGATTCATCCTGGATCCGGAGCAGGCGCATTATTTCCAGGAGATTCCCCTTATTCGCAACTGGGCCAAGATTGTGCTATATACGCAGGAGGATTCACATTTTACCCCCATCAGTTTCTCCGTCATCAATTATCCTTCCCGAGGCGCCATTGCTCCCTATAGTGCCAAGACCGGTTTTATCCGCAATTATCAGAACCAGGATTTTGCCACCCTTCAAGAGATGGGATATACGGCCAACCTGCCGGCGGGGACCGATTTTGACGATAGCAAGCCCAGCGCTGACGAGTTCAAGGCCGATCCTGCCACGTTCGTAGATGGTGGCCGGGTGGCTGCGGCGCTTCAGAGCAAGGCGCAGGTGGATGCCGGAGAGGATACGGAAGGGCATGCCGTTTACCTGTATGAGCGCCCCGTTCCGTCCGAAAAGATTCCTCCCACCTATGTCATCGTTTATGGGCATTACAGCTATCCTCCGAAGGGAGACCCCGGAGATACCGATTACGATCCCGGTGACCCCGATCACGAGGGCAATTATTTCTACAAGGTGGACCTGATGGAGACCTATCAGCACGAAAATGGGGAGTGGGAGTCCAGCTATTATCCTATTTACAGGAACTTCAAATACCAGATCTGCATTACCAAGATCCTGTCCATGGGATATAACGACCCTGCATCGGCCGCGGCATCGGCCGGTAGCGCCGACGTGTCGGCCGACATTTCCACCGGCCATATCTCGGACATCTCCGACGGCGTAGGACGCCTGCATCTTACGTGGATGAGCAAGACCTACAATGCAGAGGTAAAGAAAGACAAGCCGGAAACCACCTTGAAGGTGTATTTCGCAACAACGAGCGGTGTGCCTATCGGAACCGATGAGAATCCGGCTGTATCGGCTAAACTGCTGCCTCCTACCGATGGCGGCCCCGATATCATTTTCCCGGCAGGGGAGTCGGAAGATCCCGATAATCCGGATATCTTCCTTGTCGGAAGGGATGACGATGGTGATGGCTGGCGGCCGATTGAATTCTGCACGGCTGCGCCTGGCCGCACCATCCGCAGCCAGACCCTCCGTATCACCGGAAACCATAACGAGGGACGTTTGTACCGGGATGTGGTCATTACGGTGCTTCCCACCCAGGAGATGCGTGTGTCTTGCGAGTATCCGGTGTTACATGCCCAGAAGGGAGTGGAGCAGACGGTTACCGTGAGCATTCCGGAAGGCCTTACCAAGAACCTTTTCCCCATTGAGTTCGAGATTGAGCCGCAGGACCGTACTCTTACGCCGGACACCAACAAGGACGATAATAACCTGCCGGTGGTCATTTCCACGTCTATTTCGGACGATGAAGGCTATGCCGGAAAGCCGTCTTATCATTTCACCCGTACCCTCACCTGGGATCAGTACAAGGCAGCTCCGATTGTCCGTACGGCCGACGGTGGAGACAAGACCTGGCGTACGTTCTCCTGCCATTTCAAGACCAATTGCATCACCAATGCTACCAAAGTGTGGGTGAGGAGTGCGTATTTCACCAAAACCTCTGCGTCTTTTGCCAACTATGGCTTTGGCCTCATCCACGATGCCCGTATTCCTATTCCCGTGCCGGCTCAGGCCGGAGGGGATAGTATTCCGTTCGAATTCCAGGTTGAGGCCGACGAACATGGGGAGTTCCCGGAACTGACCCTCCGGCTCAACTGCCTTGCCAATGACAGTGCACAGAACACGGGCGTTACCCGCGGTGACGATGTAGATACCTACCTGTTTACTCCCACGGAGCCTGAAAATGTGCTGCACTTTTTCTCTACTACCAGCGACGGGGAATTTGAACTGGAGATTTCGGCTCCCGGCTATAATACAGTGGTGATAAAGCCTTACCACTTTAACAAGGGTGTTGCTCCGCGGTCGTATGGCTTGCTGGATGGGGTATGCAATCCGCTCACCGGTGGATCTGGAACGTTCTGGTCCAATATGGCCTATGGCAAGGCACAGAGTCTCAATAATAAAGGCGCTTCAGAACGCGGTGTTATATTTGCTTATTATGACGACCCTGAGTGCACCGGCACTACGGCGGTGACCCTTTCCGATCCGGAAGGAACTCCGATTTCCAACAACGAGAACAACACTTCAGGCGTCAAGGCCTCCGCTGCGATAATCTATCCGGCTACGCCCAGTGCCCTGGATGCCACCGTGAATGCGTATTATCATGAGCTTCAGTTAAAGACGGTGAGTTCGCGTAAGGATCAGCCTATCCGTCTGGTGCTATCGTCTCCCGGGTATGTGACGGAAACCTACCACTATCCCCGTTTGGCCGGGAAGACGCACATTCATACCGGTCATTTTAGGGGCTCTGATTATAACACCACGACGAAAATACTTCAGCCAACGGATAACAATAAAGACAAGTCTTATTTCCATCTTATTTTCACTCCATTGGATGGCGCGCCTGATCCGGTGGTAGTTTCAGATAACCTGATCTTGGGGCAGGATGGCGAGGGGCACGTTGTCCCGAATAGCCGTTATGAAGTAAAAGTTATTTCCGGAAATGTCACCGGTATCAGTGGTATGGAGACTTATCCTAAGAACCAGCGTTTCTACTGTGGCTTTTTCAAGTTTGTGGATGGCTATGAGCCCGTGTCCTGCGAGCCTGCCAGCGGCTGTGGTACCTGGTTCCAGTATCCCGGTAGCAGGGGCTGGTTCGAGTGGCTGGCCTATGACAACCCTAATGAATATACACGGATGGATCCCAAAGTCGTCCCGTCAACCAATCCGGAAAAAACCATGATTGTTACGGTTGGCGAGCATGCCATCCAGATTTCTCACTTTACTTACAAAGCTATTTCTGACGCTCCGTAGTGCAGAATCACTCCGCTACGGTAAACCGTACAAAATCAGTATTACCCTCGCCGTCCACCACGGTGAGGGTATGTTTTCCCTGGGTGGGGGCCAGGCGGAGTTCGTGGAGGAAGCGAGTTTCGCCCACATAGGTTTGATCCAGGTGCCACCACAGGGTGGCATTGTTTTTATGGTGTGCAACGCGGAACACCACACCTTCCACCTGGCCGTTTAACTGCCGGGGGAGGGTAAGGGTACTGCCGGATGCCGGGTAGATGAACTCAATCTCTTTTGTCTGGTGCGTTTTGCGTGCGCCAGTATATTCCGGGTGGTGGGGCTTGTAGTACCATTCCATGGCCGGCGGTAGCACAAACTCGCCGTCCTTGTGGTAGGGGCATGGGTCGGTTTCCAGCCCCGCCGCCGGGATCAGGATGTCCTCCCGCTCCGGGCACTCCGGCCCCGCCAGCATACCGGATGCCCGGCACACCCCCGCCCACACAGACCCCCGGTCGTAGCCGGGGGTGACGTTCCGGGCTTTTTCGTCATGCCCGACCTGATCGGGCATCTCGGGCATCTCGAACCACCCCTCCTCCGCCGGCAGCAGATTCAAAATATCGAACATCACCGGCCCCGCGGCACGGGCGCCGGTGAGCCCCGGAACGCCTTGCCCTTGCGCATTGCCCGCCCACACGCCAATGGTGTAGGTCGGCGTCATCCCCACGGCCCAGGCATCGCGGAAACCGTAGCTGGTGCCGGTCTTCCACGCCGCCTTCCGCACCGAACGAATCAGCCGCCAATCCAATTCATCGGGCCGATTCACCCCCTGCAGCGCCTCCAGCGTGTACCAGATGGAGAGACCCCCGATCAAGTCGGGGGTGACGAGCCCGCGCACCAAGGCCGAATAGGCCGCCGTGACCTCGTCCAGCCGGGCCTCGGCGCCGCCCAGGATGAGCGACAGCCCGTAGTGTGCCGCATCGTGCGTGAGCGTACTCAGCCCCGCCTCCTTCAGCAGCGCGTGGAACTTGGGCACGCCATAGGCCCGCAGCAAATACACCGCCGGCACGTTCAGCGACCTGGCCAGCGCCTCATGGGCCGGAACCGCCCCATAGAACTGCCGGTCAAAGTTCTGCGGTGCAAAGCCACCCAGGTTCATGGGAATGTCCGGCAGCAGCGTCCGAGGCAGAATCACCCCCTCCTGCAATGCCGCCGCATACAAAAACGGCTTCAGAATGCTGCCAGTACTCCGTGCCGATGCCGCCACATCCACCTGCATCCCCGGCCGTTCCCGGTCCATGCAGGCATTGCCGATATACGCCACAACCGCTCCACTTGCATTGTCGATCACCACGGCCGCCATGTCCGCCACGCCCTCCGCCGCCAGGTCGCTTGAGCGCCGGTCCACGGCCTCCGAGACGGCTTTCTGCAGTTGGAAACGTAAAGTGGTCCGCGTCCGCTGTCCTTGCGGGCAACGGTTCACGTAATGCGGCGCCAGCGTGGGTAAGGGCAGGGGAGCGCTAGGCAGCGGTTCTTCCAGCGCTGCTTCATAAGTATCCGTGTCGATATCCCCGTGTGCCAGCAGCCGTGCCAGCAGCCGGTTCCGCTTGGACAGGAGTTGCTCCCTGCCCCGGCTCAAGTGCAGGGTGCCGGGCGCATTGGGAAGGATGGCCAGGGTGGCGGCCTCCGCCCAGGACAGTTCCGAAGGCGGACGGCCGAAATAGCGCCAGGAAGCCGCCTCCAACCCCATTACGTTCCCGCCGTAAGGAGCATGGGCGGCATACAGCGCCAGAATCTCTTTCTTGGAATAGCGGAACTCTAGCCGGGTGGCCTGCACCGCCTCGATGGCTTTCTGCCACAGGGTGCGTTCTTTTTGCCGGGAAAGGCGGATGACCTGCATGGTAAGGGTGGAGCCACCACTCACCACATGTCCGGCCCGGGCATTGTCCACCGCAGCCCGCACCAGCGCCACCGGATTCACGCCCGGATGCCACCAGAAAGCCCGGTCCTCAAACTGGACCAGCGCCGTTGCGTAGCGTTCCGGCACGGTGTCGCAGGGCGGGAAACGCCACTGCTCGTCGGCCGCAATGCGCGCCCCCAGCAGTTCGCCCTCCGCACTCTCCACGACCGTGGAATAACTCACGTTCCGGAACAACTCCCGCGGCAGGCAGCACAGCCAGACCACAACCAGCCCGGCCACAACGCCCCATATGATCCGTCTCGTCCTCAACGACTAGGGCTTGACCACTGCCGTGCCGGCGGCCGTGGCGGCCTGCACCGTGGGCTCGTACATGGCTTCCACCACGGTGGCGGGCAGCGCAAATCGACCCTCATAGGCAGCCCTTAACTGCACGGAGAAGGTCTTGAACCGGCCGGCAGGCAGGGCAAAGTACCAGCGCACGGCATTGTCGCGAATGTCCTTGTGGTCGTAGCCGTCCTCGGCACCGCCGGCCATGCGGTCGTTCACGATCTCCCAGCCGGAGGGCACGTTCAGGCTCAGGGCCAGGTTCTGGAGGTCGCGGCCGACCTGCTTGGACTGCACCTTGATGCGGGCGGTGAAGCGGGTGCCCTGCGCCAGCGTGTTGGCATTCACCGGGGCGCCGTCGGCATCGACATAACTTACCTCGATGCCCAGGCCGTTGCTGCTGGCAGGCTGGGGCTCGCGCGAGGTCGTGGCAACCGTGACGTAAACCGTTCCTTCGCTGTTATTGGTGAGCACGCCATTCTCCAGGACCGTCTGGGCTTCCCGGGTGGGTACCTTTTGGAACAGGCGGGCCAGGGCTACGGCGGCAAAGGCCGTTTCCTGCGTAGAGAGCGTCTTGTCAAGCATAAGTTCCTGCGCCAGGGACATGGCTTCATTCATGCGGTCGCAGAGCACCAGGGCCTCCAGCGCGGCAAAACGGTCGCGCGTGGCACTGCCGTAGGTGAGATTGTACGGGCTGTATTCCGGGAAATCGCGTCCTACGCTATTGAGGATGGTGTTGGCGGTGGAGGCTTTGCCGCTCAGGGCATAGGCGCTGGCCAGCAGCCACTGGGCCTGCGGCGTGAGTCCGGCCCCTTCGCGGAGACGGTTCATACCGGCCTGTGACGATGCTCCCGCCACGGCGAGGCTGTAAAGACGATAAGCCTCATCGGCCTGCGAGAACAGGGAATTGCCGGCAATACGATACGCCTGCGAGAGTTTTTCCTGATAGGTCTTCCAGGCTTTGACGACGCCGTCGTTCACCTCGAATCCGGCCTTCTGCGCCTGTACCAGCAGGACACCGGCCATGGATGACACCCAACTGTCGGACTGTCCGCCGCCCCAGTAGCAGAAGCCGCCGTCGGCGTTCTGCCGGGCGTAGAGGCGGGCGATGATCTGGGGCACCAGGGTGCGGGCCTCGGCAGCATCGGCCTCATTCAACTGCGGCAGCAGGTTCACCAGCGTGAGACCGCGGGCGCTCAACTGCTCGGTGCAGTCGTACGGGTAATCCCGCATGCCGGCATACAGGCCGTGGGCGTCCGGGACGGGGAAGGCGCTTACCTGCAACTGCCCGTCGGCTACCTTGCGGCTGGCTCCGGCGGCCAGGGTGAAGCGTTCCACGCGGGTCACCTGGGCCTGCGGATTCACAATAGGAAGGGCGATTTCTTCGCTGGCCTTGTGCCCGGAGCCGGAAGCGGCCACCCGCACATGCGCAATGCCTTCCTGATCCAGTGCGCGCAGTTTAAAGCGTACCAGCTGGTCGCCGGCGCCGCTGAATTGCAGCCGCTGTACGTGCTCCACGAGTTCTACGGGACCGTCGGCCTCCAGGGTAACGGTAACGTCCTTTACGCCCTCTTCCAGGGCGAAGACATTCACCGGTACGGCCACCTCTTCACCGCAGCCCAGCTGACGGGGGAGGGTGCTGATAACCATGAGCGGACTTTGTACGGGAACGGTCTTCTGGGCATTGCCGAAAGCCCCGTCGTGGGCTGCCACCACCATCACACGGACGCTGCCCACGTATTGCGGCAGTTTCACCTTGAGCACATCCGTGCCCTTGGCCTCTACCGTGCGAGGCGCGAAGCAGAGCACCACCGGGTTAAAGCGGTTGTCCTTGCGGGCGCTGCGCACGGCGTCTTCGTCACCGCCGATGGCCGCCAGGGGCGCAAGCCGCCCGTTCCAGGCACCCACCACGTAATCGAACATATCCCAAGTCTTTACGCCAAGGGCTTCGTCCCGGTTCATGCGGGACCAGGGATCCGGCGTCTTGAAGGCCGTCAAGTCCAGCAGGCCTTCGTCCACGATAGCCAGCGTGTAGGTCATGGGCTGGCCGTTCTTTTCCGTTACTTTTATGGTAAATTCTTCCTCCGGATGCAGTTTTTCCGGCATCTGGAGCTGCGGATACAGCTTGGAGCCCGGGTTCTCCACCCGCACGCGCTGTACGCCGTACAGGCGGAGCGGCAGGTCGTTGAGCGTATGTCCGTACGGCTGCACCAGGGTGATGTGCACATAGACCGTAGGTGCCATTTCCGGCGTTACGCTGAAGTGCCAGGGTGTGTCTTTTTCCGAAAGTGTCACCCATTCGCGGCTGAGCACGCTGTTGCCATTCTCCAACGAAACCAGCGCCCGTGCTCCGGGTGCGGCCGGGATGTACACGGTAGCCTGCTCACCCACGGTATAGGTCGATTTGTCCGTGGAGAAGCTGAGCATGGTGAGGGTCTCCGGATCCTGCCGTCCGGCGCGGCCTTCGTAATCCGGCCAGTCCACCAGGAAATCGGCCCCGCTGATATGTCCGGAGGCGGTATCGCGCACCAGCAGGAGGTATCGACCCCAATCGTCCTTGTCGATATGGATATGCAGCATCACATCCTGGATGGCCGATGTCAGGACGCCCTTGTTGACCACCTTGACGGAATTGCCGCTCACGTAGGTGTCCAGGCCCTCTCCGCGGATGTCCCACCACCAGTTCCATCCTACTTTATAAAGGACATATTCCAGCGAATGGCCTTTGACGGGACGACCTTTTGCGTCGACGACAGCCAGGCCGATGGCTTGGTCCCGGTCCGTCTCCAGATACTCGCCCTTGGGCAGTTTGATGCCCACGTAGGCGCTGTAAGGGGAGAAGGGAAGAGTCTGGGTGGTGAAGCTTTCGTCACCGCCTTTTTCTTCCACGGAGGTGACCACAAAGGCCTCCAGCATGCCGGGGGCGTCGGTGGCTTCGGGCAAGGTCAGCTGCACATTGGCGCTGCCGTTGCCGTCCAGCCAGGTGCTGAACAGTTCCGCCTGGGCTTCCTGGAACTTGGAGGCAGGGTTGTTGAAAGTATAACCCTCAAAGCCCTCGAAGGGGGTGCCTTTTTTGCGCTTGAGCGTGAGCTGTGCATGGGCCTTGGCCCCGCCAGCCGCACCACCGGTGAGCCACTGGGCGTCAATGCGGGCCTTGCTCTGCAGGCCAGCCTCCAGGACAGAGGGATAACCGGCATTGATTTTAAGCCTGTTCGGCTTGATAGTCTCAATGTGCAGAATCTTGTGGAAACTGCTGCCGCCCACCTTGAAATACGCGTTCCAGTAGCCGGTAGGGTCGCTGCTCTGCGTGGGAATGTTGTAGGTGAAGAAACCGTCTTTGCCGGTGCGGACCATGCGGCTGTGGAACTGCCCTTCCGGGGTATAGAGCTCCATGGTGGCAGGATGACCGGCCGGGAGGCTGTGGCCTTTGTCGTTCAGGAGCATGTTCACGTGCAGGGTGTCGCCGGGGCGCCAGACGCCGCGCTCGCCGTAGATGAAGGCCTTGAGCCCTTGCTGCAGGGCCTCGCCGCCTACGTTAAACCGGCTGAGGGAGCGCTCGGCGTCCGAAATGGTCTTGAGGTAGGCCGTACTGCCGCCCGCCTTGGCCACAATAGCAAAAGGCTGGTGCTCCAGGGTAAGCGTTGCCAGACCCTTTCCATCCGTCTTGCCATTGCCGATGCACTGCAGCTGATAGTCGTACACTTCCACTTTGGCGCCGGAAAGCGGCTCGCCGGTAATCAGGTCCGTCGTGGCCACCCAAAGCTGTTTGCCACCGGCATATTCGGCTACCAGGCCGATGTCGGAGGCCAGCAGCTGCACCACCGGGAATCGGTCCGAATCCATGTAATAGGAAGGTTTGGTAGGGTCGTCGGCGTCTTCCCAGTTGTACAGGTTCCAGTCAAAGTCGTTGTCCCAGTAATAGCTGCTGGGCTTGTCCCAGATGGCATCGTCCTGCGAAGAAGGCTTGCCCGTGGGTGCTGCCGGGCTCAGGAGCGGTGCTGCGCCGCCGTACAGCGACTGGTCCTGACGGAAACTCAGCCGTACGCGGTAAATGGCCCCCGGTTCCTTTTTAATGAGACCGCTCAGGTCGATACTGAAGTCGTTCCAGGCGTGGAGGTTCTTGGACGGGTCCAGCTGGACATCGCCCTTGTACACCAGGCGGCCGCTGCGGCGCAGGGAGCTGCCGTATCCGTACAAGGAATTGTCCTGCAGGTACATGAGGACGTTTTTCTCATAAATCTTTACCACGCGGACTTCCACTGCGCTCAAGCTCACGGCGCGGAAGGGAAGGTAGAACTTGTCTTTTTCCGGCAGGATGCTGCCCTTCAAGGACATCTCGATGGCCGGCTTGGGCTCTTCCCGCTGGAAAGTATGCGTGAACGGCTCCTCCAGCGCGTTGCCATCGTCACTCTTGAGGCCGGCGTCCAGCGTGAGGGTGAGGTCGGCATCGGCCCCTTCAAAGAAAACGGAGAGCGTGCGGCCGCTTACCTGCGTGTAGCTGCGGGCGGCGCCGCTCAGTTCCACCATGCCGCGGAGGGAAGCGTTTGCCGGAGCCTGGGAAAGGTTCACCTCAATGTACCCATCCTTCAGAGCTACCTGCTCCACGCGGAAAGCCCGGCCGTTGTCTTTCACCAGCAGGGTGTTTCCCGTCGTGCCCGTCCGGCCTTTTACCAGCACCGGGTACACGAACGTGGGCGCCCCTTCGCACACCTTTTCCAGGTGGAAAGTGGCTTTGTACGCCTTGCCCTCCTGCAGGGCACCATCGACAGGGATAAAACTGACGGAAGAAGGGTTGTTCCAGCGAGCGGAGCCTTCCACGGGTGGCTCGAACTGGAACAGGGCCTGCGCGTCCACGCCGGTCACCTCTTCCATGAGGTCCACGCGCAGTTCTGCGTTCTGGGGCACCATGCCGCCGGTATAGGCCTTGATATAAGGGGCGAATTCGCTGGCCGACGGTTCCGGCGTCACGCTACGGGGACCACAGGCAACGGCCGCGAGGCACAAGCTCGCCGCCATCCATACTTTCACGAAAGTTTTCATAAGCATCGGTTATTTCCAGGGGGTCGATTTATAAGCTTCGAAGCCTACGATAAAGCGCTGCATGCCGTCCAGCAGGCGGCTGCGCGGGCAGGCGATGTTTACCCGCATGAAACCCTCGCCGGCGGCTCCGTAGATGGAGCCCGTGCTCAGGGTGAGTTGTACTTTCTCCTGCAGGAACTTGCCAAAACGCTCGCTGAAGCCCTCCGGCGGTTCTCCTTCCCGCAGGGCGGTGCGGCAGTCCAGCCACATCAGGTAAGTGCCTTCCAGCGGCAGCACGTTCACTTCCGGCAGTTCGTCTTCCAGGAAGCAGGCCACCGTGCGGGCATTATGGAACAGATACTCCCGCAGCTGATCCAGCCATGCGCCGCCTTCCGTGTAGGCCGCCTTGAGGGCCGTGACGCCGAACACGTTTACGTCGCAGCACTCGTTGTCGTTGATGGCGCGGTCCATCTTGGCCAGGACGGCCGGATCTTTGGCGTAAATGTTGGCTATCTGGATGCCGGCCAGGTTGAAAGCCTTGGTAGGGGAGATGCAGGACACGGAATTGAGCACGTATTCCTCCGGCAGGGTGGCCCAGGGGGTGTAGTCATGGCCGGGGTAGGTGAGCTCGCAGTGGATTTCGTCGGAAATCACGAAAACCTGGTTCCGCTGGCAGATGGTGGCCATCAGGAGCAGTTCCTCGCGCGTCCAGACGCGGCCGGCGGGGTTGTGAGGGTTGCACAGGAGGAGCACCTTGGCTTCCGCCGCCTTCTTTTCAAAATCGTCCCAGTCCACAATATAGCGGCCGTCGTACTTGAGCGGATTGTCCAGCTGTACGCATTTGTTGTTGCGGATGGCCGGGAAAAAGGCGTTGTAACAGGGCGTCATCACCATTACCTTGTCTCCGGGCACGGTCATGGCCTTGATAGCAGCGCTATATGCAGCAATTACACCTGTAGTGGGGACGATGTTGCTTTTGTCGATATCGTCCCAACCATGCCGCTCGGCAAACCAGCGGTGGATGGCCTCATAGTAGTTGTCCGGCACCAGTTCGTAGCCGAATACTCCGTGCGTCAGGCGTTTTTGCAGGGCGGCCTGGATCTCCGGTGCCACTTGAAAGTCCATGTCGGCCACCCACAGGGGCAGCGTTCCGGGATACAGGTCCCATTTTACACTCTCGGTTCCCCGGCGGTCCGGGCATTGGTCAAAATTGTATTTCATCAGCCTCTTTGTTTGATACAAAAATACAAAAAAACAGGAGAAAAATTTGTCTTTTGTCGAATAATTCATGTTAGAGGCACGTTAAGACAGGGGTGAAATCTTGGTATATAATTTGTTTTTTTTTAAAGAAAGGCCTACCTTTGTGGATATAAACACTAAAGACGATATTTTAGCGCCGTTAAATGCGCATAAAATTTTGATGAGAGAGATTGTAATTAGATGCATCCGTCGGGGTTGCGCCGTATGGGCCCTTTTGATGGTTGCTAGTTTATCTGTACACGCTACTTCCCATAGCGCGGATTCTACTGCGCGCAGGAAGGGCTTCGACATGTCCATTTACACCAATTTGGTAATTGACCTGGCTGCGGCAGAGCCCAATCTGGGCTTGGAATTCCCCATTGGGGAGCATTGGAGCGTCGGCGCCAATGCCGGCATTAAAACCTGGCCCCGCTATCTTTTCTGGGACCGGGACAATGTGCAAAACACCAAGCACTGGCGCAACTTCTATGTGATGCCGGAGGGCCGGTATTACTTTAAGCAGGTGTTTGATGGTGTCTATGTCGGAGCTAACGCCTTGTACTCCCATTATAACGTGGGCAACATGCAGTACCCGGTGGTGATCTATCCTGCTATCCAGGACAAGCGCGTTCAGGGAGATTACTGGGGTGGCGGCCTGTTTGGCGGCTATTCCTGGCGGCTGGGCAAACATTGGCGCATTGCGGCGGAGGCCGGCGCCACCGTCGGCGCAGCCCTGTATGAACACTTCAACTGTGAGCATTGCGGAGAAAAGATCGGCGACGTCCGGGAAGTGGCGGTAGTCCCTCGCCTGGCCGTAAACGTGGCCTATAACATTGCAGCCCGCACAAAGCGCAAGAAGGTACAGGAAGAAATCCTTACCCTGGTAGCCCCGGCAGAACCGGTCCAGGAGCCGGTGCAGGAACCCGCCCCGGAACCGGAGCCGCAACCGCAGGTTGAACCGGCCCCCGTCCCGGTAGTTGTCCCGGAAGAAAAACCCGAGTCGGCCGGAGACAAACTCTCCCGCCAGTTGAACTGGGTTCGGCCCATGAGCAGGCACAGATCCCTCGCCCAGGAATCGGGGACAGACAGTCTGTTAAAGGTGTATTTCCAGGTTAACAGTGATAAAGTGCAACGGGAGATGGGAACCAATGGGGACGTTCTGGACAATGTCCGCAAGGTGGTGGAGGAACTTCACCGGGATTCCCTCACGCAAAACGTGCTGGTTACGGTGTTGGGTTACGCTTCCGTCGATGGTCCGCAGGCCCTGAATAAGGATCTGTCGGCGCGCCGTTCCCAGGCCGTGGCACAGCAGTTGAACCTTAGCCCGTCGGAGGTAGAAGTTGCCGGCAGGGGAGAGGCCTGGGACTGGTTTGCTAAGCAAATTGACGAAATGCCCGAAGGCTTTACGCCCGCGGAACTTGATTTCCTGCATTCCCTGTTCCAGATTTCCAACCTGGATGTCCGGGAAAGCAAGTTAAAAGCCAATAAAGAACTGTACGCCAAGGTAGTCTCCCGCTTGCTGGGAGGACAGCGGATAGCCAGTTTTATCTGTGTATATTATCAGAATACAAATAATTAAAAACCCAAAGATATGAAAGCAAAACTCATTCTTGCAAGTGCAATCGTACTCACCGGCGTGTGGGCCTGCAAGCGGGAAGAAGCTCCCGTGAACCCCACCTTCGATCCGGTTGCCAACACGGTTAACACCCAGTTCGTGTTGTCCATTTCCCCTTCTTCCGGAAAACCCGACACCAAGCAAACCGCTGTGGACGTCCAGGCTTCGGGCGCCAATTTCAGGGGCCTTTCGGAGGTGCACCTGCTAACGTACAACCTTAATTATGCAGGTGTTGGCGGAGACCATTACATGTATAAGACCTCGGACGCTTCCAGTGTTGCCGTCCGTGACTACGATCTTGGAACCTTGGCATCGGCCTCCGACATCACCGAAGACGACAACCGCCGCATTCTGGAACTGGCCCTCCCGCTGGGAACCAATACCATCCTGATGTACGGCTGCGCTCCCAAAACGGCATCGGCAGACGAGCAAGGCTCGTGCACTTTCAGCGGTGTTGCGCTTGGCACCACTCTGGATAACGTTTCTTTCAAAATCAACCCTCGTCTTGAGGACATTGATGCCTTTACCCAGTTTGGAGACCTGATGGGCCACATGCTCACCTACATCATGGGGGCCGGACTCATCAACGAGACCACGGCTACCGGTTACAAGAACAACAGGGATAACCGCTATAAATTCTGGTGGCCCGTCGACGATACCAGCGCCGGCTTTGCATTGACGGATGCCGCCGATGCCCATCCCGGTTACACGCTTTATTCCGGCTCTATCACCTGGAAACAACTGGGAGAACAGTATGCCGCCGATCCCACTTCCATGAGCGCCCTGCAGGAAATCCTGGGTGAGGCCTACAATCAGGTAATGACCCTTCGCAAAGATGGAACCAAGGTAGAACTTCGTGCCGGTGCTGCGGTTACCGTTGTACGCCTGGTAGGCGATATGTACAATATCGTTGCGCGCGTAATCAACACAACTCCCTTCGCGCCGGAGGAGTACATCGCAAGGCTGCTCGCCCTGGAGATTTTTCAGCGTGCCGCCCTTTTCTTCCATTACGATGAATTAAGCAGCAAACTCAATTTCAGGACCCGCGCCGACATTATGGATGGCGTAGACCTGGTGTTCCCCGGCCGCAGCGCCAATTATTACACCAAGGTTACTGACGAATTCTTCTATTACAGCAAAATCAGTTCTTCCGATACCCGCACGGAGTATCCCGGCTTCCCGATGAACTTGTCACTCCCGGCCGGTGCCGCCATTATGACTTTTGTCACCGAGAACGAAGGCACGGAGAACGAGTATGTCGCCGTAGAATACCTCACGGAAATTCCCACCTACGGCATGGGTCCCGGAGTGGCCGGTTTCCCCATCGCCAATTACCGTTATCCTGCAGAACTGCTCTATTACACCAACTCTTCCCTCCGCACGTCGGACCAGGTCGTAGAAAGGAGCGCTTATCCCGCAGTGGCCGCAAACTGGGCCAATGCCGGTTATTGGAATACCAACGTATGGGGTAGCGGCAGCGTTGCGTCCACAACCAGAAGTGTGGCTGTTTCCAAGCCCCTCAACTACGGTACGGCCGTGCTCAAAGCCCAGTTCGCCTTCAAGGACAGCGAAATTGAAGATAACAACAAAGGCATTCACCCGCAGGAAAGCAACAACAAGGTGGCCGTGAACGTCGCCAACAAGTTCCTGGTGTCCGGTATCCTAATCGGTGGTGTGGATGACACGGTGGGTTGGAACTTCCTTCCCAAGGAAGGCGGTAGCTTCAACAAGATGATTTACGACAACCTGAACGGTAACAAGTTTGCCATTCCTCCGTACACCACAGACCCTGACGCTAAGTATAGCGCCCCGGTTTACACCTGCACCTGGGATAACTACAACGCCGCTTTGGGCGCCGGTGAGCAGTCGCCGGTTTATATCGGCCTCGAACTGGTGAACAACACGGGTGAGGATCTCTGGGCCGAACTGAACATGATCCGTAATGGCGGCACCTTCTATCTGGTAGGTGAGCTGGATCCCACCGCGGACGGCGTGGCCGATAACCTGAAGAAGAATGGTGTGATCGACCTGGCCCGTTCCGACATGTTCTATCCTCCGTACGACGCCGACGGCAAAACCATCAACGCCCCGCGTGTATTCATGCAGGATTACGTTACCAGCGTTAAGTTCAACTTTACCAAGGATGCCCTCAAGCATGCCTACGTAACCATGCCGGACCTCCGCGCCGGTCAAATCTCCCTGGGTCTTTCCGTTGACCTCACCTGGGAGAAAGGCCTGGAGTTCGATGTGGATATGGGTGACGTTACCGGTAACTAATTTTCTGCCATGAACCGGTCCTTTAAAAGCATAGCCCTTGTACTCTGTGGGGTTGCAGTCTTCTGCGGCTGCAGCCTCATAGACGAGGACTTGCGTGATTGCGGACCGGATACGCCCCCGGTGCCGGTAAAGGAGTGCGAGGTCGATTACCAGCTAAGCCTGGTCACCAACCTCACCACCGAAATCAGTACCGCCCTTGACATGACGGCTGATATTGAGGTGGCCGGCGCTCTGAAGGACTACCTGGGGACGGTGTTCACAGACCGCGCCCACGACGTAGACCTTTCCTTCTACGACGTGGAGGGACAGAAAGCCCGCTTGCACCACGAAAGTCATGTCATGGATGCTAGCCAAACCAGTTACACCCTCTCCATCCCGGCACGCCGCTATATGCACCTGGCCATTGCCAATCTGGACGGCAATCCGGCGTTGCACCTGGAGGGAGACCAGCTACTGGGAAGTTCGTCCCTGCAGCAGGAAGTCCGGGATACGGTACCTGCACATACCTCCGGTATTTTTTCCGCCCGCCTTGCCATGGATGTCAGGGAAGGGGAGGACCAGGAGTTTGCGGTTAACCTTAGAATGGCCAATTGCTCGGCTGCCGTGGTGCTGGACACCCTGGGCAGCAAGATCAAGGACGTGAAAGTATTTGCCCGGGGATTTGCTACCGGCTTCATGCTTGCCGACAGCACCTACCGTTTCGACCATAAGCCTATCGTGAGAACCCGTCAGCTGGAAGTGAAGAATGCGCACGAGCTCTGTTTTGCCACGGTGGCTTTCCCGTCCCCCGACGGTATTGTCAAGGCGGAAGATGAAGAAGAGATCCTGTGGGAGATGCGCGTCTACATCACCTTGCCGGACAATACGATTACCGAAAATATCCTGGGAATCAGCGAACCGCTGAAGGCCGGGGAATTGCGTATCCTCAAAGGTGTGGTGTATCCGAACGGCACCCTCGTCCCCGAGGACCAGGATGTGGCCATATTGGTCCAGCCGGACTGGCAGCCCGGAGAAGAACATGATATAGACCTATGATTTGGATGCGGAAGCATATTGCGGCCCTTTTGCCGGTGTTCACAGCGCTGGCGGGGGTGTTGTCGTGCTCCCGCGAACCGCTTCAGGAGGAAGGGACGCTCAAACAGGTTCACCTGGCGTTGTCCGTCAGTTCGTTCAACACGGATACAAAGGCCGATATTTCAAGGCTCACGGAGCTGGATGTAGATAATCCGGTCTTCCGCGGACTGGTCGGCGTGCGGGTGATTCCCTTCGACCGTTCCGGAAAGATAGAAACCTCAGACGTTGCGCGTACAGGCGCACTGGCCATTGCCGGCGTACCATACATAGCTTCCGGCACAAACGCCTATCTTTATGCCTCCGGTATCGATGCCTGGCTTCCTACGGGCACATCGTCCCTGCTTATGTACGGACGCGCCCCGGGGGACGGCACCAACGCCCTCACCCGTCACCGCTACGGTGCGCTGTTGGAAAAAGAGCGCAGTACCGGCGGCGCGCTGCCCGCTGCTTCGGATTTTGGCTTCGCGCCGTATGTGATGGTGGGCAATAATGCCGATACTCCCGACGAGGCTGCGGCCATTGCCCGTACCCTCAATTCCATCATGCTGGGTTCGGCGTCTTCCATGATAGCCGTATACGATACCGACAAGGAAGAGGTCGTACGAGTAAACTGGAACGAATCCACCGGCGACGAAAACCTGCGCCAGACCTATCTCCAGATTATCAACGACGGAGCCCTCATTCCCGGCTCCGGTCCCATGGTGGAGGCCCTCTTGTCCAGCCTTTACCACATGCTTGCCACCTACGAGAGCTACAATTCCAATGTGTACGAGGTAGAGGTGAACGGCATCCCGTACGAGGCTAGCAAGCAGGACGGCACCCCGCTCCTGTACAAGGACCTTTACAACCGACTCCGTGACGTAATCCTGTCCAGGTTAAGGAACAGTTCCTACCTGCATTTGAATCCCACGGATTACAGCGTAACGTTTGTGGATGAGGCCATTGCCCGCTATCCCGAAACTTTGGGCCTTCCGTCCGGATGCGCCGTATTGCGCTGGACTCCGACAGGCTTTGTGGTGCCTCAGCTGGAAGGCGTAGAGGGCATGGCCCCCATGACTCGCTACTGCTTCCCTCCGGCGCTGTATTATTATACCAATACCACCATCAAAACCTCCAAGGAGGACTCGGTCCGTGAGGTTTATGACGTTGAGCAGGGCTATACGCTCTGGAGCCAGATTCTGAACAATTACACCCTGGGTAATTCCATTACCAGTAATACGGAGTCCGTCGCCCTTGTAACGCCGCTTCATTATGCGGTGGGCCTGATGGAGGCGACGGTGAAGGCAGAGAAAAACCGTCTGCAGGACAACGACGGTCTGGTGGAAACTACGGTGGATGCCAGCGGTCACAACCTTCCGGTAACCGGGGTGGTGCTGGGCTCCCAGTACGCCATGAACTTCGACTTCACCCCTGTTTACACCGATGACGGCGAGTATTTCCTGTACGACGACCAAATTTCGGAGGTGTACCTGACGACGACGAAATCCGCCCCCATCCATACCCTGTCCCTGCAGACCCCCGACGACAAGGATGTTTACTTCTGTTTGGAACTGCAGAATAACACGGGGACCACGTTTTACGGCGCCGACGGCCGCGTCCTTCCCGGGCGTAAGTTCTATATGGTGGGCAAGTTGTCCATGCCTCCCAAGCCGCGCAGCCACAACAGCGTATTCGTCCAGGACCACTTGACTACGGTGGATTGCACCATCCATTCGCTGGACGGCGCCTACAACGCCATTCCGGACCTGGGCCTTCCCCAGCTGGTGCTGGGCGTACAAACCAAAGTGAACTGGAAGCTGGCCACTCCCACAACCGTTATGTTGGAATAGATGAAAAGACGTTTGCTCATATTGTTGTCGATGCTGCCGGTGGTTCTTCTGACCGCCTGCAGGGCCGATACGCCCGCCGTGGAGGAAACCCCGGCGCTGAGCATCACTGTGGAATTCCCGGAGTTCCCCATCCCCAGCAAGGCGGACGAAGGGGAAGTTCCTGCTTCCGTGGAGGAAAACGCCATCTACGACCTCAAAATCTGGGTGTTCAACACCATCACGCACGACCTTGTGGCTCAGTTCGAGACCGTTACTGCTGCCGATTTCCCTTCAGGCGGTGGCGTCCGCAAATATGCCCTTCCGGTAAGCCGTGCCTTCTCCATTTCCAAGCCTAAGGTCGATGTCTTTGTGATGGTCAACTCCGAGTCCGTGGGTAGCACCCTCAGCGCTACTTCCACCTGGGGAGACCTATACAGCGCCACCTTCGGCACGGATACCTATTTCAGCCCGGCCAATCCTATCCATGTGGTCCCTGGACACGGCCTTCCCATGAGCGGCTTGTGCAGGAGCATGACCGTTTCCGGTGAGGAACCGTCCCTGAGCATCGCCACAGTGTCTCTCGCCCGTGCCGTTTCCAAACTGCGCTATGTCTTCTGCCAAACCCAGTCGGACAATAACGACGAGGGTGAGTCAGTGAGCGTGGAAAAGATTGTCCTGAACGGCAACCAGATTCCCCAGAACGAATACCTGTTCTCGGAGAGCGGCTACAGGATTATTCCGGCCGATTATGTCTCTACTGCCATGGAAACCCTGTGGCCCGCCGGAGTCACCATGGCTTCCAGTGAGGCCCCCGAGGCCTATTCCTACGCCGGGCAGGACGGTCCCTCGTACGAAAACCTCATCAATTCGGCTATCGCCGCCGGGGAACTCACCGACTGCGGAACCACCTATCTGCGGGAAAGCGACAAAGCCCTCAGCGGCTACATCTATTACTCCGTCACCAAGGACAATGTCACGGAGAACAAGGTAATGCCTTTCTCCATGGCTGCTCCCGGAGACTTCTCCCGCAACCACACCTGGACCCTTTACGGTTACTTTATCAGCAACCGCACCCTGCAGCTCGCCGTTAGCGTTCTTCCTTGGGACAAGAACAACTACACCATCAGCTTCGACGAATCGTCCCTGCAGGTAACCCAGAAACTCACCGTTGATCCCACATCGGCCAATGTGGTGGCCGTGCAGGGCATGAAGGACCACTACAATGTGTTCCTCGATTCCCACAGGGCGGCTCGCGCCTACCTGTATGTCACAACGCCGCAGGGCGGTCGTCTGGAAGTCATTCCGGAGGGAAGCGCCGCCGACCTGGAGGCCTTCAGCGTTTCGCCTGCATCGGCCACCATCGACCCGTCCCATAACAGCGGTCGCATAGACATTACCATAGACCGCAACCCCTCTTATGTGGGAGATCCTACCGGTAAGACCATCACCCTGGGCTTCCGCGCTTTCACCCCCGACGGAGAGCGTGAGATTTCCGGTGCATCCGAGTGTATAGACCAAGTTTACCATTTCTACCTGTGATGCGTCGCCTTTCATACGGACTTGTAGCCCTGCTACTGCTGGTGGCTTGCGCCAAAGAGGCGCAGGAGCCTCAGTGGGAGGGCCCCGTGATTGAACTGTCGCTCTCCTGCCTGGACCCCACTGCCCCCACCAAGGCGGGCTCGGACGGTGTGCAGGCCGGCGAAAACTCGTATCACGAGAACCTGATTTCCTGGGTAGACTTCTATTTCTATCCCGGCAATGCCACGTCTTCCGACGCTACATATCACATCCGCAAAACTTCCGGAAAGCGCGACAACGACGTATTCCGTCTGGAGCTCACCACCAACCAGGTGAACTACCGCATCTTCCCGGTGCACAACAATATCACCCAGGCCACGGTGTTTGCCATCGCCAACGCGTCCCAGGAGATGCTGGATGCCCTGGACAACACCTCGCTGGATTATCTCCAGAGCCTGGTTGTTTCCACGGAGTTTGTGAACGTGAGCTATACCAATCACCGGCAGGATCACTTCCTGATGAGCGGAACAACCACCATTACCCTGGCCGGTCGTAGCCAGAAGGTGGTTTCGCAGGGACTGGTGAACCTGGAACGCTACGCCAGCAAAATTACCGTGGGCATCAAGATGGACGACGAGGTGGAAATCGACACCGGACGCAAGGATGCCCAGGAACAGAAGATATACGAAAAATGGCGTCCCCGTCCCACGGAAATGCAGATTTACCTGGTGGATGGCGTGGGCAACGTAACTCTCGGGGGCATTCCTGCCGGACGTGAGGGCGGCGTCACCACTCCGGAGTTCATCTCCTACCGGGATAACCCCATGCGTTTCTACGATGGTTCCGGAAACCAGTATTTCGACAAATCCGGCGACTATTACAATACTTTCCCCATGTACACCTATCCCTATCACTGGGAACAGGCGTCAGAGCGGGAACCTTACCTGAAGCTGGTTCTGCCATGGGACCGTGTGGCCGACCCCGACCACAACATATCGTCCATGCAGAAGGAATTCTATTACAAGATCCTCATTCCTACGGACCGCCGCGGCGGAGAGTATGCCAACAGCTTCATCCGCAACAACTGGTATCATTACGACGTGGAGGTGGGCGTTCTTGGAGCCGATACCGACGAGGCTGCTACGCCTGTGGAGGCCAGCCTGTTCATCGTGTACTGGCAGGACAAAGACGTGGTGGTGAAGCATGCCAACATCGGCAATGCCCGTTACCTGTCGCTGGCGCAGACGGAGTACACCCTGCACAACGTTAACACGGTGGATGCCGGTTATATTACCTCGCATCCGCTCAACCACAACATCGCCAGCGTTACGCGCCCGTATTACGGGACCAAGACCTCCGGTACAGACCTGGGCGCCGACATTGTTTGTGCCGATGGCACCCACGTCCTCTGCGGCACCGGCAGCACGGTAGTCATGGATACCGACCTGTATACGCAGGGCTCCTACTACCTATCCTACAGCCAGGCCCAGCGCGAGGCCATCGGCGGAGGAACCGACTGGTTCACGGATACAGGCTCGGCCATCCGCATGACGCATGCGATAAACAACGATTATTCGACCAGTCACTTCGACTATTCGCCCTATACCATCTTCCTGGAGCTGTGGCATGCCGACGGTATCTATTCGGCCGAATTTGTGCGTACCGTAAAGATTACGCAGTATCCCGGCGTTTATATTGTGGCAGAGATGAACTCGGACCCGCGCGTGAGCACGGAAGGCGGCAACGACGACGTGGAGAACAACACCAAGGCCTGGATGAACTATGAGCATAATGGCTATGTGTTCATCGACGGGGCCCGCCGTACCCGCAACGTGCTGCCCGACGGCACCGGTGGCCTGTACGACGCCCTGGTGAAGGAAATGCAGAAGCTGGGGTATACCGGCGGTGATTCCGGTACGGCCCATCCTTACCTGCAATGGCTCCAGTGGCGCACCGTAAACTTTACGGGAGGTAACAAGAACATGTATAATATCGTGGTTACCGTGCTGCCGGAGAACAGCGACTTTGTGATTGGCGACCCCCGAACCAAGGAGCCGGACAACCTGAATAACGGCGCCGGAGAAACGGGCTATGGCGGCGAGGCCAACGGCGGCTTCGACTTTACCACCTCCTTTGCTCCGGGCATCCCTATCGGCGGCGGTGCGGAACGTCCGCTTACCTATTATTATCCCGCCGAGAATTCCACCCGTACCGAGAACATGATTGCTCCCGGCCTGCGCGTGGCCTCCAAGTTCGGTGGTATGGAATACGGCAAGGCAGACCAAAGGGCGGCCACCTATAAGTGTGCCACCTATCAGGAAGACGGTTACCCGGCAGGTCGCTGGCGCCTTCCCACCCTGGCCGAAATCAAGTTCATCACCACCCTCCAGGCCCAGAAGACCTTTGTGACCCTGTTCGGCACCACCACCTACTGGTGTGTGCATGGCGCCGTTACCGTAAACAGCAATGGTACGGTGACTGTGAATAAGAATGAGACCATGGCCCTGGCCCGCTGCGTGTACGACTCCTGGTACTGGGACCAACTTCCCGATGAGTATAACCGGCTCCCGGCCAACGACCGCGACCGCTATGTCCTTGGAGATTTACCCCGTCAATGAGAAAGTTCCTTCATATAATCCTGCTGCTTGTCCTGCCGCTACTTTCCTGCGTTCGTGAGGAAATGGCGCCGGAGGTGACGCCTGATGGTCCCGAGGGACGCGTCAAACTGTATTTCACCGTTACCGGAGACCAACTTCCCGCAACCAAGGCGCTGGGGGAGGACGTTGCGCTTGATTCCATGCACGTGGCTGTGTTTGGTAGTTCGGGTTACCTGAAGGAATATGTTCCCGCCGAGATTGTCAGTCAGGGCACTACAGAGTATCACTTCACCGATTACAGTGGTAATCCCGTGGTAAAGACGGTGCCCCAATTCACCTTCACCGTTTCCTTAACCCTGTCCACCACGGCCCGCCGCATTCATTTTATTGGCAACGGTCCCGCCAGTATTCCTTTCGGCAGGGATTATGAAGTGCTGCCCGTCTTGCTGGGGAAGAAGGAGACTGGCTACTGGCAGATGTTTACCCTGCCCGGTATTTATGCCAAGCAGGATGCCGACGGCAATTACATCAATCCCCAGGGCGGCATCCGCCAGAGCGGTGAACCCTACGTTCCTGCCGACGAAACCCAGGCCGCATTCCAAAATGTGCCTCTTATCCGCAACTGGGCCAAGATTGTCGTCACGACCTCGGAAAACAGCAATTTCACCCCCTATAGCTTTGCGGTGGTGAATGTCCCCAGCCAGGGTACGCTGGTTCCGTACGGCGGCGTCCAGGGCTTCATCACCAATTACAAGGATCTAAGCTTCGACGAGCTTCGCTCGGAGCAGTACAATTACGCCGGCAACCTGCCGTCCACCGTGCCGTTCGACAATACGGTTCCCGAGGAAGAGGACTTTGTCAACTTTACCAACGGGGTAAAGCAGTATTCCGACGATCCGAATGACGATAGCGCCGATCACAGCGTATACATGTACGAGCGTCCCATCCCCGATGCCAATATATCGCCCTCTTACGTCATCCTGTATGGCCGATATAAGAACCCGGACGACACTTCGCTCACCGACGAAGAAAAGGCGAACGGCGTCATGTGCTATTACAAGGTGGACTTGATGTCGGGCAGCGAGTATTATCCCGTGCTCCGCAACTTCAAGTATCAGATTTCTGTCGATAAGATTACGGCCAAGGGCCACGCCACACCGGCCGCCGCTGCGGCTGCTGCTGGTAGTGCCGACGTATCGGCCGATATCAACGCCTCCACCCTGCCGGACATCTCGGACGGAACGCGGCGCATGGCCGTACAGCCGTGGATGTCGCACACCTACATCCACGCGCAGGGCAAACAGGAACAGTTGTACGTGGTGTTCTATGACGATATCAACGCGGATGTGCCCGTTCCCAACAAACGTCCGGAATGTGTCACGTATGAGCTGATTCCCGAGAATGGCGGTATCGTCAAGGATGTCACCATCGGCGCCGCTGTAAACAGTTCCGGCGATGACAACGGCTGGCGGCCCATCTCCTTCGCCATCGCCTCTCCTGAGGAGGCCAGCGCCCGTACCCAGACGCTCCGCATCAAGTGCAAGACCAACCCGGACGACGTGGATGAGTCGCCGCTGTACCGCGACGTGGTCATCTCCCTGCTGCCCCGGCAGCCCATGCGGATCAGTTTCTCATCGCCCCGTATCCTGCGGGCGAAAGGGTCTCCGCTGCGGGTCGATATCAGCATCCCCGACGGTCTGGTGGAGTCCATGTTCCCGCTCGTCTTCGCCATCGAGGCGCGCGAAATGACCCTTACCCCGGACAACACGGTGAGCGGGAACAACATGCCCGTGATATCGGCTCCTTCCATTACGGGAGACGAAAGGCAGGCCTTCCACTTCCGGCGCACCCTTACCTGGGACGAATACAGGAGTCTTGCCTCCCAGCTGGACTTTGAGGACGAAAGCCGTTGGCGCACCTTCTCCAGTTATTTCAAGACCAACTGCGACGAGAGTGCTACCCGTATTTACGTGGGGAATGACTTCTTCCTGACCGGAGATGCGGAGTTCGTCAATTACGAGTCCTTCTCCAATCCCAAGTTCAGTACGTCCATCCCTTATACCGCGGAATCACCGGTTACCGTAACGGCCAGTATGATGATCAAACGCGACACCTATGACGATACGGTATTACTGGAACTGACCAACCTGAAACCGGCCGACAGTTCCTGGCTGCCCGAGGCATCCGGGAAGTACGCTTTCCATCCTACGGCCCAGGATATGAGTTTCAGCCTGCTTACAACGGCAGAAGGTGGGGATGTGTCCGTCACTTTGTCCACGGAAAACGATGTTTATGAGCCGGTTACGCTGGTGCCTTGGCATTTTTCCAATGTGAGCTTTGTGGACGCCATGCCCATGCCGTCGAACGCCTCCAAGGCCTCTAATGTGGCGTTCGGGCATGTGAACAGCGACAGAAATGGAAAGACGGTGCTGTTTGGATATAGTACAGACCCTGCCAATCCCACCCCCACGGTTAGAATGATTATCCCTAATCCGGATGCAAGTGGAATGCAGTATCCGTCGAATTACAAGTCGGCTTCCGGCGTGGATTTGTCCAAGTCCACCCTGCACGGGAATTCCTATACCGGTGATGCCAATTATTACTGGATCGAAATGAACACGAATCAGAATACGAAGAATACCAATAAAGTGTCCTTTGTCCTGTCATCGCCGGGTTATGTGGAAGAGAATGTGGAAACGGGTCGTTTTGAGGGAAACGTCTTTACCTGGGATTACAATGCCGCTGCGCTCAAGAAGAACTGGTCAACGACAAAGCTCTGGTATGAGTTGGACAAGACGGAAGTCAATCAGAAGCGTTACTTCAGACTAACTTTTGATGCCATTTCCGCTGTGGGAGATTCCGGTATTAAACTGGAGAAAGGAGGGGTCTATGAACTTACGGCCAATATTTATAATACCAAGGGAAATGTCCATTCCGACACCGATACCGGGCTCTTCTGTATCATCTTTGAATTTGCCCTGGACAGTGACAATATCCCGCTAAGGCCGGGCAGCGTGCTGGAGCCGATGGTGCCGGAAGACTGTACGTATTATCAGTATCTGGGAAGCGACAACACCTATCTCTGGACCTTCCCGCAGGGTACGAAAGAGGCCTCATTACGGTTCAAAGCCCTCAATTCCCGTGACATTGTCATCAAGCGTATTATCGGCAAGGCGTTCCGTGGTACGCTCCACGATTAACCTTCAGTACGGATTTCGCAGTTTCCGGGAGCCTTGATGTTCCCGTCCAGAATAACCTCACCGATGGAGTCAGCCGTGATGCTGCCCGAGGTGGGGTTTTTGATGGAATGGATGTGCCCTTTTATCGTGGCCTGCACGCTGGAATATTCGAAGGCCAGGTCGGCGTCTTCCGCAAAGGTGCAGTCCTCCAGGATGAGGTTCTCGCAGTAGCACAGGGGCTGGCTTCCGCCAATGTGGCAGCGCACCAGGCGGAGGTTCTTGGCATACCAGCCCAGGAATTCGCCGTTGATCACGGAGTCATAGACGGTAACATCCTCGCTCTCCCAGAAGGCGTCTTTGGTCTGAAGATTGGCGTTGCGGATAACGGCGTTCTTCGCGTATTGGAAGGAATAATTTCCGTGCAGCACATAATGGTCGATGTCCACGTTTTTGCAGTGCATGAAGATGTAGTTGGCATCGGCCGTTTCTACGTTACGTAGGACGATGTCCTGGCAGTCCCAGAAGGTCTCCTGCGCCATGGGCATCTTCACGTTCTCCAGGTACACGTCGCTGATGCGGCGGAACATCTTGGGCGCCTCCACCAGCGTATCGGTCATTTTGCAGCCACGGGTGTACCAAAGCGCCGCACGTGCACCCTCGTGGAACACGCAGTCCCGGATAGTGAAGCCGTCGCATTCCCAGAAGGGGTACTTTCCGTTGAATTCGCAGTGCACGGCCTCGATGCCGGCGCCTTCTTTCAGGGACGATTCTCCCGGCCCGATGGTGACATTCTCCAGGTACAGGCCGTCCTTCTTGCAGTACAGAGGACGCTCGCCCTCAAAGTATTGATTCTTTATAACTTCCATGGCTCACAAATATAATAAATTATAGGGGAGAACACAAAAATCGACCCATTTGTGGGGCGATGTCGCCCGCCTGCCAAATTGTCAGTTTGTCCGCATTGGCACGGCCCTTGATAAATCTCAGGCGTCATGTCCGGTACGCCGGGCATCCAAACGCTACAAACTAAAAAAACAATATCATGCTAAAACCGTTAGGAACAAGAGTGGTTATCGAGCCCAAAGAGGCTGAGACCATGACCGCCGGGGGCCTCTATATCCCGGACAATGCCAAGGAAAAACCCCAGCAGGGCGTTGTGGTGGCCGTAGGCCCGGGCGCAAAGGATGAGCCCATGGAAGTCAAGGCCGGAGAAACCGTCCTGTATGGCAAGTACGCCGGTACCGAGGTCACCGTGGATGGCAAAAAGTACCTCATCGTAAAACAGTCTGATATTTTGGCAATCCTGTAGTTATGGCAAAAGAAATTAAATTCAATACTGACGTCCGCACCGCCATGAAGGAAGGTGCAGATGCACTGGCTAACGCCGTTAAGGTTACCCTGGGCCCTAAGGGCCGTAACGTGGTCATCGCCAAGAAATTCGGTGCTCCGCAAATCACCAAGGACGGCGTAACCGTAGCCAAAGAGGTGGAGCTGGAAGACCAGTTCCAGAACATGGGCGCACAGATGGTGAAGGAGGTTGCCTCCAAGACCAACGACCAGGCCGGTGACGGTACCACCACCGCAACCGTGCTGGCCCAGGCCATCATCAACGTGGGCCTCAAGAACGTGGCCGCCGGTGCCAACCCCATGGACCTGAAGAAGGGTATCGACAAGGCCGTCGCTGCCGTTGTTGCCGATCTCAAGAAGCAGAGCCAGCCGGTAGGCGAGGACTACTCCAAGGTGGAGCAGGTGGGCACCGTTTCCGCTAACAACGACGCTCATATCGGCAAGCTGATTGCCGACGCCATGGCCAAAGTTAAGAAGGACGGCGTCATCACCGTGGAAGAAGCCAAAGGCACCGAGACCGAGGTCAAGGTGGTCGAGGGTATGCAGTTCGACCGCGGCTACATCAGCCCGTACTTCATGACCAACGGCGACAAGATGGAAGCTGTGCTTGACGATGCTTACATCCTCCTCACCGACAAGAAGATCGCCAACATGGAGGATCTGATGCCCGTGCTGGAGCCCGTGGCCCGCGAAGGCCGCAGCCTGCTCATTATCGCCGAGGATGTCGAGGGGCAGGCCCTTACCACCCTCGTGGTAAACCGTCTGCGTGGCACCCTGAAGGTGGCTGCCGTAAAGGCTCCCGGCTTTGGCGACCGTCGCAAGGAGATGCTCCAGGATATCGCCACCCTTACCGGTGCCGTGGTCATTTCCGAGGAACGCGGCTTCACCCTGCAGAACGCCAATGTGCAGATGCTCGGTAAGGCGGAGAAGGTCACCATCACCAAGGAAAACACCACCATCGTGGGCGGTGCCGGTGATGCCGCTGCCATCAAGGACCGCGCAGACCAGATCCGTGCCCAGATCGAGACCACTAAGAGCGATTATGACCGCGAGAAGCTCCAGGAGCGCCTGGGCAAACTCGCCGGCGGTGTGGCTGTCATCTATGTGGGTGCTACCACCGAGGTTGAGATGAAGGAAAAGAAAGACCGCGTGGACGATGCCCTCAACGCAACCCGCGCTGCCGTGGAGGAAGGTTACCTGCCGGGTGGCGGTGTGGCCTACATCCGTGCCGCCGAGGCCCTGCGTGGCCTCAAGGGCGAGAACGATGACGAGACCACCGGTATCCACATTATCGAGCGCGCTATCGAGGAGCCGCTGAGGCAGATTGCTGCCAACGCAGGTGTTGAGGCTTCCGTTATTATCAATAAGATCCGCGAGGGCAAGGGCGACTTCGGTTACAACGCCCGCACCGACGAGTACGTGAACATGTACGAGGCCGGTGTTATCGACCCTACCAAGGTGTCCCGCGTGGCCCTGGAGAACGCTGCTTCCGTGGCTGGCATGTTCCTCACCACCGAGTGTGGCATTGTGGATATCCCCGAGCCCACGCCCGCCGCTCCCGCCATGCCCGCCGGTGGCATGATGTAGTGGCTGCTGCTGGCTGATTGATAAGTGTCTGAAACACAGCAAGTTGTTGATAATCCTCGTTCGTTTTTCGGACGAGGATTATTGTATAAGTTCCAGAGAATCAAGCGTTTAAGTGTCACGTGTGAAGAAAACACCGTGTGACAACCAAAGTGTTGAGCCTCAATTAGTTACCACATAATCCTCGTTCAATCTCCGAACGAGGATTAGTATGTAAGTGCTTGTGAGTTAGGCAGTTAGGTGTCACTATGGGTGGGCCACTCTAGGGATGAGCGACGGATCTTTGGAGGCGTTTGGGGGAGATCTGGTTTGGAAAGCGAGGAAAAAATGGTTAGTTTTGCGGGGAATAATGTTTAGGAATATGAAAAGAGTACTGATTGTGGTTGTGTGCCTGCTGATGGGCCTGGTGGCCGGGGCGCAGAATATTACAATAGGGGAGGAAGTGCCGCAGGCGGCGGTGGAGGTGTTACAACCCCGCCTGGTGCAATTGCTGCAGAGCGGTAATGTTGCCGATGCCCCTTTGCAGGTGGAGGCCAGCATCGTCAAGCAATTGGAAACGCCCGGCTCCCTGAGCCAGGTGGCCATGGAAATTGAACTCACCCTCCGTTCCGGCGAGGAGTCCGAGACTTTTCTGTTAAAAGGAGTGGGGGAGAATGAGGTCGATGCCTGGGTCCGCGCCATGAAACAATTCCTTCCGCGCGGCAAAGCTGCACAAGGTTTTGTGGCCCGTCTCAAGTGATGATGAGGTCCGTAAAATATAATCGGCTGATTATCATTTAATTGTCGATAATCGTCTATGTAAATGCGCATAGACGATTTTTTGTAAGTGCCTGATTTGTAATGAATTGCATTTCATGCCCAGTACAACATGCTCTATGACAGCGCCTTATGAGATATTTTAAAAATCTTTAGAAAAAAATTCAGAAAAAATTTGTCAGTTCGAAAATAGTTACTACCTTTGCAGTCCCGTTCGGAAACGAGCGGGATTTTTAACCTCCCCACATGGGCCGGTTGAAAATTTAAAAGATCATTGAAAAGACTGAAAGGAAGTACAAGCAAGTACCGGAAGTTGTAACATACAATTTCAAACTAAACGAGCGTCAGTTTCTTAGGAAACTAAAGTCAAGGACAAGCTTAGATTTATATTAAAAATATACAATGAAGAGTTTGATCCTGGCTCAGGATGAACGCTAGCGGCAGGCTTAACACATGCAAGTCGAGGGGCAGCGGGTTGTAGCAATACAA
>Ga0310696_10000096_pt1 | contig 150118 bp, 209 predicted proteins | sample AusTroGonzalo_MG_4_FD_203885 | JGI IMG/M metagenome (GOLD analysis project Ga0310696, IMG submission 203885) | Bovine rumen microbial communities from tropical cattle in Woodstock, Queensland, Australia - Gonzalo_02 (v2) (version 2) | ecosystem: Host-associated > Mammals > Digestive system >...
AGTCTGTGTACCTTTTTCTGGATTAGTCCAGTACTCGTTACCATACCGACTAAATTTAGTTTTCTTAGACTTTATTTTTATTGCCTCTAATTGAAAAACATTTGCTGCCCCATATTTTTCTAAGTTATTCTGTTTTAGAGTTTCGGCCCGCTTTGCTTGAGCCCCTTGTGTATGCCCGGCTGTTTTACATTGAGGTAGCTGTGTGGCAAAGGCTACGCCATATTTAGTCAGTAATGTCTGCTTAGATTTATCTTGTACTTCTTTTGCTTGATTAGGGCTCTCGGTACTATACTTTACTAGCGAGGTTTGTTTAGTTTTGTTGTTTCTTGCCCTTAATTTCTCTGGGTCATCAAAATTATGTTTATTTAGTTCTCTTTGGATCTGTCGCTGGCCCGGATTTATCACTCCATAGCGTTCTAAATAGACTTGTCGTTTTAATTCTGCTATACAAGAGTTTGATCCGCAAGTTCTATCATATTTAATGTGCTTAAATGCGCGGTCTTGTCCACAAAATGGACAAATATGGTCCAATTTAAGCCACTGATCTGCATATTCTTTTCTTGAAATACTGTGTACTTTTTGTAAATGCTTTGTTAATACCTGCTCATTTTTAAATTCATTTAAACAAAGTAAGCAACTAATCATGCCAAATTACCTCCAATTTTACTTTCATATAATTTAGCAGTCATATTATCCCACTATTACAAATGTCATCAAAAACGATATAATAGTTATAACTTAGTAGTCCTGTCTAAAATGATGTGTTATCACAAGCTTACCTGTTTTTTCTGCTTCCTGCAATTTTGTTAATACGGCAGGATCAATTTCTGTATTATTTAAATCCAAAATACTATCTGTAGTATATACTACATCTATATATTCAAATGCTGCCCCTTTTGCAATATTATATTCACAATGTGAAATTACAAGGATGACCTTTTCAACACCCTTTTCTTTAAGGGCTTTTGCTGCTGCCACATGTGTGCCTGCGTAAGAGCAAATATCGTCGATAATGGCGACCGTTTTTGCGCCTTCTGGGAAGTTCATAAGCTCATAGGACTCGACTCGGCCTTCCGCATTACGATGTTTGTTGCCGATAATAACAGGAAAATTGCCGACGTCCATAGTAGTGCTGTACTTCTTTGCCGCGCCGGTATCTGGAAACATGACCGCATCAAGATTATCGACTTTCGACGGAGTGAAGAACTCATAGTCCCTGACCCTAACACGATCGATAAGAGCAGTACTGACATCAGAGTGTGGATCGAGTACATATACTCGTTTGAAATTGAGAGAATTGATGATCTCTGCAAAAACCTTCAAAGTAAAGAGTCGTCCACTGACTTTTCTGTCTTGCCTTGCATGCGGAATGTAGGGCAGTTCGAGATATACGGTATTAGTCTCCTCGTGAAGCTCTTTTGCAAGGCAGCAAACTGCAAATAGTTCGGCATCGTTATCATATGCCCATGTAAGCGTTGCACAGTCTCCGACTTTGATTCCGAGATTGTCCGATACGAGCCAGCCAGGCTCGATCGTCTTGCACTTCAGAGTATTGTCACCGAACGTTTCAAGCTCTACCTTATGACCGTTTACTTTAATCATTATTCTACCTCAATCTGGCAAGATTCCATTACGCTCATAGCGGCGTTGTGTTTTTCTTTGGTTAATCCCGCACACAGATTAGAAACAACCTTAATTTTTGTGTTTGGGAACATAGCGCGCAAAATCAAAGCGTTGCTACAAACACAAATATCAGACACCAGACCACAGATAGTGATTTCTGTCGGATCTTTAATAATTTTTTTCCACGAAAGGCTGCCGAATGTTGTTTTTTCAACAACCGTAGATTGCTTCGTTAAAAACAACAGTTCATCAACAATCTCCCATCCCTTTGTTCCTTTGATGCAATGTGGAACCGGCAGGTTTTTGCCCTCGAGAGTATTGAGATAATCTTGATTGTGGGTGTCCATTGTAAATACGACACGATCAAACCGATTGTGCTGATAATAGTAAACGATCTTTTCTGCAACGCCGACAGCGTCGTCGTTCTTTAACGCGCCGGTTACAAAGTCGTTTTGCATGTCAATAATTACAAAATATTTTTTTTCTTTCATCTTATATCTCCTTTATTTTTTTTGGCGGGAAGAGAAGGATTCGAACCTTCGGGCCCACAGGGCCAACGGTTTAGCAAACCGTCGCATTCAGCCTCTCTGCCATCTCCCCACAAATTAGAACCTATTTCCCCACCTGTCTCTAGGATTGGAGGTGGATAGACTGATTCGTCCTTTCTCAATATTACTGCCACAATTGGGGCATACATACGAGGTTACAAGATAAGTAACATCCGCAAACATGTCGTCATCCCCATAGCCAGCATCCGTATATACGCATTCACCAATAATTACCTCAGTATCGGAAACCGTCTGTAAGTTTGCCTTCGGATAGTACCCGCTACACTTCTCACAGTAAATGTAATTTTCTTGCAAGTCTTTTCTTACCTTTATGAGTTCGCGTTCTGCCTCATTTTTTATTTTGTTCAGCTTATCAATCCTATCTTTAACAGGCAGACCGTTAAGTTCTTCAAAATTAAAACTCATATTCTATCATCTCCATATAGGCGTTTTTAGTGTTTGCCTTTACAGACGAATCTGTGTTTGCTGACTGCCGACACTTCGACGGGAGTGGTTTTCATCCTCCGTTGCTCTTCGCAACCATCTGTTTGGAGCTGGTGATAGGAATCGAACCTACAACCTGAGCATTACAAAGGCCCTGCTCTGCCGTTGAGCCACACCAGCAATTATTATTAATATTTTACGGGCGCCTCCGGAAGCTCCGTCCAATGAGTCACCTTCCACGGAAAGTTTACCCTGTCATCATACAACCATCTTCTCACTACTCCAGAGCGCAGTCGAACCGTTTCAAAACGCATAGGCATAACCATACCATCCGCGCAAACGACGTACCAACCATCCTTCTCAGGAAGACAATCTCCTACACGATGCCACTCTACCATATTAATCCCCCTCCTTCTCATACTTAATAACCGTTACAAGCGTTCTTGCGTGACGATTGTTGCCACGAAACACGTAAAAGAAGCCCTCAAAGAACCGGATCATCATAGAGGCGTTAAACTTGTTGCTGTCGAAGTGCTTAACGATATAATCGTACTGTTCCTGCGTCATGGTGAAGTAGGTGGCTCCGTTATACCTCGCTTCTTTCACAAGCTTTTGCCACGAACGATGATCGCCATACGTGCCAACACGTTCTTTAAGGCGCTTCATAGCGTGATCTGTAATAGTGATGTTCTTCTGAATGGTGTGTTCCATGTGATATTTTTGCCTCTCTTTCTTTATTTTCGAGACCATTATATCACACGGAACACATCCTGTCAAGTGTTTTTCAAAAAATTATAAAATTATTTCTGTTCCTTTATTTACACACACAACTCTTGTGGTCTTATTCTTCTCCGAGATTTTATTTTCAAGCTCAGAAGAGAACGCTATTTTCTTATCCATCTCTCCATGAACGAGATAAATCTTCTCGCAAGAAATAGAAGAGTAATAGTCTAGAAGGGAGTCTCGCTGCATATGAGAAGAAAAGCTGGTCAAGTTAGTAATTTGACACTTGTTACTTCTTTTTCTGCCGGCGATCGTAATCGTCTTCTGCGTTTCGTTCTTAATCGTATACGCGATCGATCCGGGCGGAGCATACCCAACCGTAATGATACGGTCGTTCTTATTCGGCAACATTTCCGAACACCACGCTACCGCGCGACCGCCAACGAGGAAGCCCGACGACGCTATGACAACACACGGGCTGTGTACTTCTTCGCGGAAATGTTTACTGTCGAGATAGTCGCCAACATATACGAACCGGTCCCAAGACTTCACCCTATTCCACTTTCTCAGTTCGTTTCCGGACAAAACTTTTGAATATGCCTCGCAGACAGACCGAGCCATCGGACTATCAATTAAGATAGGAATATTAAATGTCTTGTCGTTATGAAAGCAGTCGTATAACACTGTCATAATCGTTTGAGTTCTATCGATAGCGAAACTAGGGATTAGCACCCGCCCCCTTTCGTCGATACACGTTTGAGTGATTGACGATACGAGTTTTTCGATATCCTTCTTGCGCGTCTTATCAGTTGCGATCCGTTCTTCGCCGCTGTATGTACTTTCTCCAATAACAATATTAGCCGACTCCACCGGCTCAAACGGATAAACATAATCCTTTTGGATGTGTGTGTTGCCAAGATCCGACGTATAGAGGATCTTTTTCGTAACAACTCCGTCAGAGAGCCAAAGCTCTAACTGACACGCTCCGACGATGTGCCCAGACGGAACGAAACGAAACTTGAGATATTCGTCAACTTCGATAATTTCGCCGGGCGCATATTCACGCACCTTATTCAAAGATGCTTCAACATCTGTACCTGTATAATAAGGAAGATATTCTCTTCCGAGTTTTCTTGATAGTTCTTCTGCGTCACACTCAATGATGTGCGTGCTGTCTTTCCACAAAATCTCGGCAATCGCTTTCGATTTGTGGGGCATTACGATCTGTCCGGAGAACCCCCTCGCAACCGCGAGAGGGATCAATCCGGCGTGGTCGAGATGCAAATGTGGCACAAAGATGTACTCGACGTCCTTCGCCTTGAATGCGAACTTCCTCGAATTAACTTTCCATGCGTCGAGTTTACTCCCGCACGTCTGCCACATTCCGAGCTCTAACAGAATTTTATGATACGGTGTTTCGATGTAGGTGCATGATCCGGTAACGTCATGGGCGTTTTCTCCGCAAAATAAAATCCGAATTTTATTGTTTTTGTTTTTTCGGCCCATACATCATCACCGACCGATCAATAGAAGATTTTATTCAGATCGTCTACGATTTCGTCGATGAGGCCGTACTTCAACGCATCGTCTTCATCCATCCACCAATCTTTTGGTGCTCTGGTTTTGTATGTCTTGGAATCAATCTTGGTTGCGCTGATTAACCAGTCCGTTGCCTTTTTGTCAATCTTATCCATATATTTCTTCATGGAGTCTGCATTTTCTTTCTGCCCGCTATACCGTACAGATCCAGAATGAATTAAATGGCCGGCGCCTCGCAAAGAAAATCTTTTATGACCAGAAACAAGAATCAAACAAGCGGCCGACAAAGCATGATTTACGTTTACAGTATAAACAGGAGTTTTAGACCCCTTAATCGCGTTAACGAGCACCCACGTCCCAAGCAGGTCTCCTCCCTCAGACGCGATGCTGATCCAAATTGGCTTACGCTGCTCAACCGGGATATTCTGTTTTTCATCAGCCATATTCCATCTTTGAATTTGATTAACGACTTCATTCGTTGTCGTACACGGTCCTGCCTCATCGATTCCGTTAATCTCTCCGACAACGTAAATGACGCGCCTGTCAATACCAACGCCCATATTTGAGTCTTCATAAATGTGATAATCGTCTAAGTCGACGAAGTTTGATGCTTTAAACGCATCCGGCAGGCTTACAACAGTTTTCTTTTCGTTATCCATAAAATTTCTCCTTAATTATATATTCAAAGCAGATTACTGCTCCTGAACAGAATCATACCCGGCAAGCAAACCAAGAAGCCAGGTTTGTTTGGCGATAACCCTTGTTGTCTGGATGCATTTATTTACCGAGAACCACGTTCCGATAAGCCTGCACCATTTCTTACCACGGGTGATTGCCGTATAAAGATATTCTTTTGTGAGCATAATCACAGAGCTCGGATCGCACACCGCAATGACGTATTTAAACCCAGAACCCTGCGACTTCGCGCAAGTAATCGCATAACCAAGCTGCACATTGGCAAGCTCGCTACGCGTCAATGGTATGTCTCCCTGGGGCAACCTAATAATCAACTCCCCATCTTTCTTGTTTACCGATACGACAGTACCGATGTTGCCATTGTAAATCGGTTCTGGCGTCCCGTTTACGTTAAGAGACGTATAGTTGTTTTTTGTTACAATAATCCGGTCGCCAACATGGTAACATATCTGGTACTTTGTATTTCCGTCTGTATAGTCCTTTGTGATGCCATCGTCTCCGAAGTCGAACAGTGCCTGAATTCTCTTATTTAATTCAACGGCAGAAAGCTGGCCGGCACATCGCTTCGCGGTGACAACCACCACATCTTCCGGCGAGATCTTCTTCGTAAAGCAGAGATCTTTATATGCGCTAATAACTTCGTTCGCGCATACATCAGAATCATCTACTATGTCTATCTCAAAATCTTTTAGCTCTCCATGGACCACAATGCCAGACATGCCTTTTGACAGAATCGGTTGTTGGTGATACACCCTCACGGAATCCGTAATAATACCAGACATCGCCGCTTGACGAAAGATTTTCGTAAGAGATGCGTGCGATACCGCCTGAGAGTTTGCAAGATCGGAAATCAGATTGCACAAACCAATCGACTCAAGCTGCCCCGGATCGCCGATCATAATTAACTTGGCACCGGTTTTGATTGCCTGGATTAAACTGTAAAACAGTTCTCCGCCAACCATTGACACCTCATCAAGAATGATTGCGTCGTCTGGCAGTTTACAGTCTTTGTCATACATAAATCTTTCGCGAGCAGGGTCATACGCAAGAAGACGGTGAATCGTCTTTCCATCTTCGTTTGTCAACTGTCTCAGATTTAAGGACGCTTTACCGGATAGTGTACACTGCGAAAAAGTCATATCGTTCTTCCGCAAAATACGCGTAACAGGATACATCAAGGAACTCTTACCGCAGTTTCCGGTGACGAAGATGTGATCGTTGCATCGCAAAACGAGCATAGTAGACTCGACCATGAAGCAGTACTTAAAACCATCTTTAGACTGCACTGGTTGAATCTCCGTCTTATGGTGGTCCGGACGAATGTCTGCACAAATACCAACCATATCACGCTCTGTTACAACGACACTATACTCGGCAGACTTCCTCGTATAAATCTTTCCACACGTAAAATACTTTTTGCCGGATCTATCTTTTTCAATAATCTTGGCTCTATATCCACATGCGGAATATGCAAACTGTACAAAATCTGCCGTGGCGCGGTTGGCCGTTGAAAACCGCTTTCTTTTCACACCATATTGTGATAAATTAATGTTACCATCCCAAAACATAATGTTGTCACATATAATTTTGAGCTGGTGGTTGTTACATCTATACCAGTATGATGTAAAAAACTTTTCTCTTCTGGGAGCGTCAATATATAAGTCTGTATATCCGGGCGCCGAAGACTCGACCTCTCTCCACTGGATCTGCGCCTCTTTGAAGATACGGCGCAACTCTTCCTTCTTACGGTCTTTCTTAATATGAAAACGGCATCTCATATAAGAGCCCGCGTTCTGGTTGTTTTCTACTTTCTTATAAAAAGAACCGTCGCAAATAACAGCACACATAACCTTGATCTGTGCGTCTGTTAAATCAATGCCCGGACCGTCGTAGAAGAAAGAGGTCTTAAATCTTCCGCAAAACCCACCGGTTGAGGACTGCTGCTCTTTGATGATATCGGAAACCGTACATGATTTCCTCACACCGTTTGGCGTCCAATAAACGACATTGTGATCGTCGCTGATCGTTTGATTAACGCCGTATTTTGTCTCAAAATGATAAAGCGTTTCGCAGGGTCTCTTAATATACATTAGTGGTTCTGTCAAAGAGGCCGAACCGTCTGCGTTATACTGTAAGACGAGATCGCCCGGTTGATACTCACAAATCTTTTTCCACGTCTCTCCGTTAAAAAACTCGGTATCGCGGTCAACGCAACCTGCCAGCGCTGTCAAAAGACACACATTTGATTCGCAGATTTTTCTGATCGCGTCTTTCTGCTCGTCTGTATACTCGTACCCCACCGAACATTCGCACTCTTTAATTGTCTCATCAATGTATTGGATTTTACGAACACACCTTGCATCTCTGAGACGGAGCAGCTCTTTGTAGATATTCTCTTCGAGAGCCCTGTATCTCATTAGGCCTATGCGACGATTCTCTCTGTCGTAATAAAGCTGATTGTCTTCCAGAAGTTTTTTAAAGAGAACCTTAAGTTGTTCGTTTGTAATCGTGGGCGAAAGACCCTTCGCATTGGCAACAATAGTATCCAGTGGGACCCACGTATGGCCGTCTGTCTCTGCGAGGTTCTTCAAATAATACTTGATATACGCACACACACGAAAATCGGAATCCTTTTTTATGCCGGAGCTTAACGCCATGGAGTCTGCCTTCGCCCATCCAATTCCGTCGCACTCATCAATAAGGACGTACGGATTTCTCGTAACCCTTTCGATAAGTGTTTGGGCCGACTTATATCTGTCGACTAGTTTGTCGATCATATATTTTGTCAGTCCATAATCATACAAGACGGCATACGCCTCAGAGTTGTCCTTTGAGTTGTCGTACTTGTTGAGAATCTTTTCCGCGGTAACGCGTTTAATCCCCTTAATCTTACACAGGGCGTCTATCCTGTGGTTCTCCAAAATCTCTTTTGGGTCTGGGTACATACTGAATAGAGCGTCAACCTGCTTGTCGGTAAGAACATAAGACAGGAATTTACGCATACCAAACTCGTCGCTTAAATCGGCGGAAACATTCATGGCTTTAATTTGGTAGCCACAACCATACTTCGGGTCCTCCACAACATCAGCGGCAATCTTGTATTTTGTTCCACCGCGAAGTTCAGGGACATTACCCTTAAAGGTAATATATCCTTCCTGATACCATTTGTTCTTCACCCTGTCGTCGACAGAGCCCGAGATAATCTTACCCACATACAGAACAAATATTGCGAACGACCCGCCTTCCATTACCGGGGATTTCGGGAAAATTTGCTTATCCAAAAATCCCTCGACAACTAAGTCGGCCTTTAACACATCAAAACCCTCCGTTAGATTTCAAAATCTTCTTCGTCGTCCAGAGACTTAATAGCAATCAGCTTTTTACGCTGTATTTCGTCGCACCCCATACCAACCCACGGAAGAAACGTGTTGTATGTGTGATTCGATGGCGTGTAAAGACTGTAATACGGACATTTATTCTTACCATCCTCCGTGACAGCGGGGTTGGTGTTAGAAAACTCGCACCAATAGCACAACTGACTGGGGGACGGTTTATAATTGCCGGAAGAAAATCCGTCAATCAGGCTGTCAATTTTCTTCAAACCACGATTAATAAATCCAGAAGTCCCTCCCCTTTTCATTTCTTCGGCAATGGGGAACTCATAATAACAGTCAATCTCAAGGTCTTTCCCAAACTCATCCTTCGGGAGGATCTCTTTAAGTGCCTGTACATAGATTACCATCTGCAGCGGAGTGACGCACTTCTTGTCGTCATACGCCTTTGCACTCGTCTTGATGTCATGAATTTCAAGATGGCTTCTGTCGCTTTTGTGGACAAAAACCCGGTCGATAAATCCATGAAAGAGATACTTCTTATTGTTGCGAGAATACTTATACTCAAACGGAAGCTCGGCCGCATAAAGTTCAAGATCTGGGTTTTCTTTAATATACCGTTCAAGGCGATAGATTCCATCCTCAAGAAACCTCTGCGCCTTTTGCGCATAGCTCCTACCCGTCTTGTCGACTGTAAACCACTCCGACTTGTATTTACGCGAAAGAATGTCTGTCCCACAGGGAGTGCCCCCGGCGCCATCAGCTTCCACAAAATATTTCTTAAGGAAGTCATAGTCAACCGGTTTACCACCGACGATCCAGTTTGTCTGTATCTCAAAAATTTTATGGACCAGAGAACCAAATGCCGTCGCCGCGTTGTCGGTCGAAACAAAGTTCTTAAGGTCGTACTTTAAATGGAATTTGTAGGGGCACTGATTATATGTGTCGATCTTCGAAAAGCTTAACTTCTCTGCTTTTGTCTCCGCCATTCAGACCACCTCGTTGTTTTCATCAAACTTGAGGAGCAAATATTTTCTGCTCGCCAAGTAATCAGCGAGATGGACGACCATCTGGAGCGCGGTCACGGGCTTCGGCAGAACATAACTGCTTCTATTCGACGTGTTCCACTGGCCCATGTGCGACTCAATAAGAGCACATACGGTTTCAGCAACAGCCGGAGGAAGGTCTTTGCGAACAGCGTTCGAAGCCAGAAGCGGATGTTCAAACTTCGTGAACATGCCGTGATCGTCTCCGGACTTGCGACTGTCGTGCAAGATCAGGGCGAGAATCGCGCAGTCTTTTTCGTACTGCGTAAACCCATACTGCTCAAGTTCAAGCAGGTCCTTTGCGATCCGGACGGCGGCCTTTGTGTGCCGATACAGACCGCCCTCTCCAAGGGCGTACTCCGGATGATATTTTCCGGTACTCGACGCCGGAATCTCATAGAAATATTCTGGAATGTGCAACACGCACATTTCACCAGCCTTACGGATCTCGGGATCGACGATGTAGTTCAGTTCTTTCTCAAATCTTTTCATGTTGTCCTCCTATAATTACGCTATATTACACAGCGAGTAATACTTAAGCCAGGTTTCGGTTTCAGTTGGGCTCTGTACCCACTCACCATCGACCTTTCTAACCTTAGGTTTTTCGATCATTGTCAGCCGAATTGTATCTCCGAACACAAGTGGTGTTTCCTGATATGCTTTTTTGCTTATCTTTGCAATCACCGACCGTCCTGTCGAAAGTTCAAACAATGTGAGCTTCGGAGAGTATTTTGTGTCAATCTCCGCAACAACCCATACTCCACGCTTATCAGGCATAGTAATCGAAATATACCCAAGGTATTCTTTGTCCCACTCAATACGCGAAGTGAGAGGAATATCTTTTGGCTGAATGATATCCACAATTTCTGTGAGTACAGAATCTGGATCTGTCACTCTAAACTGCTTTTTGGTTTCTGTCGAGTGCTTTTTGATAATCTCTACGATCTTGTCAGGATATTTCATATTGTCTTTATTATACTGCCTTTTATCGTTAAACTCGTCGTAGCATCTTACAATATCAAGCAGATATCCAATCTTTCCAAACTCGGAGAAGTAATCAAGCTTAATAAGGATGTCGAGCTGTTTAGAGTTCCCCGGAAACACTCTGATCACATCTACGAATGATGAAAACCTTATGTTTCTCATTTCATAAAGCTTCTCGGCGACATCATCATTAAGAAACTTAATCGACGCCACCCCTTTATAAACCGCGTGTTCTTTAGAGTCCGGTACGTATCGCGCACGAGAATGCCTAAACTTTGGCGGCAAGATCGAAATATTCTTAACCTTCGCTAATTCTGTTCCCATGCGTATATCGTCGTCGTTGTTTGCGTTGTTCAGATAGGCTGCGATAAACTCACACGGATAGTAATAACGAAGATAAGCACACGTATATCCGATCATCGAATACCCGGTAGAATGATTGTATCCAAACTGGTAGGAAGCAGAGTCTTCAATAATCTGAAGGAATGTTTTCGCCTCTTCTTCTGCAACCTCTCTTGGCTTGTCGGACTTCGAACAATAGCCCTCAAGTATGCTTGGAAGGGCAGCGTCCAAACGGTCTTTTTGCTTTCGCCCAATTGCCCGACGAATGTTGTCCGCCTCGCTGCCGCTTAGACCGCATATTTTCTGAAGGAATGCGATCGTGTCCTCTTGATAAATCAAGAATCCGTTATTGTCCTTCAGAAGGTCGTCAATAATCTCGGACGGATTATGATTGATTTCGTGATTCAATAATCTGTCTCTATATGACGCCCCTGATGGACGCAAGCTCGCATTGACCAACGACATATGGTTGATTTTCGAGGCACCGAACTTCTTAAGCATCTCAAACGCAAACTTGCTCTCAAACTGAAAAATACCGGCCGGAGAAGTTAACATATCCTTCCATACATTCTCGTCTTCCCAGTTCAGCAAGTGCGACTTCGGATATGGTATTCCGGCAAACGCGCACGTATCTTTAATAATCTCGACATTCTTCAGGCCCAGCAGATCATACTTGTTTAAGTTGACCTCGTGGCATTCTTCCATGTTAATCTGAAGAATGCGCTTGCCATCTGCCCAGAACGTACCATAGTTATCAGGAAGAGACACGGGGCTAACAACGATTCCGGCTGGATGCATAGACTGCGACACACAGGTTCCGAGGAGTCCGTCGAAGTAGTAAAACAGCTCTTTATACTTTTGCTTAGCCGTGTCCGGGTCTTGCTCGTACGCATCTTTAATCGCCGCAACCTCGTCGAGAGGGTAATTAAGCGCCCTACCGATTTCGTCGATAGTTCCCTTGTCTACCAACGTCCCCATCGCAAGAATGTATGCCGTATAATCTTCGCCAAAGCTTTCGATGATATGATCATAAACAAGATGGCGCTGAGTCGGGCTAATGTCAATATCAATATCACCGAGCTCTTTACGGTCCTCGTTTGCGAACCGCGAGAAGACCGTGTTCCACACAACCGGATCGACGTCGATAATATCTGTAAGGTACGCAATAGTGCTACCACCACAAGACCCCCGACAATACCCAATAGGAATACCATTGTCCCAGCACCACGTCACAAGGTCACTCATGAAGAGCATGAATCCCAGCATACCGATCTTCTTAAATACGCGGAGCTCTTCTCTGGCGTTAATTGCGTACTGAGGGTTCGCTTTAATAACGCCACGTGCAACCTTGTCTTTATATCTCTCGTTGACGCGTCGTTTTAACTCTGCCTCGTCGTCCTCATAACACTTGGCGTACTTAAACGATTTGTCGAGGTCAAAAGACTCAACGCTGTCCGCCATCACATTCGTGTTTTCAATCGCGGACATATAATCGGATTTATCAACCACCCCCTGCATTTCAAACATTTCAACAAGTTCGTCATAGCTCTTATAGGAAAGGTCGAATTCATCCTCGCTGGTATATTCTATTTTTTTCGCCTTCAAAAGGATCTTTCTGCACTCAGACTTATACGGGCTAAGGCTATGCGTGTCTGTTCCGGCGATCAGAGGTTTCCCGTATTTCTTAGACATCTGGACGAGCCACATATTATATTCTTTTTGCTCTGGGCTGTTTACGTGCGGCTGAATCTCAAGATAATCGTAGTATTGAATGAGAGATTCGTCTCTAAGCTTGTTGAGCGGAGAGGCGAGACACGCGCTGATTTTTATTACATTCGACGAAATCGCCTTAAACTCGTCAAACGAAATCCTCGGCTTATAGTACATATGATCGGGCCTAGTAGAAGCATCAACAAGGCGGTTGATCTCCTTAAACCCCTCATAGTTTCTTGCAATCAGAATAGTATGATAGTTGTCGCGTACTTTATGTGGCTGCGGGTTTTCGTCTGTAGACTGTAATAATGCTTTCGTCAAATAGCACTCAATCCCGTGGATATACTTAATACCATTTGCGTCGCAGTACATCTTTTTCTCGATCCAGTTGTACACGTTCCCGTGTTCGGAAAAACAAATCGCGGTTTGCCCAAGCTCTTTTGCTTTATCGACATACGCCTTATAATCAGTACAGGAGTCCAAAAGACTTCTGTCGCTATGCAAGTGGTATACTACATAGTTGCTCACGCCGGCACAACCTCCATTTCGTTCTTACATATATCGTCGAAGACGCATTGGCCCATATCGACCGGCGCCCCCTTTTCACACACGCTTGTGTTTTTTGTCCAGTTCCAGAATAAGATCTTACAGTCTTTCATGACAAGATATTTTTTCAGGTTTTTGATGTTTGCCTGAGTCTCTTTTAGAGGTAGGTCCTTGTCAAGCATAAACCACACCTCTTTTGGGTCGAGCGCAGCAATCAAACGTGCCTGCTCTTCGGACAGGGAGTTAGAGCCAATGGCCACAGTGTTACGCAACCCAAAGGCGTATGAAACCATCACAGACTTTTCGCTTTCAAACACCATGACAATCCTGTCTTTTACAAGTGTTGCGTAGTTCTCACTGTATCCATAAAGCGACTTACTGACGGCGCCTTTGTATGGAAAATAATATTTCGGACCACCCCCGTCTTCAATCTTATAATTGCGACGCGCCTTAACAGCAATTATGCCACCGGTCGCCGCACTTCGCCACGGGAATACAATCACATCGTCGGATATATCGTACCTGACGCCAAACTTTTTCTGAACGTCAATCGGTATTCCGTCTCGAATCCACGCCTTATTTCCGGCGTCATAATACTGGTCCATAATATCCTCGGGGTACTCGGGCAGCTCTTCTTTGACATCTTTGCCAATCCCATCGTAAAACCCCCCGAATATCGATTTTATTTTCCTAGGTCTCCAATCATCCTCAAGACCAAGTATATTTTTGACAGAGGAAAGGACTCTCATGAAATTAACATCACGAGAGTTCATAATGTATGCGATTATGTCTCCGCCCTCTCCTGTGACAAAATCCTTAACATACAGCCCGTCATTATTCTCAAGCCTGATGCTTATATTCTGTCCGCCTTCTTCGTTCCGTGCGAACCGGATCTCAGACGGCTTTTGATGAATATGACAGAAGTCATATTCTTCGAGGAGTTTGACGATAGACTCTGGACTTTCGATCAACATCTTTTTAATGTCAGCGAGCATCGCATTCTCCTTGTCTAATCTTATTACGTCTATATTATACACCGAAACCACTCGTTTGTCAAGTGGTTTCGGAAATTTTCTTTTTTAATTTTCGCTCCTGTTCTTGATGCTCTTATGAACCGGCCTCACTTTGCATGTTTCGCTAAACTTTCCAAAGTCTCCACGATATTTAACGAGATAACCAATGCCAGAATCGAGCGCGTCCATTCCAGAGCGCGTCTTATCGAGCAGGAGCACCCTATATACCGCACTAGGGTCTTCAAGAACGTATGGCTCGTCTTTCCATGATCCATCCGGCTGCAACGTAGACCTAAACGGCTTAAAGTCATACGGGCCGCCAGCCTCAAGTTCTTCCGGATAAACCTTTCTGAACATTATCAAGTTTGACAGAACCTCTTTGATCGCCTTTGACATACTCAACGCGGACGCGTCGAGAAACAGACTGCCGATACTGTTCGATGCAAGCTGAATGGTATAAAGGCCGATAAGATCGTACTTTTTGGCAAGCGAATCAAGCATACGAGAATCTTTGACAAGATCAAGCCAGAAGTTCTCCGCGCCGGTGGCATCGCCAATGTTCAGCTTAAATGTGTCTACGACAAAGAAGTCGATGCCGTTTCGAAGTGCTTCCTTCTTTATGATTTGCTCGTTCAGCATAGCATCCGCGTCCGACATAGTGACGATCTTGAGACCTTCGGCAAAGTGCTCTTTCCAATACTTTGCACCCTCTTTGAGCATTCTCCGGTCCTCGTCTGTGAGGTCGCCGGATTTTAGTTTCTTCTTTGTAACTCCCCAGTACCCCAGATATCGTGTCGTGATTAACAAGATGATAATCACCTTGAGGTCTTGTAGGGACATTTCGTTTGAGATAAACACACCCTTCAGCCCCTTGGACAGAAGACACAGAATAATGTTTAACATAAGCGTACTTTTACCGCATCCGCTATGCGCCGCAAGTGCGCTCGTTGTTCCACGGGCGAACCCGAGAATGTTTCGTGATAAGAACGGAAACATACTAATCGTATTCCCGTTAATGTCTTCTCCAGCATCAGCAAAAGAAACGCCGGCAGCGTCGCCAGAAGAGACGCTTGTGAAGAAGTCATCATCAAAGTCCACATACTTCTCGTCGATTACCTTTGTCGACGCAGACGAGTTTTCAACGCTCAACTTTGACAGAAATTCTTCATACCAGGCGAGCACCGTGTTACTGTCACAGTTTGCCTTACTAAACAAGTCGATGGGCTTGACGCGCTTCCCGTTGGCGAGGGACACCTCGTCAAACAAGTTAAATCCGTTGGAATGCAGTCTTAATAAAATGTTACTTTTATTAAACGAGTCAAGGATCGCATCCCAGTTCTTGATGTCGACCACAGACGACATCTTCTGAATTGTTTTATATCCGCCTATTCCGACGAGCCTATCTTTCATCTCTTCGGTGCAGTTAGACAGAACGGTAACCTCGTCAATTACCGAAAACCTCTTCTCTCGAAGAAGCTTGACGATCCCAAACAAGAACCGGCCATCCCGAGTAATAAAATTCTGAATGTCAATTTGTTGTTTAATATCGTCGTATAGCGTCGGGTCTTCAAATAAACATGCGATAAGGTTGCCCTCTATGGTAACTCTACCATCAAGCAGCTCTTCCGGATACTTATCAACGACTCCGTCGATAAAACATTTTTGGTCAATCACACCTCGTCCTCCAGCTCTGCCAAAGATATGCGCTTTTTATTGCGCTGAACACCGGCGTCTTCCGCCTCTTTGGAGATTTGTTCGTTTCTGCCGCTTGCGATTGTTACGCCCGGCTTATATAAGGGCGCATTGTTCTTTATAATGGCGCCGATATACCTAATCTCGTTCTTAATGGACGAAAACTGTCTTTTCGACAGAATATCCGAGATACGAGAAGTGCTTTCTTTTAGATAAGCATAAATTTTATCGACAGGAACAATCTTTTTCCACTCCTCTAACTGTTCCTTAACAATCAATTTTGCGTGTGGGTCCTTACCCATTATGGAAATAAGTGCATCGTAAATCTTGTCGAGATCCGTGTCGACCGGATCAGACTTGCGAGCTTTCGCCCCTTCTCTCCATTTTAAATAGTGTTCCTCATTCAAAAACTTAAACGAAACACCGTTGAAGCGGACAACATAAGCAATACTGCTTTCGATTTTTTGTCCGCACCCACACTTACAGGCGACTAAACCCATGTCGACCGCCTCCTTTCATTTGTTATTATATCACAGGCCCCAAGAGTTTGTCAAGGGGCCTGTATGATTTATTTTCTTGTCTTACGACAAATCGAGCAGGGCTTCGATCTGTGCGAGGCTGTCGTCGGGAATATCTGCGGACAGCTTCGTAGATGTTCCATCACCAGATTTAATGATGATTTCCCTGACCAACTTCTTCACGTCTGTCCCCGCGTTCTTAAACGCCGCACGGACAGCCTCGATGCGGTCTTCTTTGCTCGAACTTTCATCGCCGAAGATGTCCCCGGATACGTCGGCGCCCTCGATTGCATCAATCGCCGAAGCCTCAGCGGTAGACTGAACATCTTCAACAATTGCGGTCTGGTTTCTGAACTCGACGTGTTCGGGAGACTTGTGCTCACCGGCTGGGGCGTTCAGCTTCATCTGAATCGCCTCCTCGACCGCATCGACAAGATTCTGAGCGCCGAAATCGGTCTTGTTTCTGATATACTCAAAGTGCGTCTTGGTATCGATTGCAGCATCATCGTCGACGAAGACCATCACACGTTTCTTGCTGACGAGGTCCCCAATCTTCTCGTCTTTCTTCGAGAAGGGATTTGTCTTTTTGACGATGTTTTCGATCTTGTTCTCGAAGTAGCACATCGCAACCAGATTAACCTTGTCCTTGATCGCGTTGTAGTATTTGTTGTCGAGGTTACAAGTAAGCTGCTCGTATTTAACGCCGGTGATCAAATCTTCCTTTGACTTGGTCTTGGTGTGACCGAGGAAGAGAAGCTGATACCCATTGTCACTCAGCTTTGCAAGGCTCTTCAGAACAAGATCGACAACCCTGTTTTCACCCTTCTGGAACCCGGTGTATGCCTGAGCTATGGACTTGGCAAGCTTACTCGTATCCCCTGCTCGCTTACACGTGGAGTTCCACTCGTTAACAACGTAATCTTCACCCATGCGGAAGTATTCGTCAAGCGAGTCGATAGCGACAAACTTGGTTTTCTTGTAGTCCTCTCGGTTTTCACAAAGATCGTTTACGATCTCCACGAACACACCGAAGTTCTTCGCGACATCCCCGAATGCGCCGGGGATGTGCTTGGGTTCGGGCTCAGACCCGCAGGTAATAATGAAGGTTCCCTCGTTACTACCCGTCGCGATCTTCCCGAGCTCGTACGCCATAGTGGTTTTACCGATGCCGCCAACGCCGTTGATCACATAGTTGTAATCGTAAAAGTGGGGACTCATAGTTGTTGTTTTACCAAACTTACGTGCCATCTTTTATCCTCCGATCAGATGTCGCCGAAAATATCGTCGATGTCAGAGCCGGCGTCAAACGGGGCGTCATCGACGCTCTTTGTGGTCGTCTTCGCCTTGGTTCTTCCCTCTTTCTGCTCAACTTCGTTTGCCGCAGGAAGCGCGATATCCGCGTCTTCGTAGTTTGAAGCCTGTGCATCGTTCGCTTTGATGATGCGGAACTCTCTGATACGCTCGCCCATGCCCTGTCTCCCGGCCCGGCGCAGCTCCTCCGCCTCGTCTCTGATACCGAGTTCAATATCCTCACGGATCTCATCGGGAAGATCGTCGATGGTAACCTGCTCCATCTGGGCTCCATCAATGACGTTTGCTTCGAGCCTAATCGTTCCGTACTGCGCGCCATCGGGAACAACGGACATTCTCTTCTTCAGAGTGTCCGCGACTTTTTTCTGCTTCGCGGGGTCGTCGGTAATGTATTCGGGCGAGAACACGAACGCCATCGGAACAGCAATATGCCCGTTACACTCTGCGTTTTTGAACTGCCGGTCGTAATACATAGCCCACACATTGTAGGACACACGGCCGTCTTCGTAGACATCTTCGTCCCACGACTCGGGGGCGTAGATAAACTCGCCGGAGATAACCATCCGAGGTTCGTCGTCTTCCTTCGCCAGACGGATCCGCTGAACGGTGTAGCTCTTGTAGAACTTACCGTTCTTCGGCGAATACTGCACGTCGATGACGCCGGAGACGCTGAACTTTGCCTTTGCAAACGCGGGCTTTGACAGCACGTTTCGCACGTCGTGGAGAAAGTCTCCTTCGTAGATATACTCTCTGCGTCTTGCCGAATCACGATCTTCGCCGGGGTTGTTGAGGTCGAGGACAAATTTCTTGTACTCGGGAACCTGATCGAGGATTTCCTCTTTCTTCCGATCGACAAAGTCAACCTTTGTGTTCGTGTACTTGGTTTCTCCGTCTTCCTTCGACTGGAATGTGGTGTAGATCTGCATCTTTCCTTCGTCGACGCCACCGCCAGAAACACCCCAGTATCCGGCTTTGATCTGGAACATATGTTTGTTAAAGCCGTTCACCCCCTGAAAAACGAAGGTGTCAATATTCCACCCGGTGCCGAATGTCTTTGTCTCAAAGGGCTTAAAGTTTTCGGATTCCTTGAGTTGCTTGAGTTCGCCACAAAATCTGAAGTTTACGCTCATATTTTTCTCCTTTAATCAATCTCGACCTTTTCGGTCTGGATGTATTATAACACGCTGTGTTTTATTTGTCAAGAGGTTTACGAAAAATTTTTATCAAATCGAAATATTTTCCATTTTAGCCCTTGTTTCAAGGATGCTTTTATAATCTTCCATAGCATCAAGCTGCCATTCAAGTTGTGCCATAGAGCACGTCGGCTGAAAACCGAGTTCTCCCATCTTCCACTTGTCCAACATCGACTTCAACTTATTATATCGAATTGCAACCTGATAATACTCAGCCTTAAATCTTTCCTTGTAATCGGGGCTCAGCATCATCTCAACGGTGTCTTTAAGCTCAATCATCTTCTTTCACCTCGCTCTCTTCTGGCGTACCATTCAGACCGTCTTTCAGGTCTACGAAGTCTGCCTCGGCGCCTTCAACGGTCCAAGGGTCAACGAACTCACCGTTCTCGTTCTTTACAAAGAGGTCGGCAAATAAGTCGAACAACCACCGAGGCTCCTGCTTGATCTCCTTTGTCTTCTCGTCTTCGTAAAACCTCTGATCTTCCTCAAGAGAAACCAGGCCAGCCATGCTTCCGTCACGAATGAGATGAAATGTATCTTCTTTGTGTGCCTCAACCCATTCGACGAACTTTTCGGTCAACTGATCTTTACGGCCAATGATGGCATCGTAATTCAGCTTAGCTTCGGTCCCATCCGGGAAAAGGTCAACGTTGTCATAATGGTCTACCTTCCCCTGTGTCATATCTTTGATCTCATCATCGGTGATATTTCCGCTCTTCAGTCTCTGAAGTAGGATGTAGTTTTCAACGTCTTGCTTTGTCACCTTCTGATGGGATGACTTGGTAAGCTTCTTAGCCAAATCTCTCTTGTACTTTCTTCCAGGAACAAACCGCGTGTTGTTTTCATCCTTATTAATAATAACTTTCAAATCAACTTTCCTCCGTTTATTCTTTATCTGCACCCAGAGAGATGCGATAGTTCTCCGGGTAATGCGCCGATACACAATCGAAATGACGATATCTGATCAACTTGCCCTTTTCGCCAATCTTCAGAACGCTCTCTACGTGTCGGAACCCAAAGATCGCCGGCGGAACGTGCGTTACAATATCATTCAGGTTTCTGATCGGGAAAAACGTACGCCATCTCTTCTTTAGTTCTTTGGGCATTTTACCGTAAAATACACGCGGACACCCAAATCCAAATCCCTCAATGCCAATCTTGCATGTGCCATTTTCAACATAAAACGACCTAAGATCCGGACGATGAAACCAAACATACTCATGGGCCAGCGTTGCAATGGCCGAGCCATGACTATAGCCGACAAGAATAATCTGCTTGACGGACGCATCCATAATGCTATCGGCAACATATGGCTCAATAGACTTCCACACTCTTAAAAACCCACGATGGCACCTCCATTCAATATCCATGTCCTTATATGGGACAGCGGCAAAATCAAAATTATTCTTCCAGTCTTCTTTTCCGTCTGACCACTGGAATAAAAGATACAGCGTATTTTCTCTGCGGACAATCGCATAGTCTGCCGAGTTTTCCACGTGAACATACTTTGCCTTCAAGCAAAGATCGTATAACATTAAAAGATACTCTTTTTCTGTTTTAATTTGAGAAATGCGCTCGTCTAAATACGACAATTCATCAAACTCTTTCATATAGCACCTCCAAATTCATTAGTATTATATCATAACAAATTATTTTTGTCAAGTATTTTTTAAAAAAAACGATAAAAAAAGAGAGAGGGCGAACCCTCTCTCTTATGACCATACCGATAATGCTTCTTGAATTTCATCAAGCCTACTCTCAGAAACATGTAAAACATTTAAGACGCTCAAATAGTCCATAGCCACACCATCAACATCAAACGCTGGTATGCTTGCGATCGCATGAGCGTCTGCAAAACGTAAAAGCTCTTCCGGATTGTCTATTTTTTGATATGCGATATCGCGCTCTGCAAATATCATTTCAAACGCCCCGCATCTTGAACAGCCGGGCACAGAATACATAATAATGTTTTTCATACACAATCACCCTTTAATCAAAGACAATCATATAATATTCATGATCCACGTCGTACTCTTCAACACGAACATTAACGGCTCCACCGCCAGACGACCCACCATAGTTTGCAAGTTTGTTGATCTGCGTTTTTATATTTTCGATGGCAAGATTGTTTTCAGACGACGGTTCGTCTGACTTTTTTGGAGAGCACTTTGCAAAAACAAACGCGTTAGAGAGGCTGCCCCCGATTAAATAAATATAACCACGATCGCCCCTCTTAAAGTTGTATCTTGATTCGTTTATAACATTATGTATAACATTGCTATGATCATTATCAAGATAAACGTTTAGCGTTTCGTCGTCGTTTACACTCTCAATTTCACATATTTTTTCCTTAGAAACCTTCGAGAGGTGTTGGTCTATGATTTTCCTAATTTCCTCTACAAAAAGCTTTGCATTTTCTTTTGTGTTTAAACTCACAGCCCACACCTCCCTTTATCTAATGAATGGTAAATTGTTAATATTAGAAACGTTTAACGACATTGTTCCGCCATAATCAATACTGAAAGAAATGCTCTGTATTAAAAAGCGATCTCTGCGCAAATTAAAAAATTTGTCTGTATACGTCACAAGGTTATTAACAGACAGCAGAGGATTAAAAAACACGCCGCTAGACAATGTGCTTTTCGCCACGAGAACCTTGCGCAACTCATAGTCGGCCCTTTCCTGAGCAATAATGTCGGTTGTGATATTCGAATCATTCACGACAATAGTGCGCCGTCCAATCTTCGATATCGACAACGGAGACATTGGATCATTGTTTTGTGCAGTTGCCCTACATGTATGTCCGTTGATGTTGCCACCAACAACCTGAACGCAGTTAATAAACGAAGACATATCAAACGAAAAGTTTTCGCTTTGCAGATTTAATATGTCATAATCATACAGCACCGGCTTGTCTCCGTCTGACATCACCTCGACAATCGGAACAACAACAAGCGTTCCGGTCGCGTCATAAAAAATTTCTGCCGACAAAATGTCAGCAATCTGACTCAATAACGACTCGATTGTGTCCCCGGGAGAAAGCGAAATTTTAATCGGCATCTTTTTACCCTTAAATGCAGGGTGATAAAAGATTGGTTTCGGGTCCAGCGGATACCCATTTCCATTGTCAAACGAAATGGTATCCTTAATCAAACCTTCAATTTCTGTCCCAACCGGTATTTCTGTGGTTGTGGATAAAACACCACTTTTATCTCCAAACAAACTATACTTGTCCTCACAACGGAAAGAGACCGTTTTTGACTCGGCAGACTTTGATATAGACGGTGCGCTTAAAACAAAAACGCCCCTTTGAAACCATATAATCGTATCTTCGCCCGGGGACTCAACGCCAATATCAAGTCTGACCTTGGTGCCGGCCCACAATTTATCGGGAGACGGATTATACTTTCCGTCATCGTTAAAGACAGAGAAGGAGAGTGTCCTTCTCTGTCCGGTTTGTTGGTAGTTTTCGTCATATGATCCACCAAGAACAATATCTTCATTTGGTATTGGATACCAAATTGTTTCGTCTTGGTTTAATACATAAATACGAAAACGGGGGTGAACCGTTGGCAATCCAAGCAGTCTTTTAATATTCTGAATGCTTACATACTTTTCCGCCGACACAACAGACTGTGCTTCAACAGAATAATATATAGACTCTCCGCTTTTTAAACTAACCTGTCTGCTAATTGTTGGCATATGCGTTCACCTCCTTATTGTTATTGTATCCGTTCCCACATACGATCTGTGTACGCTGTAGCTCCATCGATCCCCATTAGACTATACGCCATATCGGCCTTTGATGGAGTTTGTGTCGATCCGGAATTGGTAACTGTAATGTAAACATCAGAAGCCCCATCTTTTGACAACTTCCACGTAGAATCCGGGAAGGAAGCTGAATATCCTATATTCGTATGGAACGCATGCGGATAAATATTCGATACAAAATCAGGAATTATAACATTGCTAATTGCTGAGCCTTCAAATGCACCCTCGTAAATAGTATAAGCATTAGAATTTGCTAAATTCAAAACACTTAAATACCTACAGTTTTTAAACGCATTGGCGCCAATCGTATGACCATGTGATAAACTATCTTGACCAGCAATTCTCACACTTTGTAACGCGGCGCTGTTTTCAAACATACCGTTTGGAACACTGTCACTACTCGTCGAAGTTGCATTTAAATAAATCCTTACATCCTGCAGATTCATCTTGTATTCAAAACTATTAATCACATCAACATGCGCATACATGGTTGTCAAACCGATGCACCCATAAAGAGAATCTGTCGACATAGACGTTGTTTGATTCGAGAGACTAAGAAGCCATAAATGGGAACATCCACTAAACAGTTTTTCAGGAAGACTGTCTGTAAACCCTGTCAAATCAACAAATTCGACAAATGAATTTGCAAACGCACCAACGCCAACAGATGTATAGCTTCCAGTAACATTTCGAACAATTGTTCCAGAGAAAGCGTAGTCTCCGATCTGATAGATATTCAACGGAAGGTCTTCGTTGTCATCTCCGTGCAGTTTTGAGCAATTATAAAAAGCATAATCGCCAACAGAGACTGACGCATTCATAAAATCAATCTCTTCAATCGTAGACCCGGCAAATGCATATTGCGGAATCTCGTCTACATCGCTATCAAACAATATATCAACAACCTTCGTATAAGAATTAGATTCAAAAATATACAGATTTGCACCACATTGATACAACGGGTTTGCGTATAAATTGTTGAATGTAATATACGTCCACCCAGACATACCAGACTCTTCGTCTGTATAATACACATCGCTAATTTGTGCACCAAGGAATGCGTTTGCACCAATCTCTGGATGCCCTTTAATATATAATTTGTTACCTCCTTCGAAAACCCCAATGCGCACACCTAAATTATAAAACGCATATTGTCCTATATGATCTATACGATCAGAAAGTACAAGACTCTCTACTCCGTCTGTAAAGTAAGTTTCCATATTATAAAACGCATAGTCGCCAATAGACGTTATATACGAAGACTTCATGTTGCCAACAGACTCAATGTGGCTACAATTGAAAAACGCATAATCGCCAATAATATTATTATCAGATAAGGTTCCTGGGGTAAACGTGACGCGTGCTAAAGATTTACAATTATAAAATGCATAATTGTTTACGCTTACGTCTGGAACTTGTAGATTATAAACTTCGTTTTCATTATCACCACTTGTTGTATAATAAAGCCTGCCCGAAGTACAAATTGGATTAGACAAACCGTCTGTGAATTCAATACCGAACCATCCGTCAATGGATACCATGTCACCATTAACAGTCGCTCCCAAATATACAACCTTTGATAACGCGTCGCACTTCGCAAATGCGCCAGATCCAATGGTTAACCCTTGAGATCTGTGTGCAACCTTAACAATGTTAACACTGCTTCCTCTAAATGCATTTGCTCCAATAGATGTTGTTGTGCTGCTAATTGTCAGACTGGACAACCCGGAATATTCGAAAGCGGAAGTTCCGATTGCATCAACATCAGACGTGTCAAGGCTGTCAAGAGACCTACAATCGTAAAACGCATAATTTCCAATAGACCAAGAATCCCTGTCTGGATACACCATATTCAAAGAGACAGATGACAACTTAATACATCCAGCAAATGTATATTCTAATATTGTTGTATTTTGTCCAGCATTAAGAACAACGGAAGTAAGCTTTTTACAATTTTCAAACACGTGACTGCCAAGATCATCAAGGCCCGTATCATCGTAATAATACTTAATTTCTACGCTTGTCAAACCACTCATTGAGAACGCATAGTTCCCAATGCTACGAACAGAGCCGGGGATGTTAAACTCTATCAACCCACTACATCCATAAAAAGAATAGGCGCCCACAGAAGAACCGATCCATCCTTCCGTGTCAATTGCGTATAACTTGCTACATCCGTAAAAGGCGTAATCCGATATATTGTTGTTTGTGCCCAAGACAACAGAGATCCCTTCGGGCAGATACTCGTTTTGCACATCATATCCGCTTGCACCAAAAATATATCCAAAATGTGTATTTACGCCACCACCGTCACCAACAAACGGTATAGTAATGTCTGAAATGCTTGTACACCCATTAAACGCAGAATAACCAATTGATATAACTGTGTTGGGAATAATAATTTCTTCTATGCTGCTACAATTTTTAAATGCGTTGGCATTTATAATAGAAACGCCGTCCATTTCGACTATTTCAAGCGATTCACATTCCGCAAACATCCCATCGGAAATATCAACGTTCTTAAGATAAACCCTTTGCAATTTACTACATCCATAAAACAATTCATCTTGCGGAGAAAGTACGGATTGATTTGCATCAACCCTTTGGGCGTTATATAGCATGCTGACACTATACAAATATTGATATTTATACAACGCATATTTACTAGGAAAATATCCTGAACGATCATCTATGTTGTCTGGATCATCACCGCAATCAAGCTCGGTGCACAAATGATATTCACCCATATCTGAATTTTGTTTATAAATACGAACACCGCCATTATTCTCTCCTGGTGAAGCAATAATAGGATTGGACGCCTCATTTTCAAAATCGAGCTTACACCACCAATCAAACAAATCCTCTTCGACCGGAGGGCCGTCATAGCCGCTATCCGTTGTGTCTGGATATTCAATATATACATCATGAATGTTTGTACATCCATAAAACGCGTTATAGCCAAACCCATTAATATATTGTGGATTTTTAATAATAATGCTAACGGCGCCATTTTTACCCAAATACTTGTTTGACGGAATATATCCGTTTTCATCAACGTCCTCTTCTCCGTTGATAATAATGCTATCGTTTGACTCGTTCTCATAAACAATAATGTTTTTAATGTTTGAGACCTCCACCCAATCAAACGAAATTTGCGTAGGCATATCGGTCCACGAATCGTTCGGTTCAACACTGTTGGATAAAATGTGTATTAAGAACATACGACCCTTTTCGTCCTTCATCAATTTATCATTTCCGGAATATACAACATCCTTCCATGCGTTAATCATATTTACGGACTCATTAGAGGACAAACCCCTAAACCCAAGAGTATTTGCGTTTACATACACAGGTTTATAGTTAACATTTTTATCCGGATATTGCCAACGAGACAATTCTTCTCTATAACCGCCAACATTATAAACGTCGCCATCGGTATTTCTTGTCCAGTATCCTGGTGCAATCTCCGTTACATTATCGACCTCCACGATTCTTTCTGGAACATATTGATAATGATCTGCACGATAATTTGCCTGAATAATTTCTCTGCCAAGCAACGCCGAAACACTACCAGACATAAAATTCTTTTCGCCGACACTAATCTTTGGATATCCGCCAAGGGTGTCCTGCTGAGACCTTGAAACGTTTTGTACCTGCGCCCCAGAAGAAACATTATACTTAAATCTCCAAACGTCCTTCGGAGAGGCTGTATACAAGACGATGCGTCCATTTTCAATCTCTTGCGGATCGTGCAGTTCGATAATCGACCATCCCATATAATGAACTTCTATATCAAAATTCTGTGCCCATATCTCCCTAGAAACAAAACGATCCGAATTGTTTACAGGAACCATTGCGTCACGACAAACAAGATATTCATAATGATGACCACTTGCGACGCAATAATCTTTGTATATAACTTCGGAAAGAGCATTTTCGCTAATCAAACACCACGGGCTACTATCCCCGGAGAACCTATCTCCGTACGCAGATTTAATCTGATCGTCATAATACCAAACCTCGCGCTTATAAATGCGGATCATACTATTTGTAGCATCTTCTGTGTTTAATAAAGACTCAGACACATTAATCTCAACACACAAATCGTCGTAATTAAAATCAATTGTAGAATTATCATTTTGTGTTGATTGGTCTGAATATTGTGCATATAATATGGTATCCTGGCTAAACTTGCCACCATTATTGGTCATAATGGTAGATCTTAAAATATAATATTTTTTATCCTCAAGACCAAAAAAGACAAAACGAAGTTTGCCGTCGTATTTTTCACTGCTGCTTGTCACAAATTCTTTTACAACAAACTTATCGAGCATTCGATTTGCGGTATATAAATCCCACTGACAACTCTCCCATAAAATATAATCAGCCTGATTATATTCTATTTCTGCAGAAAACGTACGTGTTTTAATTTCATAAAACAGATCTTGGTGTTCTTCGGAAGAAATCTCATTGCCCATAGAATCATATACGCGCACCGTAAGAGTGGGATTTTCGGCAAGAGAAAACTCATTATAATCGCTACCTCTATAATTCGAACAAATCTGATACTTTGTGTCTACTTTCTTGGCATTTAAATATGTAGACCAGTCAACTCCATCAAATTTATCCTTCACAATAATAAACCAATATTTCGTATTAACCATACTAATAGGGGAAAGCTTAATATCTGTATTTTTATCGTCGTCAAATTTTACAATCATATGTGGTTCAATACCGACAAATGGTTTAATATACACAAGCTCTCCACCAGGAACCGGATATGGTGCATCCCCAACATAACCATCATCAGAAATTGACTGGTTATAAAAAATAACCCCTGTATAATCCTGTTCTCTATATTGTTTATAAATAATTTCTGCGATAGCCGGCTGATCTCCTGCATTTGACGGAACATAAAAAACATTTTGGGATTTAACAACATAGAACCACGTGTTTGACGGAACTGTAACGCCATTTATTTTAACAGACAAAACCTCTCCTATGGGCTCTGTTGTTTTAATCAAATACATATTGCTTGTTGTGCCAACACTAGTTGGCACCAAATTACTATCCGTCGTATTCGTTTTTACCGTATTAAACAGCCTAATTGGTTTTTCGGAAACAAACATAAAAGGTGTTTGGTTTAAAACTCCAGACGTAGAGCCGATAGTAATCTCTGCATTGGCGCCGGGTTGAAGCAAAACATCTCCGTCGACTTCGTCTGGCGGCGTAGTCGACCCATTCTCTACATAAACAACCTTGTTTAGCAACAGCCCCCACGTATTAGCGTCTGTTGTACGATACCAGTTGATTGTAACGTTCCATTTGTTCTCCCCGTCAACCTTTTCTGCAGACGGATCCGGACTAAAAATACCGTTATAACACGACCCTAGATATTTCCTGTCGTCGCCAGATCCGGAATATGCGCCTCCGGTATACATATGATTAAATATAATGCGCTCTTTACCATAAATAGTAATGCTCGGAGCGCCAGAAGGATATCCCTCAAACGGGCGATAACCATTCTCGGACGGATTTGTTGTTGTAGTATAAATCTGCTTCCAATGAGATTGTGAAAGATTAGCCGGGGTATCAATCCACCTCCAACGATTATATTCCTCTACATCTGCAAGATCATCCTGAGAAAGAGAGGCATAATAATATAGGTGCATCGACCAACCGCCTCCCGCAATTAATTGTTCGTGCGTAAACGGCCCGAGCGCATTATTAAGAGTATTAATATAATCACACTGAACGTATACTTCAAAATATGTGTTTCCGCCAGATTGATATGTGTTGGTTTGCACGCATCTTGCCGACCTCTGAACCCTATTAGAGCCTGCAAAATAAACCGCCCAAACGTTATTTGTATCAAAAGCGTTTGGCATACGTATGGTAATATATCCATTACAATCAATATTCCTACCCTCAGATGTATTATGATCATAATATCTCAAAACAGAATGCGCAATTTCCATATCAACCGGATAATTAATAATTTCATAAACCTTATCGGACACACCAAGATTTTCAGGGTCATTACCATTTTTATAAATTCTAAAACCATTATTCCCAAAGTCAGGTGTAATTTGGTCTTCTGAAAACGCATTATCGCCGGATTGCGACGGATAAATATGACCGTATATATCGTCATAATTTTCTATCAACGACCTTACACCGGAATTGATAATTCCGTTATTACCCAACCCCTGATTCCAGTCTTTAGGAGTTGCCGGATTATATTCAAGCAAATCAATGCTTACAGGTTGAATATGCTTATCAATTAAAACAAGACCGTTCACAAGATCCTCATCGTCAGAAACCAGCGCGGTCTGAATACGCTGACTTGTAGACCCAATAACCTTACCGGTAGACACAATCATATCATAATATATTTGGTCCAATGGATACGAAATTGTAGTGGTGCCATTAACCATTTCTTGATATAAAGTAATTTTCCACCTGTAGGTTTTTCCGTTGCTCAACACAGACTCTGGAGGAGTGTTGCGCGAAAACGTGCCATAATCGTCAATATCCGACTGTGCATCATATATAATCGGGATCTTTAAATAGCTCCCGTTAATTCCCGTGTTTAAATTTTGATATCCACGCCCATACTGTGAAAATTTATCATCAAAAAACCTTTTTAAATCAACAACGAGCGTGATGTTGTCTGTTTGTTCGACGGAGTGTTCGCCGGTCCCACTGTCAGCAGACCAAAGCTTATTATTGTCTTCGTCAAACAACTCTAACGAATATCCGTTTACAATGGCATTATTCGTATCTATTTTACATTCTATAAAAATTGGTCTGTCGTTCAAAGCGTCAAAAGAATCTCCGCTAGGAATGCAGTCTGTTGGTTTATAAACAGCCATAATTTTTCCTCCCTTTATTCATTGAAATTTAATAGTATACGGGCGGGCGGGAGTTCCAAACCCACCCGCACACCTTATTTCTTATTGCTTTTCTTTTTCTTTTTAGAATAGTTTGTTTTTGGTTTTTGCTGCTGCACCGGCTTTTGAACAATCGGAGCCCCAACACTATCTTCCGAATTAATGTCGTCCGATTTGTTTATATGCTCGGCAACCTCTTCAATTTCAACCTCCGGCTCTTTAATAATCTCAATAACCGGAGATTCATAAACGGCCTTGACAACTGGTTCCGCAACTACTTCTTCCGGAGTGGGATTACCCACAACGTTTCCAGATACAACGGCCTCTTCTTTGAGCTTTTGTTTCTCAAGCATTCTTGCCTCTTTCTTTTTGGCGATCATATCTGCGATTCTCTTTTGTTCCTCAAGAGCGCGTTGACGCTGTTTGTTTTCAATCATTTGACGAATTCTCGCCATTTCACAATTTGGACACGGCATAACAATTCACCGCCCTATCATTTACCAAAATCGTTTTTGATTTCGGCAAGACCAAGTTCAATAATTTCTGCAAGACTATTGACACCACAAAGTCTCAGAGCAAATTTATAAAGAATTGGCGCCTTCTTAGCAAATGCAGCCTCAACGGAAGCAAGCTTTTCTTCGCCATGACCAGAGCCATAAAGGGCCTCAGCGTCCGCGATCAACCCCTTAAGGAACGACTTAACAAATACAACTCTCTCTTCTTTGGACATCTTCATAATCTTACCGATCATACAGATAGCGTATATCAGACGCACAACAACAAGGCCGGCGATAATATAAAGATACAAATTTTCCATATTAATCCTCCAATATTTTTAAACCTAAAATACGATCTATTTCTGACTGTATTTCAAGATGTTTCTTTTCTGTCTTATATTTTTTCTGTTCAGACTCTAGGTCTTTAACCCTTTGTTCTATATCCGCATTCCATTTCTTATTTACAAGTGCAACGGCACACGCGGCGGCATCTGTAATATCATAATTGTCAAACTCCCCCAACGTAGAAGAAATTTTCTTTATGGCATTTGCAATATCCGCCTTTTCCGGTTTGTCCTTTTCAGTTAAAGACCTAAAATAAGATTTTACAGACCTAGAATGAATCCCGTCTGCATCATACACGTCTACCTCACTATGCGCGCATACTAGATCAAAAATTGCATGCGCACCAGCAAGCCCTTGTAGTGCTGCAATGGTTGAAAATTTGCCAGCTTGATTTGGCAGCCTTTCCTTAATAACAAAGAATTGACTGCCAAATTCAAGCCGTACCAAATCCATAACCGACTTCGACTTTTCATAAAAATCCGCCCACTCGTTTCCCTTTTCTGTCACAATGGTGCCATAAGACACAATGTTAAGATTAGAAAGATCGATAAGAGCCCATCCGGTTTGGTGTTTGGCTATATCAAACGCTAAAATATAGCGATAATCATGTATGGACTTATTGAATTTTACTATATTCACACCTTTCACACTCCTTTTAAACACAACACATTATTCATAAAACTTCTTCATTGCCTTTGTTCCGAAGTCTGTTGCCATGCCTTCCACCCAGAACTCATCATAGTCCGTGTCAACCTTAGGTACCTCTGCCTGCATCCAAACGTTAAGCAGGCTGCAATAAACAAGCAAAGATGCCCCAACAATAGACAGCCACGCTATATTATACATAGCGCCGAACCCCATAATGATTCCTCCTGCTGCTAAAAGCATACCATAAATCGACCATGTAAAAATACGTTTCTGTTTTTCTGTTTTAAACTCTCTAATCCAAAACCGAATAATGCTTGGGAATGTCGCAATAAAAAACGTAAATGGACCCAGAATGCACGCCTGAAGCTGGTGACCAAATTCATGACACGACACATCGTAATCCTTATCCTTTGTCCCAATGAAGAAAAGCCCCATTTCGAAACCCCAATCTTCTCCAAGAGGTAAACAAATACATGGGCCGAACCTATAAAACTTTTTCGTGGCGATCATCATGACAATACCAGCGAGACCACCGATAATAGTTGTCGGAAGCGCCCATGTAAAACTGCACAAATAAAAAAGAATTAAAAATGCTATTTTATTGAGTTTTTTGTTTTTCACTATTAACACCTCCTTTTGTCTACGGCGAGACCGGTCGCCCGGCCCCGCCTTCGACTATATGTTAGTGATTATTTTTTGTCAGAGAAATTTGACTCTTAACGCTGTTCCAGAATGCAGAAGCATCAAAGCCGGAATCTGTATTGAACGTTGCATTAAGCGTTCCAACGTGCATAGAGTTATCCTCAGACTTCTTTTCGTCTATTCTGTTGAATGATTTTCCGCTTAATTGTGTAATTAAATTAGGAGCAACTTCACCAAGCGACCACAAATTCTTTGTAAGATCCGCCGGAAGAATACCAGACTTTGCCGGAAGAGATGTAATGGTGCCTTCTGGAGTAATAATGCCCTCAAGACCGCGTTCGTTGATAAGGGTGGGACCGCCAGAAAATGAAAGCGCTCCCGAAGCGTTTCTCAACAAACTATAATTAGTCACACCATCTAGTGTTGTCGGGGGAGACAGTTCCCGGTCTCCATTTTGAAGTCTTATCTCGTGCCATCCGTCTATGCCTTTATAATAACCATATTCGTTGCTTGTGTCTGTATTAACAAAAACATAACCGACATAATTTTCGTTTTCTAAATCATCAAACGTTTCAGCGTGTTGAAACTGATGAACGCCTCCACCTATGTCAACCTTTGATAACAACAACTGATCTGCTTTCCCTCTTTTTAGGTCAGACGGGACCTGGTCTTGTGAAGATTGAGAATAATACATCATAACGCCGGCGTCTCTTGCGCCCTGCGGATGAGACCACCCCTCACCATCTGGTATATAAACCCTAAGCCATCTGTTCTGGTCCTTCAATTCATTAAAATATCTTCTCTTCTCATCATATCCTGAAACATCGTAGTTCTTTCCAATTCCCATTTTATTATAATCTGTAAGCTTTGCAGAAGAAGTAGACAATTGGTCTAATTTATCGGAATACATTTGTTTTGCTGTACCATAATAAGGAGACTTGTTGTTCTGTAAAACACTCGCAACTGAAAGCCCTCCGAGAGCATCTTGGGCTTTATTTATCCAGCTATTTTCATCATCTCTATTAAGGTCTGATAAAATAGAAGTATAAACTGCCTCCTCGGCATCCGCCTCTTCTTGCGATACGCTTTGCGCATTTTCGCCCAAAGAATTAGTTACGCCTTCCTGGATCTTTTTGGCAAGCTCTTTCTTATTAAAAGATAAAATGCTTCCAAGTACAGACCCCTCTTTGCCCTCCATGAACTTTTCAATAAGCTTATATATGCTTTCAAGCTGCTCGTTATTTTCAATGTTTGCCAAAATGTCTTTTTGCTGATTAAGCATATCAATCTGATATTGAATATCTCGTTGATCTCTCTCTCTTTCAAGCTTTTCAACATTTTCCTGAGCATCTTTAATAGCCTGCTGGTCAGAAGTATAAACAAAACCAACACCCTCTCTATACACTCTCTTCTTTTCCTTTTGTGCGTTCTCAAGGGCCTGTTTTGCCTTAATAAGCTCGAGTTCTTTTTCCCTCTGTTTATTAACATCCTCTAAAGACTCTTTTACAGATTCGAGATTGGAAATTTCATTTTGCAGAGCATTTTCTTCCGCTTCAACGAGTATTTTTTGAATAACCTCCGCAATCTTAAAATCTCCAGTAAGTTCACCCGCGAGTTTTGCAAATGCGTTGAGCGCGTCCGTATTATTGAACATAATAGCGGAGGCTCCCAAAAAGTTTGAACTGCCTTGTATGCCGAGCCAGTCTTCTTCGCTTAGACCAAGCGCACCATATTCTTTCGGATCTCTGTATTTCTCTATAAACGCTTCCCACGTCTTATCATTAGTCAGTGCCGCCTTAGCAACAAGTCCAATAGCACCCTCTATTGCGTCGCCAGTAAAGAAATCGATTAAGTTCTTCATGATATTTTCTGTGCCAAAAGAACCATCTTCGCCGTTCAAAAGCCAGCTATAGTTTTCAAGAATGCTATTCATTGTTTTGGCGCTAATTGTTGAAGAGTGTGAAATCTCGGTTAAAATATCCCCAAGACCACTAAACGACTCCACAAGACCGTCGACCCCGTTGGCAATAGTAGCGTCTGTTACCCATCCAAGCGACTTTTCCGCTTTTAACGCCTGCTCCGTAGTCATATTCAAGGCGTGCGCAATGCGTTCAATTCCAGCAGCATCAGCCTTATATAATAAATCTATACCAGAATCTCCGTATTGTTCGCGCAATTCTGCATATCCACCAGCCTCATCCAACCTACTAATAGCGCCCTGAATACCGCCAGAATATCCGCCAAATAAACTTTCCGCTCTAGACCTTGCTCTAATTCTGCTCGACAGGGTTTGCGTATTATTTTTAAACAAAGAAGAGTATCTTTCATCGCCACGCAAATAATCAATAATATCCTGTCGCGCGGACGCAGTTAATGTACCACCGAGAAAAACATTAGGATTATTCTTAGACCAGTCCTCTGCAACCTGTCTTATAACACGCTCAAGAGTGGCGTTATTAATCTGTACAGCAGACATTCTAGAAACACCAGATGTAATCGCAGATGCAGCCAAATATGATTTTTGTAACGAATCTTGATACTTTTCAAGATCAACCTCAATAGACGACAACTTCTGATTAAGCTCATTTAACTTGTCTTCGTCTCTCTCTTTTGCAATTTTAGAAAGTGTTTTTACAAGATCCTTTTCAAGATTAGAAATCTCAATCCTAGATGCGGCAAACGATTCTTCTGCCTCGCCGACAATCTGTGCCGCGCTCAATCTGGACATTTCTTCTGACGTAAGAGAAGCCACGTCTCCGGACGGTTTGTTATATTCTTCTCCGAATAATTTCTTATACGAATTTCTTAACGCTGAATTTGACTCAAACGCATTAATAATTGCCAAATATGCCTCTTGATTTCTTTTCCAGTCAGCAGAAGACCAAGAAGACGATCCAGCATCTACAGAATCCCTCAAGGAAGACACGGACGAAGAAACACCTTGTATTGCCTCAAGAGTCTCCTTGTGCTTTGCCACATCCCTAGACATCTCTATTTCGTCCCTGTGTCTTAACCACTTAAATAGTGAAGCGACGGGGTCTAAAAGAATTGGCCCAAGAGTGGCCCCAAGAGCTGTGCCGATACCGGGGGCTATCATTGTTCCAATTGCAGCGCCTATTCCGGCGCCCGCGGCCCCTGTAGCTCCGCTTATAACAGAATCTACACCGTTTTCAAATTCAGACGTACCAACAACTTCATCAATCTTATTTCCTATAATTCCACCACCAGCGGCCCCATAAGACAGACCGCTCGAAACCATAGACCCAACGGTTATACCGGCTATCTGGCCTCTTGTATACGCAGTATCTTCTCCCTTGTGCTTACCATGAGCATATTTTACTTTTGTACCCCAGTAACCAGGGACGCTTTCAGAAGAAGACTCTCCGCGAAGTGCGGCTGTATTTCTATTTTCCGCGTTTGTATTATCAATAATGGCCTGTTTATGTGACGTCAAACGATTATTAATCAAAGTTCTTAAAAGAGGAATGGCAGAAATCAAAGCTGGCACCCATTTATCTGCGAGTTCAACGGTTGATGTCAAAGCCCAAAGCACACCCTTAATAACAGGACTTTGATCTATCTTTAACACAAGGCCCTCCCAAGCAGCTTGAAGTTCTTGTTTTTGGAACTCAATACTGTCTTTATATGCCTCATATTTTCTATTCGCCCTACCGGCAGAAGTCTCTTCGTCTTCCAGTGCTTTCTTATAGGTTTGATAAGAGTTAAGCAACGCAACAGTAGTATTACGTTGTCTCACGCCGCCAAGAGCGACTGCAATTGCATTCTGCTCTACCGTAGTGAGAGTTGTCCATTTTTCTGCAATATCATCAAGCACATCTGCAAAATCGCGCATCTCCATCTTTGACGTTCTGATCTGAATGCCGAGGGCACCTAAAACGCGTTCAACATCATTGATGTTTTCCGCATCCCCCTCTTCGGCTCCCTCAAGAACTGCAAAGGAACCAGCTTTAACATTACCATAACGAGAAAGCATTGTCTTTAATGCATTACCAACAGTACCGGCGTCTTGCTGGGTGGTGTCGATAATAGCCGTAATGGCAGCAGCCGTCTCGTCAAGGCTCATACCGGCGTTGTTCGCAACAGATGCAACACGAGTCAGGGCCGTTGCAATATCTCCGGCCGTTGTCGCGTATTTTGCATCAAGCGTTGTCAGCTTATCAACGATAGACATTGATTCAGTGGCAGAAAGATTAAAGCCTTTCATTGCCGCGGTCAACGATTTAACAGCCGCGCCCTGATCCATAAAACCAAGCTTCGCAAGTTTAGTGCTTGCTTCTATAAGATTTTCAGTTTCTTGGATGTTGTATCCTTGACGCAGCCATTCTGCCCCAACCTGTGAAATAGCGGCAGTCGTGACACCAAGCTCTTTTGCCAAGCCGTTATAAGCCTTCATCATGGAATTCGCTTCCTCTGCGTTTTTACCAGTGATAATACGAAGATTCGTCATAGAAGCGTTAAGCTGTTCTGTAATTTGAACAACCTTTTTCATATCGCCAAAAAATTTAAGAATGAGCTTCGTTGTTACACCACCACGGAAAAGCATATTAAATGCAGTAGCCGGACCAGACGAAAGATCTTTTAACCACCACGCCCCAGAAAACATCTTGTTATCCTTTTGCTTTTCCTGTGCATCCCTTAAAATTTGTTCCTGAATACGCTTATCTCTATCTTCGCTATTTTGCGCCATTTTCTTTGCCATTTCTTGCGAAACGCCCTGGTCTACTTTTGTATAAGACCCATCTTGCATATAAAGAGCTCCGCCTTCTCCCTCGAGTTTTTCAAGCTCTTCTTCTGCTTTAAGATAAGCGTAAGAATCCTGTTCCCCGCGCATTGCAAGCCTTCCAAGAGTAGACTTTAACCGACTTCTCTTGTCTAACGCTTTCGCAAACGCAGAAAGCTGAGACCCTCCTTTTGTGCTAAAAATATCTATCGCTCTGCCGAGATCGGTACCAGGAGCAATAGACGCCCCCATAATTTCGCTTATGTCTGCAGAAGATATAAGAGACTGCCGTTGATCTTGTGAATACACAACTCCGGCAGCGGCGTCTGCGAGCGCACGTTCCACATTTTCATTAGAAAGAAGTCTAAACCGATACGCAGAAACCTTATCATTTGTCGGATTGAATCTTGTAATTGTTCCGTTTTCAGAAATCTCTGCCGTCTTTAATATATTTGCAAAGTCTGTCGGCTTACCATTTTCATCGACAAGACCATATTTTTGTGCCGCGCCTAAGAAGTTTTCTCCCTGCAACTCTTTTTGAATTTGAGAAAGAGCGTATTTTCCGTAAGAAAGCTGCATTAATTGAGAAAAATCATCTCTTCCGGATTTATTTTTAGAGTCTCCGACGATCATTTGATTGGTTTTAGGATCGTAATAAACCTGATCTATAGTTCCCGCAAAATATCTATCAGCCAAAGCGGTTTTACCAAGTTGACCAACAGAGAATTCACGTGCAGCAACCTGATATCCAAGACTCTTACTTATTGCAGATTGAGCCAGCGTAGAATAAATTGACGCCTCACCAAAAGACCCGATATTCTCTGGACTATATCCAAACTTTTTAAGCCTATCTTCTGTTTGAGCCCATATCTTCTTGCCCTCTTCTGTATTTTGAAATCTTAAAAGATATTTCGACAAAACGTCTTTATTCAAAACATTATTACCGTTATTATCTTTTACAAACAAATCGTCCATGGAGACATCAAGCGCTTCTCCAAGAATCTCCATTTCTTTATGTTGTAATGTCCCAAAAATAGAAGAAAGTGCGCTACTTCTTGCTCTTTCAAAATTATTAATATCGGATACAGTATAACCATGTTTGGCTATGTCTTCAACGGAAAACTTATCCCCGCTATACGCATCCAATAACTCCAAAAACTCGGAGCCTCCGCTGTGATAAGAAGAACCTGATAATATACTTCCAAGTTTAGAAGCGGTAATCGCATCTGGAAGAGCGATTCCATTTTCGTCAACATAATAATGTCCAGGATTTTCTCTCAGATCAGTAAATATAGGAGAAAAACCAGAAACAAATCTACCACCCTGATTGCCAGCCGCAGCCAAAACGGCAGACGCATAACTGTCTGGATTTCTCATTAATATTTCCCAATCTCTATCTGAAAAATTCCCTCCCTGTGTTGCTGCAATTTGTTCTGCCGCACTAACACCATACCTCTTGCCGTCTACCGTATACTCTGCCTCTCCATTCGCGATAGCTTTTTTCATCGCCTCAATGCGCTTTTGTATTGGTGTAGGAGCTGTTTGTTTTGTAGCACCATGTTCTCTTAACCATCTACCAATAGAATAATCGCTTGTAGACATGTCTCCTTCAAGCCTATTCGAAGAGACCAGGGCTTGGTGTAAAAATGTTCCCCTATTGCCTTTAGAAACACTCTTATCAATATAATCAGCAGCATACATCAGCATTTCAAAAGGTATAGTGCCAATCGTATTTCTTGCACTTTGGCTCGCTTCGTCTGTGACCAGAAAATCATTCACGATCTGTTGTGCGGTCCTTGTATCGTTTGCGCCAAATTCAGAAGATTTATACCGATCCGCATAACGCATGAGTTCTCTCTTAAAATCATTTCCTCCAGCCGCGCTCGCCTGCTGAGCCATTTGAATCAAAGCTTTATTCCCAACCGTATCTTTAAAAACCCCGATGTTTTTAAGTTCGCCAAAGTATTCACGAAGAGACATAGGATTGTTTTTATCCCACGCCTTTGCGGTAATATTTCGCAATTGAGAAATGGCTTCGGTTTGTTTTTGTGCGAATTCTTCCGGAGACAATTGACCATTTTCCTTATTAAGCTTGTTTATGATATGCTTATATGAAATGGCGTCTTGCTCTACTGACTCAAACAGATATCTAACCATCTGTCCGATCGCAGAACTAGCGCCAACTCCTGTCATTTCAGACATAGACTTAGAATCTAAAAATCTTCTCGCCTCAGTAGCCTGAGAAGAAATAAGACCGATCTCTCCGCGGTTTGCTGCGCCAGCAAAAGACGCAGTTTCTACGGTGGCGTGCGTAGGAAGCACGAGGTCTTCTCGCCAAATCTCCGCATCTTCTCCGCGAATTTCACGTACTCTTGCTATTGCCTCTGAAACCCTCTTGTGATTTTCTTGTATCTTTCTAGCCGTTTTAATAAACGAACCAACACTCTTATCGTCCATTCCATTCATTCCAAGAAACGCAGAGACAAGAGCAAAGTGGTCTCGGTCGTAGTCCGTTCTATTGGAATCCGCAGCACCATATCCAATCTTCGCAGCCTCAGATCCGGTCATTGTGCTATCGACAAAAGCTCTTAAAAATCTAACGTCCTGCCCTTGAATCGAAGGAAATCTTACGTCTTGAAGAAGAACGCCTTTTTCATTCACGCCGGAACCAAGAGTGACCGCCTTTAAAATGTCTTCTTTTATTTTTTTATTTGTCAGTCGTTTAGCTGGGCCCTTTCCAAAAACATCCCTATAAACAGCAGACAAATTAGCCCTGTCGTTACCTATAAGATCGCCCATCGCCTCTGGACTTAAAAACACAGCATCTTTAGCCCCAACAACATCTTGCCCCATTGCAATAGCAGTTGCTTCAAAAAATTTACCGCCGGGCATACGGGTGTGATAAGCCTGATCTATAATAGAAGAATCTTTATCGAAGGCATATCTTCTATATTCGGACATAAATCTGTTTACAGAATCTTGCGTTTTATTAAATTGTCTTTGGATCGCCTCTTGGTCATCCTTGGACTCTTCGACAACGCGATTATAGTCCGCCAAAGATCTTATAACAGAGTTCAAAGATTCATCAAAAGAAGAAAGCATATATCCCAAAGAACCGCCTGCTTCTCCGCCAAGCCTATCAAATAGCTCCATTGCTTCTGTTTCTGGAGAAATATTAGGTACAATAATTTTTGAAGAAGAAAACTTGTTTCCGTACGAATCGTCGAACGAATATCCAAACGGGCCAAGATCCAAAAGTCCATAAGACGAACCACCCATAGAATCATAAAACTTTTTTAAATTGCTTTCGTTATAAGATTCTTCTGTAACATATGGCCCGCGATAATCGAATCTGGAATCTCCGACTACACCAAAAACATCAAACGCTGGGACGCCTTTGTCGCCACCAGAAAAAGAAAGACCAAACGCGTTCTGATACGCATTTACCTTTTTCATAACAGCATCACGACGACCTGTATTGTAAATGTTTTCATAGTGTTGGACAAAATCTTCCGCATCCGGACCAGCCGCTCTCTTAATGGCCTCTATTTCTCTACGCCCATATTTAACACCGTTCAACCAACGATAATCATATGCCGCATTAAGCCCTTCTTGAATCGTAAAGTTTTCACTAGGAAAATATTGCCTAATATTACCGAGGATCTTCTTCTGATCTTCCTTGTCAAGATCGATATTTTGCCCCAAAAACCTTGCAACAATCTCATTGTCTTTAATATCAAACATGTCTGCATATTTTGTTCCGGCAAAAATTTGACCTATTTGACGCTTTACGTCTTCCTTGTCTGACTTTGGATCTAAATATATATCTGTTAATCTACTAATTAAAAGACCGCCAAGATCGTTTGCGCTCATTTGTTCAATTCCGCGAAGAACGTCAACACCGCTGAACATATCGTTAAAAAATTTTTCTGGTAAATAAGAAGATTCGCTTCGATAGCCAGTATATCTACCAAGCGTTTTAGGGTTTGACCATCTGACTCTTTCGGAGAAATTTGCCTCAAAACCAGATTCTGTTTTAAAAACATTTGGAGAAAGAATATCCCAGGGTTCTATACCCATCAAATACCCTATAACAGCTTTATGTTTCTCCTCGTCAGTAGAATTTGCTTTAATTTTTCCAGAAGAAACGAGTTTTCTTTGTGCTCTATTATACTCTTCAAAGCCAAATGCCTTATGCCTCTGACGAGAAATATCAAACTCTCCCGATATTCCTTGTCTCATAATAGACGCGTTGTCGTGTAATCCGGGAACAACACCAACGGCAGCCGCAAGCTCCGGGTTTTTACTGGCCCACTCATTCCACTTATCCAAAAACTGTTTTTCGGTGATATATTGTATCCTATACAGCCGTTCTGTGGCATCGTCATAATCGTATTTGTTAGCCTTCCCATACTGCGTCTTAAAGATAGGAGCGTTTCTGTTTTTTCTTGCAAGCACGGCAGCGTTTGTAAGATCTCCAAAGTTTGTCCCCTGAGAAACATGTCGCGATGCATCCCATCCAATAGCAGCAACAGCATTTTCAAGATTCGCTGCAAGCTGAATAAATCCACCAGCTCTCGCAGCATTCGAGCCATATTGTGGTGACAAAGGAAGCGAGGACAAATCTTTCAACATCTTTTTCGCAGTCATGGAAGAAAGAATTTGGCTATAAAGATCGTTTCCCTTACTTAAATTAGCGATCGCCTTAGCCTCATCATTGGTTCCTCGCATCTGCGCCCTGTACGCACCAATAAGATCATAAACACCTTTTACAACATCAGATTCCTGACGCGCATTAGACCCTCCGATTTCCCTCATAATGGCGTCGATCATAGGCCTAATAACCATACGATTAGAAGAGTTTTCTCTTGATGCTCTTCTCGACATACTTTCATTAGACGGCTCGTCGTATTTATATGCGCCTGCATAATCATACGGCATACCCCTCAAAGAATTCTTCTCTGCCATAGAAAGCGCAGATTTCAACCTTCTTTCATAAGCAGAACTGCTTTCTCCGCTTTTCTGTCTAACCTGAAGCAAGACACGACCGACTTCTTCGAGCATATATTCTGCAGTTGTAGAATAACGCGGAGCCCGAACCTCGAATCCGCCAGATCTATTACTTGTTTCATTTGGCAAAACTATGATATTATTTGCCCCTCTTCCACCATTTCTTCTCATAGAAAGGCCGTTTACATCGTCAAGAGAACCATATCTAAACTTAGGGACCTTCGACCAATCAATCTTGTTAGACTTGACGTTCTTTTCTGGAAACGCCAAAATGTATTCGTCTCTTGAATCACGTCCCAATACGAGCTTTCTTCCGGCTCTTCTCGCTTCGTTGCTAATATCCTCTAAATAATTTTGAGTGAAAGAAGAAGCATTTTCTTTTTTTACGCCACCAGAATAAACCCTATTTATAACAGAGTTCGCAGAGTATTTAGAAAAATTTCTTTGAAATTTATCAAAGCTATTTTTATTTAAAACCCGTATTCCTTTATTTTCAACCCCAGAAACGCCGGTTTCAAACGCCTTACGAACCGACATAACTCTCTGCTTCAACTTCTTGTTATCAAGCTCATATTTCTTACTAATTTTATCAAGCTCTTCCCTAACTTTTAAATGATTTTGCAATGCATCATATGCCAGATCTTGATTTTGTTCGATATTTTTGATAAAACTATCTATTGCGCTTACCGGTTGATTAGAAAGCGTTCTTGCTATTTTAGAAATAGACACACTCTCTTTCAAGAGCGCTCTCTTTTTCCCTTCAAGAATCTTTCTGCCAAACGTGGAACCGGCAGACAAACGTTCGATCCTTTCGTTTGTTAAATCTGAAAGATCCTTGACTGTTTCTTCAATATAATTTCTATAGAGATCATTAACCGTTCTCTGTAATGCACCCTGAATTTTTGATATTTCATTATAATAATTTTTATCTTCATTCTTAGACCACTGAGATTTTTTATAATTGACATCAGCCTTTGCTTGTCTCACTAAATTTGCGACCCTATCATCTATGTTCTGGATCGCCCCATTGGTAATAATATGAATAATCTGTCCTATATTTTTCTTGATATTTTCAGGGCTTTGCTTCTTTCTTTCTCCCTTTGGTGCATTAGGATTCGAATAATATAATTTAGAAATTAAATCATTAATTTGATTAAAAGATCCAAAAACATTTTCTCCATAATTATCAATATTACCAAAATTTTGAGTTAAAAAATTATTGTCCATAATTAACCCTCCTATTTTTTATAATAAAAGGGGAACGACGCACGAAACGGCATGCGTCGTTTCTGCATTATCAACCTTCCCCAGTCTCTCTCTTTTCAATTGCTTTTACTACATCCATTGCTGCCGAATCAATTGCCTCATTAAGCTCTTTAACCGCGGCGTCTTGACTTCCAACAATTTTTGCTAAATCATGAATAACCTTGGGGTCAACATTAAGCTTAAAACGATTAATCGTTCTGCTTAAATCTTCAATCTTATCATATTTAATATTATCAAGGACATCAAGAAGCTCGCCAATATTTTGATTGGCAATCAACCGGTCGATCATTGCATAAATCCTATGATAATCGTGTTCACAATATTCCAGTATCATATCACAATATCCGGATGCCCACAAAATATCATAAAAATCAAAATCCTTTATAACCTGATTAATATCGGGGTTAATATTTGTATACGCAAGCAAAGCATCAAACGTCAAAGAAATTTCGATTGCAGAACCAAAATCATAAATATCGGAATCCCTATTTTGTATCTCTTTCCAAATCTTATTCACGACGGCTGATTTTCTTCGTAATGGCATAAACGATCTCACCACCGTTTTACGTTTAATGTCGTCAAAGGCATTAAATTTATCTTCATTATCTGGATCATCAAGGAATTCCGCTGCGGCAACCAAAACATCCATAATATCAATCATTTCAGAATCATTATTTTTCTGATCTTTACTACCAGTGTCTTCATTTAAACCCTTTAATTTTTCAACGTTTTCCATAATATTCTCCTTTCAAACTCAAATCGAATTCTTACGATTAAATTCGATCATAAAATTGGCAAGTTCTTTATCTTTGTCGCGATCATCATATGTTGGGACCTGATCAGTCTTCCATCTAAAAATTTGCTGCACAACCTCTTTAGGGATTCCTATCTTTAGTAAGTGTGTACAACACATATGTCTGAACGCGTGACTATATACACTCTTACCCAAATATTTTTCAATAACAGATACAAATGAATTAGCCGTAGAAATTGTTGCACGCGATGTTCCGCCATAACTAGACGTAAACAGATCATTTGTAATAACACCCGTTTCGGCACGATGTTTTACCCAAAGATCGACATATTTTTTAACGTCACACACATTTGCAAATACAATTTTTGAAACAACGTTTCCAGCTTTACCCCTACCCTTACTACGGACCGGTTCTGTTTCATATGCAGCGCCGTTAAACACTAAATGGTTTTCCTCAAAATCAGAAACTTTAAACTGAATCAGTTCTGCTTTACGGGCGCCAGAAGAAGCCGCAACCGCAAGAAATGCGGCGGCCTGATATTTCTTGTTTTTTACAAGCTCTTCAAGACACTCCTTAATCTCATCAACCGTAAGAATTGTCTTTTCCCTAACAACCGTCTTATTAACAGGTTCAAGAACTTTAACAATATTTCTAAAGGTCGGATAGTCATCGTCCATAATTCTTTCAATGAAATTTGAAAAACTCGAAAGAACAGCCCTTAAAGAACAGATCCGGTTGCTTGAAACATTTAAATCGGTTTGCAAATATGAAAAGAATCTTACAAACTGTCTTTTCTTCATATCAACAAAAAACGTATTATCGTTTTCTTTTGCATTCCAAACGGCCCAAATTTTCAACTGTGCTTCATATTGTGAAATCGTCTGCGGACTTTTATCGACAGACTTCATATACCCTATAAACTCACGAATGAGTTTTTGATTTTCTTTACTCACAAGAGCATCATAATCTTTACTCAGCCCGGAATGATAAACCGTACTGCGACCATCTTTTTTAGTCATAATAAACCTCCCTTTATTCGTTTTAATTATATATTAACGGCTTTTCGCCAAATTATTTTCAAAGTTAAAAACGCCCCGGAGATTTCTCCCCGGGGCGAAAGCTTAAACATAAAAAGAAATAACCGCCTCAATATCAAACAGGACGATTCTTTCTTAAAAAAAATAATCCATAGTGTTTTAATAGTATTTTATAAAAAATTAGGACGAAATTGCCTGAATATACTCTGCATAGTCAGACCACCCGGATGCGGATTTGTACGTGTCAACACTAGCCGCCGGAACACTGATCATACATGGCGGCATTTTTTTGCCATATGTACTATGATAACCAAAGATCCCATGTACATCCATGGCGGGCGGTTCAATCGCCAAAAGCACCATGGAGGTCAAGCCCAAGCAATCATCAAACACCCATCCCCCAATACTCTCGAGGCTATCCGAGATTACAACCGAGGTCAGCCCGGTACAGCCGGAGAACGCATAGTTTCCGATGCTCGTGACGCCGTTGCCAATGGTGACCGAGGTCAGCCCGGTACAGCCGGAGAACGCATCGCTTCCGATGCTCGTGACGCCGTTCCCGATGGTGACCGAGGTCAGTCCGGTGCAACCGGAGAACGCAGAGTTTCCGATGCTCGTGACGCCGTCCGGGATGGTGATGAAGGTCAGCCCGGTGCAACCGCGGAACGCAAAGTTTCCGATGCTCGTCACGCCATTCCCAATCGTGACCGAGGTCAGTCCGGTGCAACCGTAGAACGCAGAGCCACCGATGCTCGTGACGCCGTCCGGAATCACCAGATCAATCACGAATTCGTCATTGATATAGAGATTGTGCGCGTAATAGAGCGGATTAGCGTTAACTGATCCAAACTCGATCCCGCACCATCCTGCAACGTCTCCGGTATAGTAGACCGAGGTCAGTCCGGTGCAACCGGAGAACGCAGAGCTTCCGATGCTCGTGACGCAGTCCGGGATGGTGATCGAGGTCAGCCCGGAGCAACTGTAGAACGCAAACGACGGGATGTTCTCGACGTTGTCTCCAAACGTTACGGTCGTCAGATTGGAGCAACCGTAGAAGATTGGACGAGAGCTTGATCCCGCCGACGTGCAGTTAGTGGCGTTCCATACGACCGAGGTCAGTTCGGTGCAATTGCGGAATGCATAGTTCCCGATACTTGCGACGTTTTCCGGAATGGTGACCGAGGTCAGCCCGGTGCAACCGAGGAACGCATATCCTCCGATGCTCATGACGCCGTTGCCGATGGTAACCGAGGTCAGCCCGGTACAGTTCTCGAACGCGCCGAAGAGAATGTTCCCGCCCGTGACCGTGACCGACCGAAGAGAGGCGGGAATGTAGTAAGTGGTTGTGGTCGTAGAGCTCGTACTGCTACCATAATAAGTTTGTTGGGTTGCCACCCCTCCAGTATAACTATCCTCCCCGAAGATGTAGCCGAACGGATACTGGTAGGTATCGTTTTCGGTCTTTCCGGCTTCCCCACCAACAAACGGAATTGTAATTTCTTCAAGAGAAGAGCAACCAGAAAACACGCCCTCTGCAATTCCTTCAACGCCACTGCCGACAACAACCCTTTTTAAACTAGAACAATTAGAAAATGCACCGGCATAAATATCTGTAACGCTATCTGGAATAACAATAGAAGCAAGTTCTGTGCACCCACTAAACAAGTTTCCGTTAATAGCGGACAGTTCTCCTCCGTTTGGAAGAGAAGCCATTTTTAAATTTGTACAACCAGAAAACGCTCCGGACCCAATAAACGTAACGTTATTTGGAATGTCCATAGACGTAATCCCTGTGCATCCAGCAAACGAACCAGAGCCAATAGAAAAGTTAGGAGACGCTGGAAAAACAACGGTTGTTAACTGAACTTGATTTTCAAATGCGTTATCTCCAACACCTTCAACTATATCTCCGCTAGGAGAAGATTCAGGAATAACAAGATATGTGTCCGCGCAAACACCAATGCCAACAACGTTACAGGTGCCGTCGCCATTACTAACATATTCAAGTCCAACAGACGGTTCCGCTGTTGTACAAACCACGCTATCAGACCCAATAATTCCATAATTTCCAACAATAGGAGCCTCTTCAAGATTAGTTTGAATCGCATCGTACTCTTCGTCTGTCACAATATATGGAAACACCGCAACATACCAGTTACCAGCGGAGGCCCACTTTCCATTCGAAGAAAGACCAACCTGAACGTAGTCATCCACGCCCTGCTTAATAAATCCATTAACCATCTTTCCTTCTGGATTGCTAATACTCTTAATAAGTTGATGAGTAATGCTTAAATTATCAAGAACCCTATGCGACCCGTCTTTATATATTCCATACACAATAGGCGAACGCGCCATATTAGCAGAAGTCTGATCGATCGCAACACCAATTAAATCAGTTCGGAAATCTGGATTATGGTTTGTTTCAAGAATTTCTGCATAATACTCCTTCCCAGTAACCGGATCCACAGAGGCCAACGCGCTTCCGTTTAATGCAATAGTGGCGGCGGAACTCATATTTAATCCAATATCAAATTGGCCGTCAAGTTGCAAGCGTGGAATTTTAACAATCAACTGACCAACAGGCTCTCCGGTAGTAACATTTGCCGTATCTCCGGCGTATTCGTTTGCAGTCATAATAGCAACGACCTCTCCAGGGAGGAATGTAGCCGAAACATCATAAAGAATAGCCGTTGGGTCGTTTTTAAAATATGAAATCGTAATGACATCATTAACAACAAACTTACCGGAAAGCTGAGATGCAGAAATTGTTCTCATTTGCTCACCGGAAACTTGAAGCGGAACCTCAGAACTCGTTCCAGACTTGCAACTAACCTTTCGGCCCCAACAAAGAACACCATTTAGCCCACAAAGATGCCCAACAGAAACAGCCGAATTATCAAGTATAATATCTCCACCGTCCCAAACTTTTTGTTCAGTCGCAAGAATACTCGCAATAAGGCTCGAGCTTTGTTTTGCGCCAAGATTTAGACGAAGGTAGTTAATATCAAACATTGCATCTGTAAGTTGGAGGGTCATTCCGGTTGTATGACCAAATCGTCCAAACAACTTCGCACCCTGTCCGCCGCGAACGTCTTCCATTGATATCTGAAACCCAATAGAAGAATCTGTTAATGTATGCGCAGAAGCAAAGTGCCTAAGCTCGCCATTAACACGCTCAAAGAGTTCGACGTTTGCGACGGACGCCAAAAACCTTTTTGCCATTTTAATTCTCCTTTACATTTTATTTTTTTGATAAAAGATAATTTTTATTCAATTATTAGTTAAGATGGAATTGCTTGAATACGATTTGCATATTTCGACCATCCATCAGCGCTTTTATATACATCTACGCTTGCAAGCGGAACATAGATTGGACAGTTGTTTGTATCATCAAATGTATTATAACCACGCTTAGGGTCTTCTTCCATCCCTGGAACACTACTAGCAAGTATTGTTATAGACACAAGCATATAACATTCAGCGAAAGCACGGTATCCAATATTATCAATGCTCTTCCCGATGACAACAGAAGTCAGTCCGGAGCAATCGTAAAATGCGTAGTCTCCAATGTGAGTGACGGTGTCCAAAATAGTAAGGGAAGTCGGTCCGGTGCAACCCGAGAATGCTAACCAATCGATACCCGTGACTGTATCCCCGTCTGGAGAAACATCAGGAATCACCAGATCCAAATCCGTGCAAGTTCCGATACCGCTGACATAGCAAGTTCCGTCACCCTCAGATTCATAAGAAAGACCTTCGCTCCAACAAACAACCTGGTATGCTCCGGTGTTTCCGTCCCAGCTCGTTCCTTTGGTAATAGACGTCCACTGAGAAGAATAGCCGTGAAAATAAATAGTGGTAAGAGAAGTACATCCGTAAAAAGCGTAATCGCCGATACTCGTAACCGTAGTAGGAATGTGAACCACAGTAAGATTGGTACATCCGTAGAAGGTGTAGTCCCCAATCTCAGTTGCGCCTTCAAGCATATCCAGAGTAATCTCTGTCACGGACTTATCAACCACGGAGGCGATATTATCTGATGGAATCTCTTCGATTTTTGAAGAGTACTGCCCAAGAGGAGCGTCTCCAACAACAACTCCTCGCGATTCAATTGCCGACTTAATACCTGAAACCGCGTTGGACAGGTAAGCAAGTTTTTGTTGTGTTGTTCCCATTTATTACACCTCCTATTAAGATTTAGGAATATCACCATCGGTGCAATGAACGACATAATTACCAGTGCCATGATCCCATTTATCGCTAGAGGTATACGTTTCATATTTATCAATCACATTCCACTGTGCTACTGTTCCGGTATAAGTAATTGAAATCAAACTAGAACAACCACCAAATGCAGTCTGACCAATGCTTGTAACACTATTTGGAATTACAACAGAAACAAGCGCAGAACAAGAGTAGAACGTACTATAGACAATATTACTTATGCCACCTGGAATCGTAACCGAGAGCAATCCCGTACAACCATAGAACGCACATCCTCCGATGGTTGTGACGCCGTCCGGGATTGTGACTGAGGTCAAAGAGGTACAGCCGGAGAACGCCCAGTTTCCAATGCTCGTCACACCGTCCGGGATGGTGATCGTAGTTAGCCCGGAGCAGTTGTAGAAAGCAGAGCCACCGATGCTCGTGACGCCGTCCGGAATGGTGATGAAGGTCAGCCCGGTGCAACCGCGGAACGCAAAGTTTCCGATGCTCGTCACGCCTTTCCCGATGGTAACCGAGGTCAGCCCGGAGCAACCGGAGAACGCACGCTCCCCGATGCTCGTGACGCCGTCCGGGATGGTGATCGAGGTCAGACCGGTGCAACCGTTGAACGCAGATTGCCCAATACTGGTGACACTATCCGGGATTGTGACTGAGGTCAGCTTGGATAAGCCGCTAAACGCAGATCGCCCAATACTGGTGACACTATCCCCATTAAGGGATGCTGACGGAATTACAATATCGGTATCGGTGCAAGTACCAATACCACTAACAGAACAAGTACCATCGCCATTTGTGGTAAAAGAAAGACCTAAACTACCATAAATGACAGAATATGCTCCTGTATTCCCATCCCAGTTAGTGCCCTTAGTTATAGAAGACCACTGAGCGCTTGTGCCCCAAAAGTATATAGTAGCAAGAGACGAACACCCGTAAAAAGCGTAATCGCCAATGCTCGTAACGGTAGCAGGAATTTCAATCGTAGTAAGATTCGTTTGATTATAAAAGGCATAATCACCAATCTGCGTGATGCCTTCAATCATTCTCTCAGTAACCTCTGTAAGAGCCTTCTCTGCAAAACTCGTTGTTCCATCTGTCGAGATACTTTCAATCAAGGAAGCATAATCTCCGAGAGGGGTATCACCCACTACAATACCCCTCTCCTCAAGCACACCCTTAATCCCGTTAATTGCATTAGCAGTATATGTTAATTTTTGAGCAGTAGTTCCCATATTACACCACCACTCCATTTATAGCATCAAGAGCCGAGTTGATGTCGCCAACAATATCACCTACATATTCTTCGGTTGCAATATGGCCGTTTGCAGTTGGCTCCTGAAGTCTTTTTTCTCCAATATAAACATGATGCCCGTAGGTGCCATTATAACAAACAGCAAAAGATGTTCTCCTGTTATTACTAGAACTACCAGACCCAACAACGAACCACGCGTCTGGCTGTTTATTACTGCTTATTTTATTATATTGACCAACAATAAACTGTCCATCTTCAAGCGGTTTTAAATGGTTACCAAATAAGAACACTTTACTTTTTGCATTATTTATAGTGTCATCTTTACTATTACTATTATTGTCGCCAAACAGGTAAACATTTGATACCTTATTGCTTGAATCCGCTCCACCATAAATGTGACTAGAATAGCCAAAAACGGTGCAGTCTGTTAAATTACTATCTAGTCTATTATTGTTTCCACCAAAAACATTTACAAATTCTACATCATCACCAATAGTAGCGCCACTACCCGAGACAATTGAATACTGAAACGTGTCACCAACTATATGATTCGCTCCGACGATTAAATCGCTCATGGCATGCGCACCAATTGTATGATCATTACCAAACACCATCAAATATCTAGACAAATTGCTAGTCGTAGTGTCGGACGGAACAAAAACATCATGCTTAGGGTTAGCATCTACAGGAGACCGATCGCAATCAATATTGATCTCATTACCGAATATTAAACTCTCTTTAGCATTACTACCAACATGATAGCCGCCAAGTAAGTTCTGATTACGATGACAATAAACACGATACCCGAAACCATAAGAATTTTCACCGTAAATATGAATGTCCCCACCAAAAGCGCCAGACTCAGAAGCTTCGGCTCCGGTGGTGTTTCGAGAGCCAAAAGTCACAGAAAATGCACCGTTTGCCGTGTTTGTTCTGTCTACATCGCCATCAACATTTTCTGTAATTGTCTTGACAGACGATCTGCCTACCGATTTAATAACCGGAAGTCCATTAACAGATCCGGTGCCGTCCTGATTGGCCCCAATCTTACCGTCATCCGTCGACCCAAGGATAGAACCGGCAAGCTGATTTGTGAACGGTGTAATAGTGTCAACACCATCGTCGCGCCATCCAATATTGTCGTTCTCGTAATAATGCCAAATATGATAGGTACTTACAACGACGACTGCAATTCCCTCATATGGACTCGTATAACCGAGACCATCAACAAAGGCACCAATTTCAGAAGCGTTTGGATCTGTTTTTTCGGAATAAAGCAGACGAGTCGTTTTCCCCTCAAGTCTGTCAACTCTTTCGTTTGTTCTTTTAAGGCCGGCTTGAGCCGCGCCGGCTATGCCTCTTGCAAGAATATCCACAGCCATAACTTACACCCCCGTATTCACGGTACGACCAAAAATAGTAACGTTCCCGCCAGAAATAGCAGTGATGTTTGCACGAACCTCTTTGACCCCGCTAATATCAACATTATAAATACCGGTCGCAGAAATCGACTCTACAACATCAAACGTCTTAGCCTCAATGCATGCAAGATCAAACCACTCGCTATTATTCTGGTTATTTGCGCGCCCCTGCATCTTAATGGTCATAGACGAGGCAGTACCAGAAATCTCTACTGCGAGTAAATCTGATTGAACATTCACATACGGCTTCATATCGCCAGAAGTAGATGTAGAAGATCTTTCTCTATAAAAAACCCAATTATCAATATTTTGCATAATATATTTTCCTCCTTACTGTGCTTTCGCACAAAATAACACATAATAAAATAAGAATTTTAACAATTAGATAAGTGCTAATCTTCAATGTTAAAAAAAACACCTTTTGTTCAATATAATTTCTCTTATCTGTTGGTTGTTAAGACATTCATAATCTCTGTAAGAGTGCTTGTTGTCTAAAATAACCAACGACAACATATTGTCGATGTTTTTACGTAGTTCAATATGATAGTCTCCATAATACACCCTCAGGATTTCGTCATACCCATATGGGACTCTCATTTTTTCTTTACAACCAATGAAATCTTTTTCAAGATAATCCGAAAAACAACTTTCTGAAATAGAGCATCCGTTATATCCAAGGCACCACCAGGATGGACAGAAAACAACTCCGCTATCTTTGTTTAAATTGGAAGACTCTGTTAAAACAGCATTTAAATAAGCGGCTCGCTCCATACAACCCTTTAAATATATATCTGCCTCTCTTTCAGAAAATGTAGATCTAAAACCAAAAGCATTTTCCTTTCTTAGTTGCTCGTTTATGTGCTCCAGTTCGTTTTGTTTTTTCAAATCTTTTGGAATAAAATCCAAAGGTTCAATATTCATACCAACACATGGCGGGATGAAAAAATGCTTACCATCTGGCCTATAAAACCTAGAAAGATCTTTTAGCTGTAAGCAAGTAGTTTGAAGATCTATAAGAAACATTGTATAACGATTTGTTTTTGTTGTTTTATAGGATTCCAAGAAAAATCTATCCCCAAAAGCAGAATCCCCACATTCAAGGAGTTTATTATAATCTTCTCTTGGCATAACTACGTCCGCATCGTCGTCCCACGGAATCATACCTCCATGGCGAATACACCCAAGAAGCGTTCCTGAATCGACAAACCATCTCAAACCGTTTTCTCGACACACCCTGGCGAACTCATCCAGTAATGCTCTGCAAGAAGCGTGTAGAATTTCAACCTTTTCACTCACAGCCTGTCTCCTTTCGCCATGTCGTAATAATAAAATCAGAAATTTAACAAATTAGGTAAGTACTTGTTTCCAAATTTAAAATTTTCCCGCCGTGGTCGCACATGTGAATTGATATAAATTTTTGTAGGTCGGATCGGGCGCGTTTATACCCGACAGAATCCGACATGCACAAATTCGCATTCGTTTCAACTTCTTTCAGTGTTGAAATTACCCCCCCCCCCATTCCGGTGAATGGGTGCCGGTGTTATCGTGACATCGTCGCTATGAACGTGTTTTCGGGGATCGTAATGGTTGGGGTGTCTCCCGTGTTTGCCGAAAGCAATTCTGTCCCGTCTTTATCGTAACATGCGATATAGAGAATAATATCGATCGAGGACAGAACATCACCTATATCAATAATATAAGCGGTTGCGTCCTCTGCGATAGGGGTGGGTTCTTCACCATTTACCCGCAAATCGGTAGAGGGGCGGGTTTTTACCAAAACACATTTGGTCTCCGCCGGAGTCGGAGGCGTGGGTTCGGGGTCAATCCACTCGCCGTCGCTGTAGGTGTACAACTTGCCTGTAATTTCATTCACAGCGGTAGATTCTTCTGCCGGTTCTCCATAATCAAAAAAGCAAGAATAATTGGAAGAATTAAACGGCTTTTCAGCGCTCGGAAGATCAGACGTGGTGTCCCCTGTTCCCATGGTCAAATGAAGAATATATTTACCAGACGCGGCATCATATTCCTCTTCAAGTAAATTAATCATTTTTGTTTTCCTCCTTATAAAAAATAATAAAATCAACATTTTAAAACGAATCCGGCCAAGATCTCTCCGGGCCGGGTTATTACTAAATCTATCGTAATCATGAATTGAAGTGCTCTCTGACGTCCTCAAGCATATTGTTTAGGTCGGCAAAATCGAGCATTTCTTCTCTATTTCTATAGACCCACGCATACTTGTCTCCATACTCATGCATAAAGTACGGATTGGTTTCTTTTAGTAACGGGATTATTTCGGCATTCCGTTCCTCCATACGATTAATTTCTGCTCTAGCCGCGATTCTCTGTTCTTTAATCGGGAGCCATTCTTCTTCAGAAAGTACGCCCTCTGCATACTTCATCGCCTTATAGTCGGTATTATTTAAAAATTCTTTTTTAATAGTTATACTTGCTTTGTTGCTATTCCATTCTTTAAATAGTTCGACAGAGGCTACATCTTCGATGTGATCATCTGGAATAAGATCATCTATACCTCCAGAATGACGCGCAATAATACCGGCAAAAATACTATCAATTTTTGAACCGAATGTCTCATGGTATTTCATTAAGCGAGTAATCATATTAACTGGCTTTCTCGCTTGACATAAACCATTTATAAAACAAGTACCGTTAGAAGTATCAATGCAATATCTTCCGGTGGAAGCAGCACATTTAAAAGTCCGTTTATAAACTACAGCAACTCCATTATCTTTTCCGCCAGTATTTTTAATAACTTTTCTAATATAATCTTTATGCTCTCTACTACGACTATAAAGATAATCTATCCAACAAGCGCTAAAGCAGTCACTGTTTGCAGCCTCTGGATTATCAAAATTAGACATATGATGAGTTAAGAAACTGTCGTTTCCATAAATATCTACCGTTGTACCATCTTCAAATACATAACAATCAAATTCATTGCTTTCGCCGGTTTTAATATTGTCTAGAACAATTGCTTCGCAATACTCTTGTTTATTTACATCGTAGCCAAGCACTGAATCTCCAGCTTTAACTTCAGAAATAAGCCTAGTCGTTCCATCATACATTGTAACATATGAGGTGTCCCCTCGGAAACAAGTGGTGATATGAGTAATTACATCAGCAATAGATACTGATCTAGTACCATCTGTTAAATAATATTCATTATTTTGTAATATAATAGTATCGTCAAGTTTTTTCTTGTCTTCTGCAGACATAAAACCACTATTATTACTGGTTGCATTATTGTGGGCGTGGCCGCTTAAAGACACCGTTGTGCCATTAACCTTAAGACCACCAGACGAACCGACAAGTCTTGTAGGACCAAGATATGCAAAATATTCAGAATTTTCATATCCAACGGCAAATCCAGTTCTTCTTGCTGCATCAGAACTACCACATCCAACCTCAAAAAATGTACCGTTAATACCGGTGCCATCGTTATAACGCCCAACAATAACACGATCATCCGATTCGGCTCGTAAATAGGCGCCGATCATAAATGTTCGCTGGTAGGCTGTCGAAGACGGTTTGTTTGTATTCGAGTATCCTATAGCGTATACAGATTCGTTTTTGCTGCTCGTACTTGAGCCGCCTGCTATTTTGTTATAATAACCTATAACAGTAGAATCTGTCAAACAAGCACCAACTCTGTTTTGATAGCCAAAAACATTAACGTCTTCATTTCCACCAGAATAGGAATCAGAGTTTCCAGTCGGATCTGCCAGACCAATTTTGTTATTATAGCCAAAAACATTGATCCAGTTTGACGAATTCGATCCTAAATAATGCTCTTGCCCAAATACAAAACTGTTATCAAGCGCTCCCTGTATTCTATTTCCATTACCCCCAATAGCAGACCGATACACATATTGTGGTATATTATTATCAATACCGTACACAAGATCAGACTGACAGTTGCTTGCAATGATGTGGTTTTTCCCAAAAATAGCCAAGTATCGCGACTTGTTAACATCTGCAGTGCTGTTCGCAGTCCACTCGTGAGTGCTATTATTGTGCGTGCAGTCAACACCTATTGTATTACCAAAAATAAAACTCTCTTTTGCATTGCTCCCCACATCATAGCCGCCAATAAGATTCTGGTTTGAATGAGCCCACACATGGTATCCAAACCCATATGTGTTTTCCGAATTAATATGGACATCTCCACCAAAAGCGCCAGACTCTGAAGCATCTGCGCCGATGACATTTCTTGATCCAAAAGCCACAGAATATGCTCCGTTAGCAATGTTTGCACGAGAAATGTTATCGTTGGTTGTCGTGTTAATAACACTATCCTTGCCGACTGAATTCGAAACCGGCATATCCTTCATAACCTGTTCCCCATCAGAAGACTTAACATACATCTGATCTTTAGACGTAATTATAGAAACTTCATGAAGAGCAGTTTCATCATAAATCGTATATATAACACCATCGCTCATTTTAAGCCTTGTTACCTTCGGAATATTTGGCACGACAACCACCTCCTTATAATGAAATTTTAATTTTGTGTGCTTTTCTCAACATAAAGCGTAAAAAAAATACGCCCCACCCGTAGGTGGAGCGTATTTAAAAGCTGTAGAATTACGAAATAACCTGCGAGTCAGACCCGATGATGCCAAAGGACCCAACAACGGGTTCATCGTCGAGCTCACTATCAATATTGGTATAGTCCGTATCGCTGACAGTAGGAGCGAAAATAGCGACGTACCAAGTGCCCGTGGACGCCCACTTACCAGCGCTGAGCGCGGTAGGAACGTAAGAGGAAGCGCTGGCCATTTTGATGAAGCCGTTAACATCCTTACCATCGGGGTTGGAAGCGCTGTCGATATGCTGCGAAGCAATCTTATCGTTGTCGATCGGTCTATAGGTACCATCATTGTAGATACCGTACACAACAGGTGCGTCAGCAGTAGTTGCCGAAGCCGGATCAATCGCGACACCAATCAGGCCGGAACGGAAGTCCGCGCTATGGTTGGTTTCGAGGATCTCTGCATAGTACTCTTTACCGGTCGCAGAATCAATAGCAGCCAGAGCGCTACCGTTCAGCGAAATGGTAGCCGCGGAAGTCATGTTCAGACCGAGGTCGAACTGACCGTCGAGCTGCAGACGAGGAATCTTAACGACGAGCTGACCAACGGCCTCACCAGTCGTAACGTTCGCAGAGTCGCCGGCATACTCGTTGGCGGTCATAACAGCCATGACTTCGCCGGGAATAAACGTAGCCGAAACGTCATAAAGAACCGACGCCGGATCGTTCTTGAAGTAGGAAATGGTGATAACGTCACCAGCAACGAATTTACCGGTAAGCTGAGCAGCAGCGATGGTCTTGTTGGGAGTACCGGAAACCGTCAGAGGAATATCCGCGCTCGTACCCTCCTTGCAATCGACCTTGTGCGCCCAGCAGAGAACATCGTCGAGGCCGCAGAGGTGACCGACAGAAACGGCGGTATTGTCAAGGGTGATGTCGCTTGAACCATCCCAGGTCTTAACTTCGCTCGCAAGGACAGAGGTAATAGTGCTTTCACTGCGCTTAGCGCCGAGGTTCAGACGGAGATAGTTGATATCGAACATAGCGTCGGTCATCTGCAGGGTCATACCGGTGGTGTGACCGAAACGACCAAACAGCTTAGCGCCCTGACCACCACGGACGTCTTCCATCGAAATCTGGAAGCCAATGGACGAATCGGTCAGAGTGTGCGCAGACGCAAAGTGCTTAAGCTCACCGTTAACGCGCTCGAAAAGCTCGACGTTCGCAACGGAGGCCAAAAATCTTTTTGCCATAGTCTTTTTCTCCTTTACTATATTTTATTTCACTTTATAATAAAACCGGGACTTCCCCGATGTTTATTCGAGTTTTGACGGGCTCCCCCGTGTTTTGCCAAATCAAAATTACATACCGTTACTCTTAATCTTTTGTGCGAAAGAATCCGCATCAACAACGCCTTCAAGGAGATTACGTTCTTTCTTATACATCCAGTGATCAATAGTCTCTCCGTCTTTGAGCTTTACCATGCCAGACATAAGTCCCTGCTTGGCAATTTTATACTCCGTAAGATCATTAGTGATTGATAACATTTGGTCGAATTTACGCATTGTTAAATCGTAGATTTTATCCAAAGGATAACCAGTGGCGACAGAAAGACACATCATCTTTCTTTCTGTATTTGCAGTGCCCTTATCTTTCGATAGGATCTCTGCACGCTTCGCCTGATCCTCTCGCAACTCTTTGCTGAGACCAGAGTCATCCTTATAGTCCGGTAGATTCTGTCTTAGGACGATCATTTTTAGCAATGTAAAATCGCTATTGGTAACTTTATGTCCATCAATAACCAAAACCATACGCTTATTTTCGCCTTCCTCTTTTGTTAAAGAGGGCACAAGGTGCTCGCCTGGACAATTCGGACAAGTTCCAAGCTTGTCAGCATCTTCTTGCGTATTTATATTTTGCAACATCGCGATATATTCTGGATAGCTTATAAACTTACCACACTTATGACATTTAAACCCGGGTTCTACATGAAAGCACAATTTAATCAAGACAGAGAGTTTGTATGACCACATCGGACCATCTTTCTCATCATCTGTTTTGCTCAACATATATTCCAAGGGCGTCATTTTTAAACCTTTGATGTCGTCATTTTTGTTTAATAAAAAACAATCAACGACACGAAGAAATTCGTCGTGATCGCGCATTGTTACAGGATAAATTTTTAAGCCGCAAAAGGGGACCGGATCATCGTAGGTAAAATACCTTCGTTCGATATAGTCCAGTTCTGCTTTTTCTTTTCCGTTTAAAGGCATATCAATAACCACATCCCGGCGTTACAGAAGCACCGGACATCATCGTAGACAAAATGGTCATATGACCAAAAAACTTTTTCCCATTCCAAAGCGACATCTTAGCCCTAGATTCTGATCCGGTCAACTGTGAGTTGAACTGCAAAGTACCAACCCCAGCAACAAAGGAACCATTAAGAGCCGACAAAACGCACTTTAAAAGCTCACTCGCTCTGCTCTTATAGATGATGATGGGTTCTCCATTTGGACCAAGCTCAGATGGGTTTGACTGCGAATTGTATGGCGAAGCATCCCCATAGATGTTGGAGATTTTATTGTGAACAATTGTTTCAATACCAATGTTTACAGTAGAGACAATATGATTCTGAGGAACAACAGAGTAAACGTAAATATGAAGATGTGACGACTGAACGACGTACGCGTCGTCAATATATGGCGACATATAAATACGTTCGTCGCTAGCGTCGCCGTTGTTTTTATACAATAGCGACATCTTTTCTTCGTACGAAAGATTGTCTTTGTGAAGACAGTCCTCCGAATTATACTTTAAGATTTTAAAAAGATTTTCCGCGTATTTGTTTTCAGATTTGGCTAAAAAATCGATAATGCGAAATTCAACACTATCGAGGTTTACGAATCGATTATATGCATTTTTATCAATGGCAACCGGTGTCATTCTTTGGATCTCCTTTCATTTCACAACGCCGTTAAAACGGACGCAAAGCAAAAGCGACCTCCAAAGAAGGACCGCTATTTCCATCAATAACAGACGTAAAAGTGATGATAGCCTTCCAGTCCATAGAAACTCTTTGACGAGTAATCGTAAACGACCCGTCTTCGTTATCTACAACAGAACAATATTCAGAAGGCGCGGCAAGGTCAGATTTTTCTCCAACCAACCTACAAGTAGCCGAAAACTCTACATTCTGAACAACCACCCCGTTGTCTGTAACGGTTGGCACAAGACGAATTCCAGCAGACGGAATAATCTCTGGGATCGATTCCGGGGACGAAATAAACATCTCGTAATCGCCAGACTCCGTAGAAGGCTTTGGATCTGCCTCCTTACCATTGTACGCAATTCGGTTTTCCATGTCGTCGAGCTCACCAACCTGATCTATTGTAAGATAAATCTTATAGACGCCAATAGACGCCGGATCACTAGTTATACGTGAGTCAAAGTCATAGATATTCGTAACCTTATACGCACGGCCCTCTCCAAGAATGAAGCGCTCGTTAATGTAGTATTGCCGAGTATATTTGTTAGCCTGTACAATCAACATCATATTGCTATCAGGATCGATAGCCACCTCACTATAATCAAACGCAGTAGAACTCAGCTTGTTGGGCTGAATCGCAGGTTCGTAGTGATAGCTTGTAGCACCATTCTCATCGACATATATCGACCCGATGGTGCCATTGCACCTACACACAACCTGCGAAGAGGTCGGCGTAAGCGTTGTATGGTTTAAACCGATCCATATATTCTTAGATGCATTTGGTTCGTTTGCATCATAATCGTATGAAAACCGATATCGCCTACCAATTTTGTTATTCCGAAAGCAATCCCGGAAAACAAGACGATACCAGTCGTCGCTTATAACTTCCCCCTTATCGTTTTTCACCGACTGAATAACAACCTCAAGCTCGGAATAGTTCTCTTCGCCAAACGTCATCTCTTCTTCGATTACTTTACGATTCGGTCTATATGGCCAATCCGCATCAACCTTCATCTGCATTGTGTTCAGATAGTAGTTGTCTTGCGTAAAATTGGGTGGGGTTTGGGAGTATAAATGATACGCATCCCTTTCTTTTGATATATCATAGAGGGGCATGTGATCACCTCAATTCATACCATCAATAATGGACTTTACTATTCTTTCCATTTCGAAAACCTGCTTTTTTACAGACTTGCACGAAATAGAATTTACCTCGTCATAAATGCCTTTAAGCTTAACGAGAACCGGAGTCAGTTTGTTATCAAACCATCCGTTCGCAGCATTGATCTCCCATATTTGACCATAAATAAAAAACTCGGGCGAAAACCCGGTTGTTTTTCTTTCTTCAAACAAGTGTAACACCTTGTAAATCTTCCCGATTAGGGATACAAGATACTCCCTTTTTGCTTCTTTAGTAAGAGAAAACCCGTCAAACAAACATCTTTCATTATCCATAGTAGGAACCTCCGTGATATTTTCTCGAACGAACGTCCCAGGCTAATTTGTTTGTTTGTGTGTCGAGTTCTTTTCTCAGCTGGGCAACCCACTCCGTTTTTGCACGGACCGAGTTTGCCGGCGAATACACCTTAAAGTCTGTATCGTTCAAATTATTTTTGATATCAAGCACGAAATCTCTTTCATTAGAAGCCCACGCCACAAGTAATGTGTGCGCGAGAATATCTTTTACTTTATACGCGATTACAGAAGCAGATGTCGTTGGACTCTCTGCGGGTCTAAAATCGGTAGTGAAGGCACCAGCGTAATACCAAGACACCTTACAGTTTGTTCCTTCCGGAACATCTTCGGAAAACGTGACGACGCCATCTGAATATGTAGCAAACCGGTCATACGATTTCCCAACCATAAATGAAAAGTCCGACCCCTCCATCGGCTGAAAACCGGAAGACAAAGTATATGTCTTCCCGCCGTCTCCTACAAACGTTTCGACCTGTCCACTGGGTGGAATTTGGTCGACCAGTAAATACGCAATCTTTGTAGGATTCGTAAACTGATTAATACCATTTTCCAAATAAGGATACATGAGCCTTTCCCAGCGGACGGTGTCTTCAACATATGCCCTCTTAATTCTGGGGTCGTCAAAAAGGTTTATCGCTTTTTCATATACGTCCTTAAAGGGTAGCATAGACGACCCTCCTTTATCTTATTACTTGTTGCCTTTTGCCGCGTTCACTTCATCGCGCTCGCGGTCGAGGAGAACGTCAAACATGGCTCTCCCACTCAAGCGATTAAGCACATCGATCTTCGACGGATCCATAAAACGTGGGTCTTTCTCGATGTTCTTACGCTTAAAATACTCAACCAGAAACGTTTTGTGACCATCACAAACCTTCTTATAAAGGTCTTCGAGCTGCAACGCGGACATTTCGGCCACGCTATTCAAAAAGTCTGGACCGATATATCCATAAGCATTCATGCTCTTAACGGAAAGTCTTTTGGCAAGATCTTCGTTGCCAGCGCCGAAGGAGATAATGCCTTCGTCGAACAGATAACGATATTTGCCGACAAGCTCTTCCGCCTGTCTGCGATCCAGTGTACGCTCTTCACCAAACGCGCTCATCGAAATATCGATCGTAGAAAGATGAATATACGTAGAAAGACCGGATGCACGCTGAATAAGGTGCACAATGCGCACCTCTTCGTTAAGCGAAGACTGCTCCATAACAGGAGCGGCCTGCTTATCTTTCGAATTAGCAACCATCTTCATAAGAGATGAAAGCTGACTCTGAAGTTCTGCATTCTGCTTCTCGAGGGCCGCGAGCTTTGCCTCGTATTCGGCCTTAACAGAAGTTGCAGGTTCCTTCGGCTGCGTTGCAGCCTTAGTAGAAGACGTAGTAGTCTTTTTGGTAGTATTAGTGGTGTTAGCCATCTTTTAAATCTCCTTTTATATCAACAATTATAGAATATGATCCTTATTACAGGGTCATCGTACCGAACTTCGAACCAACGATCGCGGCGACGCCAACGCGCATCTGGATGCGGATTCTGTAAGTACGGTCGGGCGTGTAGTCGGGAGCCTTCTCAACAACGGTCTGATCGCCTTCGTACACGATCTTGATCGGCTTGTCGCCGTACACGGGCAGCATGTAAATCTTGTTGTCCGGCACAACGAAGTCAGCAGTGGTATTGACCGAGTTGAAGGCCAGAGCCTGATCAAGGCAGATCATACGGGTGCCAAGATACCGATCCAGGTAACCCTGATCAGCAATCTTCTGGCCGAGCCCATACTGCAGACCAGCGGTCGCAGGAATAACGCTATTCAGCGCAGCGAGAGTACCAATCGCGAACACATCGGCGCCGCCAGCGGCCGCAGAAACCTTCTGAGCAAGACCGGACCAGTTCCCGTTGTTAAACCCGGACGCAGAATACGCAGCGCCGGCCTTGGTGGTAGCCGAGGTCATAGCGCCGACAACTTTCGCAAAGATATACGCCTCGAACGAACGAGCGGCACGCAGACCGAAATCGCCGAAATCGAAGACGCCAGCCGCAACAGCGTAGAAGTCGATCTCCGCAGCGATCTCGATAGGAGAAGCGTTGACGGTGATCTCATCATCGTGAATGGGCTGCAGGATGCCGCGGTTCACACCGGAGGCAATCTCGTTAACCTTGTAGAGCTCGTTGGAACGAACGATAAAGCGAGCAGTGTCGCCATAACCGATCTGACGAACTTCGGCAAAGAAACGAACAAAATCAAGGTTGGAAACCATCGGAAGGATGGGGTTGATGATCTGGGCAATGAACGCGTTGAAGTTCTCCTGAACGTCACTATTCTTAATGACGCGAGGATCCTTCATGGCATCAAGGCCCTTGTCCTCGAACAGTTTCTCATAGCGGGTGCCAGAGAGCATATCTTTCGAGACAGAGTAGCACAGGTTCTTTTTTCTCTCATCGGCGTTTTCAAGAATTTTGCCTTCGAGCTGGGCGGCCGCAAACGCGACGGTCTCTTCAACATTGTCATTGAACGCCTCAGAACCATGACGATAATTGAACATAGTCATATCCGTTTACCTCCTTATTAAATTAAAGCACTTCCACGAGGTACTTGTAGTCGCCAGAGGCCACGGTGGTACCAATGGTCATGGGGACAGCAGCACGAATCGCGATGTTGAGCCGACTGGCAGTGGTCGACGCAGCGGGCGTCAGAAGGACGCTGTTAGCAGTCAGGTTGGCATACTGACCAACGGTAGGAGCAGACGCAAAGTTGCCCGACCCGAGCCAGAACATGTCACCTTTCTTGATCACACGATAACGAACAGGGTAGCCAGCCTCGACCTGCAGGTCGACGAGCTTGTTACCAATTTTGTAGTTGTTACCAGCAATAACACCGTTCGACACGGAGTCGATATCGATAACAACAACGTCGTCAGCGGTCAGAGCCGCGGACGCGGGGGCGTACGCATATTTCACATTCCAGTCCTTCATACCGGTATAAGCAGAACCGGTGTAGGTGGTATCGTCGGCGAGGCCGCCGAGCACAACAAACGCGCCGTCAGAAACAGTTGCGGGGACAAACGCATTGTCAGTGCCCGTACCGAACTTGCAGGAACGCACATAGGCCTGAATGTCTTCGCACACCATAGAGCCGACATCAAAAACTTTAGTAGCCATAGTTTCAATTCTCCTTTATAAAAATTTGTTTTTTGTTATATAAAAAAACCACCATAAATAAAATGGCGATTTTATTTATACTTGACATTACATTAAAACCCACATTTTCGGTAGTGGAACACCGTTGCATTAAAGTTCATCTCTTTAGGGGTTCAACCCAGGGTTAATGGAGACCCATATTTTTTATTTGTGACACCGCGCCGCAATACGCTCTTCGCGTGTCATATAAGACTTGTTCGACTCGCCTGCGTCAAGCTTTGGAGCTGTAACAATCGGAACACCGAACTGCCCTTGTTTGGCAGGACGCGAATTAAAGACGGCATAAGCAACATCGCGCTTAATTTCCTCTTCGGTTGTATATTTACCATCACAATCTGCGATAATACAGTCGTACTCTTCCTTGGAAATCTTTTCATTTGCCATAATAGAAATGGCAAAAGATTTCAGTCTTTCAACGACGAATCCGTGCACGGTTGCTTCCGCTTCTTCTGCACGCTTCTGGAAGGCAGCGACGTCTTCATTGAGTTTCTTAATGGTTTCAGCAGCAGTCTGCGCAGAAGCATCGGCAGTAGCCTGGAACTCTGCATAAGCAGACTCCACTTCGGCAATCTTCGCCTTCTGTTCTTCGATCGTGGCCTCGTATGTCTTGCACATTTCTTCGAGTTCGCAAATCTTTTGCTCGAGTTCGGTCATTTTACACTGATTATCATCAGGATCCGAACTGGGCTCTGGATCGCCACCGTCGCCGCAAGCGCAACCGGTTGGTTCTGCTGCCTGCGCGGGGTCTCCGTTCATTTCCAAACTAGAAGCGGGCTGCCCTTCGTTTACCGGGTCGCCGTCGCCACAAGAAGCACCTTCGTTAATGGTGCTATCCGGATCTTTGGGCTCCGGTTCGTCACAATAAAGGTCACAATATTCAAGATCCTTGCTTTCAACTTCGTCGATCTCTAAGTCGAGATGCTTATAGATGGCTTCAACCTTATTCACAACTTCGTCTTCATTGTTCTTTTTAGCATAAGCAAGAGCAGAAGCAAGAGCCCCCCTATTATAAACCGCAGTGTCGTCTTCTAGACACATCACGGGATATTTCAGGGCACCTTCAATACCGTCTTTCCATCCGTCGCGAAGATCGAGAAAAATATCACCAGCAATCTCTTCGAAGTTCTTGGCTCCAATAACCTTCTTACGAAGACCAGACTTATCAACATCGCCCCACGATTTATCAGAGACAGCGTCCTTACTCTTATTTACTTTAATAGAATACTCGTCCATAGCACTCACCCCCTTTTCATCAACTTTATTTTCGGCGCCTCCATCCATATGATCATAAGCAAACGATACTACTTTCTTTTGTTCGTTAAACTCATCACCAGACAGCCGCTCCAAAATAGAGAGGTGGGCACCCTCGATCCCCTCCTCAACGGGTTTACCATACTTTGAACCAAGAATGGTAATTCCGTTCAGGGTAAAATCAATAATGTCCTCAATTCCATCAGGGCGTTGCAGACGCTCATTAACGGTAATTTCGACAGAAACTTTCTTTTTTCTATCCTTTAAAAGACGTTTGACCTGCTGATAACAATACTTGACGCACAGAGCACATGTGCACCGGATCCACATCAAACCATCTCTTCCGACAAGTTCGACAGAATCCGATTCGCGAATCCATCCGAGAATACGCTCCCCTTTCGATGTGTCCCAGTACGCCTTTTCCAACTCTTTGTCGTATCCAACAACACCTTCGTGGGTTGTGAAGTCTCCACGCTCAAAATAACCTACAATGGGCTTATTTTTGAAATCACCCCCGTCTACGGCTTTTTTCATGCCGTCGACAACAAAGTGAGAGCCGTTTCTATTTGGATCGGCATTACTGATTGCGTAAATTTCCAGCTCTACAAACTCCTTATTCAGGATGCTTTTAAATTTGACCTGACGGGGAGTCAGATCAAACTTCAAGACATTATTATTATCCATTTATCTGCCTCCTCAGTCTCTTTTGTTTTCTTCGTTCATAAGAAACGCGCCTGCGACCCTATCCGCTACATGGCTAATTTCTTTCTTTTCGTTGTCAAAAACCTCTTTAGTGTCCTTGTATTCAGCACCGACAAACCCGATGACAAGACCATCGCTTCTCTTTACAGCCTTGAAAAAAGCCGACTTGGAGTGTGATTCTTTAAGAAACGCATATGTTTTCACATCATCATCAACGATCTTTTCAACATCTCCAATATAATAATCCCCGTATTCAACAAGTTTTTCATAAAGGCGCTGCATCATTGAGCGCGGAACAGCCTGCCAACTGGATAAACGAGATTTTCCGTCTGCGCTACTCTCAACCTGAACAGTCATTTTTAACATTCCCTGCCCCAAAATGTTGTTACCTCCATTGTGGAACAAAAAGAAGTACGAATGTTGTGCGCCGTTATCAACCAATCTGTCCAATTCTGTTTGAACTAAACCATACAGTTTAACATCGTCTGCCTGTTCTTTTGTAGTGTGTGCAACGGATCCACCAATCCGACCGCTAAGCCCGTTCATCGCGTCACATATTTTTTCATACCTTTTATCTTCTCTCTCAGTTCTTTCTCTCTCTCGGTCGTCCTCCTGTTTTCTCCGGTCCGCCTCGAGTTTGGCGTTGTCTCTTTTTTCAATCCTTTGCTTCCAGCTGCTATATGCGTCTTTCACAATATAACACAAAAGTGCAATAATAACAGCAACAACGCCATAGTTCTTAATCAATTCAAGAAAAGTTTCCATAGATTTTTACGCCTTCAACTCTTGTCGACACCAGAGACAGGAATCATTGTAGTAAAACTACAAATTCGAGCGTCAAAAGAACGATAGTTGTCCTTATACCTTTCGGCTTCAACAGCCCAAATGTCCGCCTGCTTCCGATATGGAGTAATTTGCCCAAGCAAATCTTCTCCAAAAATACGAACCTCTGCATCTTCATTTATGTCCGCAATGTCAATTAAATCAATAACATCCTTGCGGAAATTCTCTGTCGCGGCAGCAATATCTGCAAAAATAGCAGACAAGTCGCCATTATGCTCCTTATAATCGTCAGAAATCGGTCCACGATGCGGACGTGCGTTCAAACGAATCATAAGGTCACTAATCTGGTCGGCGACAGCAGGCCAGTAATGCGCATAAGATTCGTGCACAAGACTAGCGGTTTGAGGATAGACTTCATAATCGATCTCATAGACAAGATTGTCACAAATCATGTTTAACAGAAACGCATGTGTTAAAACATTATTGAGTTTATCCATCGTCTCGTTCGACATCAAAATCATACAAGCTTTCCTCCTTTCTTTGCGTGATAGGTTTTATAAATTCAAACGACTTGCGGCACACCCGACAAACACCGTAGTCTCTATCGGGTGCGACCATAGTCGTAAATTTATCAAGAATAATAATAGACGTGTCTTTCGCTTGTGGGTCGTGATTGCAACATTCCTTTTTCTTACGCATTGCCATCGCCTCCACCACACTCTTCTTTACATTCATCGCAAATAAAGTCGTCTGTCGGTTTGTGACAAATTATGCACTCTCCCTTTGCAAAGCAATTGGATACATAACCTCTCGCATCTAACACATCATAACTTCTCGTATCTGATGTATCTAACCCACTATCCTTCGACGCTGCGGTATTGTCATTATCAACCTTGTCGTCAGAAACACTTGGGCGACCAACCTTACCGGTTTGCTGCGCTTGTTGCATAGCATTTTTCAATTGCTGGACCTGCGTAACGGTCTTAAATCCGTCATATATACCAAGCACATCAATATATTCTTGTGTAGATTTAACCTCTCTCAAACTCATATCGTATGCAGACGCGAGTTTAGGTAAAACAAAACCTGCGCCGGCAACAAAAAGTTCCTTATCGCGAGCAACCTCGTCTGAGAAAGAGAATCTGCCTCCCCAAATCTTCAAAACCCACCGATATTTACATCCAATCAGCTCGTTAATCGTCATATTTAAGACACACTCAAACTGACGGGTCACAAAGTCTGCCTCGGCTTCCGCAAGAAGTTGTGCTGTCTTCACCTGAGCCACAGAGGGCTTGTCGGTTGTGATCATAAGTCCTCCAAGACCAGCACGAATGATAACATTCTTAGTAGCATTAGCCGAAATATCCGACCCATTTGGCTGGGCTGGCAACGACAAAAGCTTAAAGTTTTTAAGAGGAGCAAAAAACGCCTCAAGGTTTGTAGACGTTTTTTCATTGAAATCACTCTGAAGGCCACAAATAGTCTCTGGGTTCAAAGCAGTCTGGTCTTGACCAGGACTCGGTTCTTTGATTAAATCCGCCTCTGCCGTTAAAAGAGTGGTCAGAGGGGTACTATCAACAAGACCCTGAAGGACGTCATAATCAGCAAGCTCGTCGAGCGACATCAAGAGGCCTGCCGTATCCGGAATTGCCCATGCATTTGACGAGTCGCTACAGAACGTATAGCACAGTTCCTGTGGGAGCTGCACCCAAAACATATAAGACGAACCAGCCATCTTTGCAAGCCGCTTTGCCGTAATAGTTTCGATTGTACCGGTTAACGTATTTCCGTTATAGCTATAAGAAAACTCGCTGGCCTTATCTACGTCAAACGCATAGGTTTTATCTTGTTTATTAACAATAACCCCCTGCGAAATCATATCCAGCCAAATATCCTGAATAAAATCAGGATACTGCTCTGGCGAGAACGCCGGGTTTAAAAAGATCATCATATTAAACGCGGCAATATAACCGTACGCTCCTATCTTAACAAGCTTCACATAGTTGCTCGGAAGCTTTTGCCAAATTGCATAATTAACCTTGCGCTTATCACCTTCTCCGCTAATACTGTTGCGCAAAACATAAGTAACCTTACCCTCGCGTTTGACCTCAAGGGCAACGCGTCTTAAGGTATTTTGAAGGTCAAATACGCGCAACCACTGGTTGACATACTTATCGTCGCTAACGAATTCCGGCTTTTTGTAGTCGGATTTATCCCCAAACGCCTCTGGTAGCACATACCATTTATAGAGGGGAACATCGCATGCCAAACGCAAAATCTTATAATACATATACTGAGACGACGAAATAGCCCAAGCCTCAGCACGCAACGCCTCTTCGTTGTTTTGAGGTTCGGTAAGAGCCTTTATAAGCTTATCCCTAGACATCGTCGCGGGCAGCGTACTTAATCTCTTCAGTCTGTCGTTCTGTAAAAATGGATTATACTGATTCAGGTTGTATATGTTAGAAACCAATCCGTTTTGACTAGAACTGCCAAGCATCCTCTTCCATACAGAACTGAGGCCTTGCATGGCACTAGCAGGAGATACTGCCGGGCTCGACATTTCAATCTGTGTAGGCTCGCCATTGGCGGCCTCATTTACGACCGGCGACACTTCAATCTTTTTTGGCCTTCCGGGTTTACGCTTCGGTGCATCTTTCTTTTCTGTAGTAGCCATTACTTAGCCTCCTCTCTATTATTTATTCTTTCTGTGATTCTTTGATTTGCTTTTTGTGTATTTTTTACAATCTTTTTAAGCTGATCCTGTTTTTCTGTTGTTACATACTCCAAAAAAGCAGACTCATATTGCTCTTTAAACCAAATCTGTAGAAAATTTTTCTGTTCTACACACGATTCAGGTGCGACCAATTCACAATACACGTTTTCAGATACGCTCTGTGGAAGAGCCCTCCTGATGTCAGACTGGGTTTTTCCATTTTGTAAAAAAATATACAAAGAACGTTCATAAATCACAATGCTCCCAAGCGACTCTATCGAAGACATTACTTCCGATAGTTTTATTGCGCTTGTGTCGTAGTGTAATTTATAACACTTAGGATCAAAAGCCCCCATTAATCCCCCTTTTCCCGCCAAATGGATTTGATTTTCCAGAAAACGGGCTCCTATTCTTTTGTTTGTTTATTCTGTTTAGTGTGCGTTGTGACGCGCCATAAACTTTCATAAAATCAAATTGACGCTCAATTCCGCCAAATTGATCATCCTTACGCATTGTGGAAATGATATAACAGGTAGCTGCCGTGGTGAAGGCCCTGTCGTCATGGATTTTATGATCTAGCGTTGGGGGCAATCCATACTTAAAATTGCCCTTATCAGTCACAAGCCTTCTAATTAGCTTAATCTCTTCCTTTAACAGATCGATTTCTATTAACGCACGCCTGTCGTCCGGAGAGACGTCAACCTCTCCTTCGTCAAAGTAAGCGGTATCGCCCCTTGGACACGGCGCCGGGAACTGAATGAGGTTTTGGCTCACCATTTCACGCATGGCCTCAAACATAGCATTTTTAAACTTTTGAGGAGAATACAAATGTAAAACCCCCTCAACAGCGTCTGGAAAGTTGTATTTTTCCTGCGCGCTATGTTCGTCATTAAGGTCGATAACACCACAATGCTTTTTACCATATTTGTCTACCCAGCTCTGTCTTAGGTAGTCCGCGATCAACAGACCACCACCTCCAGAACCCGGGTCAACAAACATAATAATGTTCTCCCACTCTGGAGCATCGCCATTATACCTCACCATCAAATCTCGAATAAAATCGACGGCTTCTGGCATTGTATAGAGCTTCTTATCTCCATTAGGAAGTCTTTTTAACATATTGTAACCATTAACGAGTCTACCCATAATTCCGTGCTCAGAATCATTCCACACCTCTGTGATCAAACAGAAGGAGTTATCAACCTGATGCGCGGGGTCAATCGCAATGATATATTTCTTTTTTGATTTTGGATCCGGATTTTGTGTTAACGGTAAATACTGCCGTTCGTTTCTGAACACAGAGTCTGCAGATACGACACCATCTTCACCACCGGTAATGTCGAAAATATTATAATACTCTCGACGGGCCTTATACTCGTTAGACCGCAAAGCAGCGTCGATTTCTGCCTGTGTAAGCAGCGGAGCATACGGTTTACCATTCATCGTTGGGTGTAATGGCATTTCGCACGTGATATCACACACAAAATAATCATCATACCCCATCATCATCCTCTTTGCACCTTCTTTATAAAGGGTCCAGAGATGCGTGGTTGTGTCTTCAGCAGAAGAGAAATAAAACGCCTGGTTCGGAATATTCTTTGGAAACACAGACATGTCAATATTTGTCTTAAAGTCAGAACTAACCGTAATAAACGGTTCTGTCAGCGCGAACATTTCTTCAGAAATTTTCCCAGCCTCGTCATAAAACAGGCCGTTCGCACGAATAGCAACGAGTCCCTTTGGCTTACCGTTAAGCGCTATAATAGACGATCCGTTATACAGATCGACATGAGGGTCTCCCGATGCTGTTACAAAACCGGTTGCATTACCGTTTGTCTTTACCGTTTCTCCCAAAAACACATCGTTACCAACAATGGTCTGAAGATTTTTCAGAGCGATATCCTGAATTTTTTCGAACAACTGACTCGACTGTCTCTGTGTAGGCGCCAATATATACGCCCGATAGCCCGGGAATAAAATGACCTTTGACATAATGATAAGCGCGGCGACAAAAGACTTACCGCTCGCACGAGACTGCACATACACAGACTTCTGCGAAGTCCAGCCTCCCATAATCATATATTTCTGGAAATCCATCAACGGGCACCCCAGAATGTTTTCAATAAACCAGACGGGGTTTGCACGACCGTACTGGATTATTTTTCCCATGCGCTCAATCTGCTCTAATTTACGAACGTTAACCTCAAGATCCGATTCTTTATAATAAATCGAAATCAAGAGGGCTCACCGTCCCTTGAATAATATGTCTTAACAGAAGCCTTCTCCAACGCAGCATTAATAATCGTAGGATCATCAATGCCCTTTTCCTTAAGCTCCTCAACATATTCTTTAAGTAATTCTTGCTTAACCTGTTTCTCGCGAAGCATCCGGTTAGCCTCTTGTAACTGGTCGACTTTCAGACGAAGATTTCTAAGCTCTTCAGCCTGTTTTTCTACCATATCTCTAAAGTCGTCCATGCCAAGTTGGATCTGATTTGACATAGCAGCTGCGCTCATATCGGCGACCTGCTGCATAGCCTTAGCCGTATCAATATCAAACAAATTGACGGCCAATCTATCAAACTTGCTGTCTAACCCCTCTCTAACAATGTTAGAAAGCGTGCCGGCGCCCTTTGCGCGTGCCATCTGATATCTCTCTGCAAACCCGTGGTCCTTTGAGAAGGCGGTAACCATATCGGTTTCCTTTTTCTTCTGATCTATAAGCTCCTTAAGGGTTTTAGAGTTTTCAACCATAGACCCGGTTGTCTTCTGAAGCTCTTGAATCGCCCGGCCCATACAGTCGATACGATAAAAGCTTTTAACAATCTCTATAGCCGCACGCTGACGAACAAGGTCAGACACCATCGCTTCGTCATAAAGAGTAAGCAAATCCGAATACAGGCGGCCACGATCTGCAAACGGCTCTTTGTCAAACGGGTCATAATGGAATTTTTCGATAATTTCATTACGATCGCGACGGGCCTGTTCGTTCATGTCGTCTTCTGTATCGGAATCATATTGCGCCCGCACGATTTTTTCAAACGGTACGCATTTTTCGTTGGTAAATGTTTGATGATATGCAGAATTATCCTGCATACACCTTAAATAAAGGTTAAACTTCGGTATATAAGGACTGATAGGCGACCCATCTTCATAAAATCCTTCTTCTTCATAGACTTTATGGGCAACACTATCGTCGTAATACACACCGATCAAAGAACACAGTCTGTATAGGGCTAGATATACATCTCCACCATTCTTTTCTGTTAAATGGTTAAGGAATACACCGCAGCAATACGTACAAATGCAAGCCCTTTTTTCTCCGGTAGAATCGGTGAAAAACAGATCTGGTTCAAACATAGTAATTTTAGGAAAATCTTCCTGCGATCGAGTAGTCGTACAAAGCCTACACTTATAGTTCGCACATTTGTTATGCATAGGCGTAATTGGCTCTGCGCGAAGCGCCGGTATTTCTGCCGGTCCGCTTTTATACTTACGGTCGCTAATTCGCTTTGAATAAACCACCTTTTTCACTCCTTTTTAATCTCATATAAAAAAGCCTGCGGGCCCGTAGGACACCGCAGGACGATCGTCATTATTGTTTTAGTTTAAAAATTTAAAAACAAACCCATGCGTATATGGTCTTTCACCATTACAAACACGAGAAATCATTTTATATCCTATGCCGGTTTTTCTTTCGGCGTCTCGAGCACTTTCGTATGACGCAATAAAATTACCATTAAGATCATATTGTTCTATAGGCTTCTTAAAACAACCGCGTACATATTTCGACGCATCACATCCCGTTTTAAGATAATCTTCTTCAAACATCCATATATATCCATAACATGTTTGACAACCATATCTATGCTGACAACACAAAAATATATTTTTATCAAACGGAATACCATTATGAACAGAAGCCTCTTTTGCGTTCCGATATGTGGCAATATATTTTCCATTTTTGTCTAATTGTACAACGCGGCGTCTTGTTCTTCCAATAGATATTCGGTTTTTGGCATCTTCATCTAGTTCTCTAACCCCATCTCCTCCACAAGTCATATTATAACCAAAAAGACGATTGTTAGATAAATAATAGTGTATCCAATAAATTTCTCTTTCTTTTAATTTTTCTTTGTCAGATTCTAAATATTCTAAAACAATAAAAGAAAACGCGTCTTCCCCATATTTATTAAACGCGCTTTGCAGATATTTGTTTATATGGTTTCCTCTCTTTAATGCATTAAAGTGACTTTTCTTTCTCACATTTAAACGAGTTGACAAACCAATATAAATCTTGTTATTTTTTAAATTAATAATACCATATATTCCAGAATTATTTTCCATATTTATCTCCCCCAAAAAAAATAAATATAATAAAAAATCGGTAATTTAACCGTTTGGGCGGTTAAAAAGGATAGCTAGTCCCTGTCCCGATTGTTTATATCTTATATTAACTTAAACAACAATTCTATAAATAGCGTGCGCCACACAGTCGTCGGTTGTAATAATCAGCGTTTGAGATGGCTTGCTAGACAATCGCTTGTCATAAGCATAGTCATCTGTCCCCATCAAAGAACCATTGCTGACAATCAGGGTTTCGTTTTGCTCATCTGCATTAAAATGATGTAAATGAGCTGTCACAATCATATCATAATACTCGTGCGTCATGGTGGACATCTTACGAACAATGTCGTTAAGAGCGTCTTTATCGCCATGCACACCAAGAATTTTATGACCTTTTTCTGTAAACGTAATAATGTCAGGCCCAAGCTTATTGTCGTGAATGACAACGCCTTTGTCGCATACTCCCTTTCTTCCTTTAAGGTACCACGGAATAAACAACGCGAACGACTCTAAATTCATAGACTCTTTTTTATTGGGTTCAACGCGACTATGATTATCAAGGCAATCATAATAATGAACCTCAAATTCATCGGCAAACTCAGAAAGCATCTCGGCAAGAAGTTCGGCAGCAAGCTGTGTTTGCTGAATAACGTCAATCCTGCTGGACAACCTGATTTGAAGATGGATCCTGCCGGCAATAAGATCTGATAAATTAACAACGTTTAATCTTTTAACGTTATTATCAAGACAAATTTGTGTTGCTTTATTGCGAAGATCGGAAAGTCTCTTTTTGGCAATATCCAAATTATAAGAATTAATATAATTATCAAACTCTATGCCCAGATGCCAATCAGAAATAAGCAGTTCTGCAGAATTTACACCATTATTCTTAAAAACACAGAGCGGCGACAGAAGCTTTTTATCATTCATCATCTCGGCCGCTTGCAAACCGAGCTCTTTTAGCGTCTCTTCTCTTGCCAAACGACGAATATATGCGTTGATTTGCACCCTTTCGTCGCTGAGCTTGACTTTCTCTTTCTGGGCAGACAAGCGTGCTTCAAAAAGTTTGGAGACGTAATCATCGTCCTTGTCATCATCAGCAGTCGTATCATTAGAGTTAATAGCATCCTCAACCGGGATTCGAATTTGATCTTCACTTTGCTGCTTGGCCGCTTTTAACCCCATTGTGTATGCTTTATACCGCCTGCGGTATGTGCTTTCATCTGAGTTTCTTTCTGTTTCGCGGTTAATGATGTCGGTGATTTCCCACCACGTCATACCTTGATCTAAGCCGAGCTTGCAAGCTCGCATGATATACTCTTCTTCCGTTTCATTGTCCCGGATGCTAAATTCCTCTTCGATCATATAACTCTCCTTTTCTATCCTATAATTCCTTTTTACAAATACGATGGCTTTCTGCTGCTTTGGGAACATATACCACCGGGAGCGACCCGTGTACAGAGGTTTGACAGCTGATCGGTACCACCGAGTGAGGGCAAACCCAACCGACCCCTTGGCCTTTGGGGTAATTGGTGAAAGACCAGACGATTTGAGCATTGTTAGGAGGCTTGTCTGGTTCTATCTGGCGCTTCCTGTAGGGCTCGGACCTACGACCCACGGTTTAACAGACCGTTGCTCTGCCAACTGAGCTAAAGAAGCATAGAGACGCCGCTATTGCAGCGTCAAATAGATATATATGATATTTATTCATTCTATATCCATCTAGGGTAAATGCTCTGTTTTGTGTTTTTAACAATGAGATAATCTTTTTTTCTCTTTTATTTGTACATATTGTACATAACATTCAGGGCATCTTGGCTCTTTTTGCCTTCTGCCAATTATTTTTTGTTTAAACAACCTACCACAGTCTACACATACAGACACAGACAACGCTTCGAAAATATTTTCTGGAACATCTAATACAGACTTTATTTCTTTATATATGTCTCCGGATACTTGTATATGAGGAAATGCATAACGAAGAAATGTATCGTATTCCCCAGATGCGTTATCCCACAGCTTTGTTGTCTTAAAACGCACGAAACCAAATTTTTGTGCATTTTCTAATACGCTGTCAATTTCATATCCATGATGATAACATACAAGAGATGTCATACGAACAATGTCAGACATAGGCAAAACATCTAACTCAGATGATCCAACCGTTTTTGCTACTGCATACATCAACGCAATAGCTTCTTTTTGCCACACCGGAATGTTGGCGGCAACAATATCGTCAATCTCTTGTTGATAGAAAACGATTGGCTTATACTTATTGATAAACCGTGTTCGGCGCGAGTTCATCCATAGCTTGTCAAACACAGACTTCGCAGTTTCGTCATCCGGGTGTCGGGTGATGTAAATACGCTTCCACTTTTCAAACGCATCATCATACCCGATACCCTTTGACTTCAGCCACGCAATCAGCCATACGTCCTCAACGATCTTGCTGGAAGACAACTGGTATTTACCGGTGTCCAGCATACGCCTACAGACATCGGACTTGTTTATTGGCAGCATAAATCCTCAAATTTGTACGGACAATCCGCCTTCGTCAGAAATCCGAAGGAATCATCGTCATAGGTTTCTTCTGTGTACCCGTAGATCAGAATGTCAGGATCCATAAAGGTAACGGTCGAATCTCTCTTTCCGATGACACGCATCTCAATTCTGTATTTAATAAGCGCGGACAAATCCTCAGACTTCAGCTTCGGCATTCTCGTAAGATACCGAAGCTCGTTCATGTCGAGCTTGATCCATCCCGATTTGTGATAGTTATACTTGCGAGCAAAGAGCAGTCCGTACATAAGGCGCCGGTCGGTTTTGTCGTCAATCCTCTTAAGGAATTCGATTTCCCTTGCGAACACCGGCACGCACTTATGCATCTCTTTTTGTTCTGCCTCGAACTCTTCGTATGCGCGACAAATCATTTCCTCGCGCATGAGCGTGTCTTCAATAAAAAGGAAGAATTCGTTTGCAAGGGCCTTCAGGTCGTTGGGGCTCTTAACTGAATAAAACCTCTCTTTTAATTGTTCAATCTCTTTGTTACGCATCGTCATTCTCCTTTAAGATTTCCTCCCAGAAAGATCGGTCTCCGAGCGCACTGATGAACATTTCGTTTTCTTCTGCTGTTGCGGATTGCCAAAATCCAACAATCCACGCAGCAACTTCTCCGAACGATTTTTTGTTCTTTACCATTCTCAAGTACGCAAGCAGCTCCTCGCGCGTTTCTTTCTCGAATCGACTCCCGAATTTAAAATCTGGCATATATCCTCCTTCCCGGATACCATCCGGTTTGTTGTCTTTATTATACATCATCGATTATGGTTTGTCAAGACCTTTTCGAGATTTTTTATTTTTTTCTACAAAACCCCTTGACAAATCGTTTTCCCCGAGTTATAATATGGGTGGTGGGCGGGAAAAGATAAACAAAAGGAGTTTAAAAGTAATATAAATATTATACCCAATAAGGTATAATTCAATATATATATTATATTTTTATACCTGATAAGGTATAATAGTAATTAAACTAATTATAATTATATTATTATTCGTCTTATTCATCTATTCCCTCCCGCCACCCAAATATTTTAGCACGTCAAATTCGATTTGTCAATAGAAAATGAAAAAATTTTTAAAAAACATGAAAAATTACCAAAAAACACTTGACAACCTACAATGTATATGATATAATATACACGAAAGCAGAGGCCGAAAGGCCTTTATAAATAAAGGAGGGCATATATTGATGCGTTAACACATTATGGGCAAAGAAAAAATTACATTATTTTTAGACGTCGACGACACAGTGCTTCATTCGTCCGAAGCCGTCGTTCAAATCATGAACGAAAAATACGGAACAAATAAAACCGTAAAGGACGTTACCGACTGGGGATACCGGTCGATCTATTCCGGGGCCAATTTCGATAACGTAAACGAAATCTTCGCATCGGAGAGGTTTTGGGATATTGTTCAGATTGATCCGGACTTTAAGCGTTTTTATCACGATCACAAACGGCATTTCAACTTTGTTTTTGTCTCGAAGGGCATACCGCTTAATTTAAAAAGGAAGGAAGCGTTCTTAAAAAAGCATTTCTCAAAAGCAACCTTCCTGCCATGTGCTTTATCAAAAGAAGTAAATTGTTACGACAAATCACATATTAATATGACAAACGGAATCCAAATCGACGACCGGTTTGACGCACTTGCAACTACGAACGCGAACTGTAAGATTTTATATAAACGCGGAATAGATAGACAGTGGAACAAACAGACCGCCGTTTTGGATAATTTATATATTGTTGACACCTGGAAAGAAATCATTAGAATTTTAGAGTTCGCACTTGTGGAAAAAGAGCTAATGCGGGTTGACACATATGAAAAATACTAAAATCATTTTATTATCTGGCTCTGCTCGCCATGGAAAAGACACGACCGCTTCGTTTATGAAAAAGTTTCTCGAAGAGGCCGGGAAAAGCGTTATTATTTACCATTTTGCAGATCCACTAAAAATGCTATGCAGCACATCTTACGGATGGATTGTAGGCGATAAGGGACCTGTTGGAAGAACCATTCTTCAAAATGTAGGAACGGCTTATCGAAAAAACAATCCGATGTGCTGGGTAAATATCTGTCGTGAGATCGCTCTTGGTTCTGACGCAGACTATATGTTAATACCAGATTGTCGATATAAAAATGAGGCTAACGGATTTAAGGATTTTACATACACGGTTTGTCGTGTGGTCCGGCCGAATTTCGACAACGGATTAACAGAGGAACAAAAGAAGCATGCGTCTGAGGTCGATATGAACGATTATAAAGCAGATTTTACTATTAACAACGAATTTAATTTGTCCGTGTTGGAGACGGATGTTGCTACGATCACTAAATTTCTTTTGTCTCCAATGGGAGAGGAAATACTTTTTCACAGCAACTAAGGAGAAGACTATAAGGTGATACAAGAACAGGTTTTATACCAGATTGTTAAACTGTCTTCTACTTTCATCTGTCAGAACAACTTAAACATTCAGGGTTTCGGGCTGCAGAAAGCGGCGCCAACAAACAGCATTGTTTCGTGCGGCGACAACATCGCATTTGCACAAGCCCGAAAAATCAGAGGCGACAATCGATCACCGAAAGAAATCTTCGCTCTTGTTCAAAAGATCAGGCAAAATTTACGAAGAGCAAAACGAGATGGGGACAACGAAAACGCAAAGGTTTATTGGAGCTTTTTGACAAAGACGCTCTATGTAAAAGACTTTGCGATCGTTGAAGTGTTTAAAAAATCCGACTACAGAAGACTGGCAAAGAACGGGTTTTACTTAAACGGTGTTCGGTATGTTAGATTTAGCGCCTCGGCCGGGAATATACGAAGAAATTGCGTTATTTTCTGTAACGCAGAGATCTATCAAGAGCTTCAAAAGCGATTGATGTGTGGGCTTACGGACCGCGTTAAGGAAATTAACATAGCGAAGCTTTCTGCGTATTTTTCGCTGGCGACATCCTCTGTTATGTGGGTTGATACACCAAGGGTTTGTGTTATCCCGGATGCATTTACTACGCTAAAGGATCAGAAGCTCGACTGGATCGTCAACAAAGATGTTGTGCTTGCAGACGGAACAACGAAGACGAAAAAGCTTGTAGAAGAGCGCGTCGTAGATATTAAGATGAACAGCTTTGACGGGCAGGGGCTTATTTCGCCGGATATGGCCAAGAGATGGTCTGAAAACATGTCTCTTAAATATGTCCCGTCAAGCTTTGTCGTCCGAACAATATGGACAAAAGGTAATCTGGTACCGTTTGATTTTCGTGCATACGCCAAAGAGCACGGCATATCAATCATATACGACCGATGGGGAAACCCACACAACGTGGACGAGATCGACGTTCTGCTTTCAGAAAGTCAGTTTAAGCAGTACAAGTACTATTCGTCTTATGAGGACTATTTGAGATACACCACCAAGTACAACATCGGCTGGGGTGTTTCTAGATATAATCGGGCCATAGACGACGAGTATGTTCTCGCAAACTACCAGATCATCCAAGTGCTTAATATTAATAAGGATGATATTAAGCGACTTGTTGCCCCAACAATCGACTGGGTCAATAAGATATGTTCTGGCGATGACGTGTATGCGTTGCTTTATTCTCTCGGAGGGTTTTCCTCAGACCGCCTGGTCACATACAACGATGTGTTTGTGCGAGCACAAAACCTCGCTATGAAGGCGGTTGTAAAAGACCCAGACTTCTTAAAGGACGCATATGTCCAGAAAAAAATATATCGAAATATTGTAGAGACTATTAACCGAACGAAAATCGGTAAGATATGGGTGAGAGGGAATTACTCGTTCATGATCTCTGACCCGATCGCACAGTGCCGGGCTGCGTTACGGCTTCCGGTGGACGGAGAAATCCCCGGTGAGCATATTTATTCGGAGTTCTGGCAACGGAGGAAAAGTCCGGGAGACGAGATTGTGCTTTGTCGTTCGCCGCTGCTGGATAAGCACGAGGTGAATCACTGTACGCTCTATTCAAGCGACGAAGCACGAAAGTGGTACTCCCACATACACAGCGGCATTATTTACTCGATTTATGATCTGAGTACATTAAGACATTCAGACAGTGACTAGTGATCAGGGTCCGCCGGTCGGCGACGACCGGTAGTAAACTCGGTGAACCTGCAAAAGCAGGGTGTCGAACCAACGGTTCGGCTAACGGTGAAATTTGTAAAATGATAATACCGTGCCAAGCTCTTAATTGAGAAGGTGTAACGACTATCGAAAGCATATGCGTTGAGAAACACAACGCAAAAGAAGCGAGTAGAGTAGGGAATGCGTGAAACTCGTATTTCCAAAGTGCCGAGCGACTTACATTTGTTAAAAGGGTGTAAGCCGAAGAGATAGTCTACTCCCCTAATAAATATCGGGAAACCGAGGGTGTTTTGGTTGATGGCGATTTAGTTATGAGCTCTGACAATGAGGTTTTATTAAAGGGCTCGATGAAGGACGTAACGAATCCGATTTCATATGACAAAGAAGCGGTCCCATCTCAGCGAATTTGCCACAGAAACTTTGTCGAAACGGACATCAGAGGGTTTGGTACGAAGGTCGGCACATATTCTAACTATTCGACAATTATAGAGGCGATGCGCCCTCTCTTCGCACAGGACTCCCCGCAGGACAACGAATTACTGTTGCGTAAAAAGCTCCTGAGAGAAATTAACGGGCAAGAGATCGACCGAATCAAGGGTGTCGACGCAAAGGGCCCGCCAAAAGACGAGTGGTTGAAGATCCAAAAAATTCTTCCTGACGATACAGACGCAGAACGACAAGCGAAATATTATCATAACTCATTAGTTCTAGCGAAGAAGCCATATTTCTTCCGGTACTTGTACCAAGAACTTAATGCCAAGTATAAGCGTTATGAGTCTAAGTATAATGAGACATCAAAGTGCATGTTCCGCATGCCAATTAAAAAGCTCTTAATGAAAGAGCAGAAAACAGAACTCGAACGGACTTTTATCAGAAGATACAGGCGGTTCTCACCGGTAATTAATAGCGATTGTACGATGAATCTAATATGCAAAGAATTTGAATCTGTCGATTTTGACATCAACTACCATAAGCATAATATATCTATGCTTCCACACCACGATCTTGATTCGTTTAAAATCGATCCGGATGTGCTGCATAAGATGAGAGATATATACCGAACATTCAGTTCGAACAAAAATCTACAAACGGTTTCTCGCGTGTTCGACGGGGCTGATCCTGATGAGTATAAAGACTTCAGGTTCGCTGCGATCGACTCTATGACGGAAAAAATACGTGCACAATACGCGGACCTTAAACTCAACACTCTTGACGGACTCACGTACATATATGCGCTTTCACAATCATACACGAAGTTTAACTGGGACTTTGCGTGGGTGCTTTTAGACGAGGAAATACTTTCGTGTGTTCCTCAAAAGATGCCGATCGCACCCGTGGAGTCAACGGCAGACGATCCGAATGCTGTTGAATTCCTTGGTAGATATTATGTTCTATCTCCGGTTTCTTTGGAGCCACCAGAGAAGAAGGATGAACCAACCGAAGGACATTATCTGCCATACGAGTCGCCGGTAATGGAGATTATATCTGACGAAGACTTCGCAAAAATGGTCGAAGATATTCGTGCAGAATTGGCAATAAAAAATAGGCCCCGGAAAACATAATATAACCGGGGCCTAAATATAAAGGAGATGAATAAGATGCGCGATCCTAATCGTATTCCAGAAATTCTTGACATGGTTAAACAACTGTGGCTTAGGTGCCCAGATCAGAGGTTTTGGCAGTTTCTTTCCAATCTTGGCGGAGACGTTGTTGGAAAGCTCAGCTTTAAGGTACACGACATGTGGTATGTTGAAGACGAAGACACAGTAAAGGCGATTAAAGCTCTCTTGCAGGAGGGTGAATAATGAATGTAGAAATTGTTAAATATCCAACCAATGAGGATTGGATGTTAGCAAAACAGTGTACACTCGTAACAATCGGTAAAACCCCGGTTGCTCCACCGGATCTCGAGTGGAAGAAGCGGCTGTTGGCTGCGTGCCATAGCCCGATTCGGACGCTGAATTTCTGTTTTAGACTCACGGACGTGCCGTACTGGGTGTCAACGCATTTGGTCAGACATGTTCATGCGACACCATTTGTTAAGTCACAGCGAAACGACAGGCAGTCTGATTATGACCGCCGCAAAGCTCCGCAGGACGCACCGGTTGACATGATGTGGTATATGAACGCCGAAGAGCTTATGACAATAGCACATAAACGCCTGTGCAATCAAGCGTCAAAAGAAACACGAGAAGTCGTGGCCGAAATGTGCAGGCAGGTAATCGAGGTCTGTCCGGAATTTGACGGACTTCTGGTTCCGCTCTGCGAATATCGCGGAGGTGTCTGTACTGAATTTAAACCGTGTGGGCGCAACCTTAAGATTAATCGTAATCCCTGTGATTTGTCTAAAGATGGCATGAAAGATTTGTTGTCTATTATTGGCGCCTCACAGGCGAGCGAAGACGATATTCGCAAAACCGTATCTGGATCGTTTCAGTTTGAATACAGTGGTTTTGACGGCAAAGATTTTAATCCAAACGGATAAAGAAAGGACAATGTATGTCTAACAGATTTAAAAAGGCCAAGAAGGAAAACACCATCTCTCCTGAGGAGATGCAAAAATATATTAATACGACAGGTAATGCCGGCGCAACACACGATCACCCGGAATGGGCAGAGAGATCTCCGCGGTCGCTTGTAGAAAAGGGAGCTCTCGGCATGGATATAGACTGCGACGACAACATTATGGATTATGACGCAGATAAAGAGCGTACGATTGTGCGCAATCAGGGCCGCGAAGATAAGATTAATGCTCGTAAAAACCAAGAATCGTAAAAAAAAATACTAAAAAACACTTGACAAATGCTTGCGGGGCTGTTATAATATAGGCAGCCCCAATAAAAGGAGGGTTTTATTTAAATGCGAGAAGTTTTCCCGTCTTCGGATTCCGGATCTTATATAATGAGCAAAAAGAACTATGAGTCCGAAGAAAAATTCTGGGAAGCTGTGGCGACAGCAATGCGCTTTCACACCGAAAACGAACAAGAGGTGTGGTTCAAATATGAAGACTGCGGCAACTATGTGGTCACATACGCGAACGAACGCAATAAGGGTTATGGCGGACCATACATCGCTCTTTGCGATGACGAAGAAGAGGAATATGATAATATGGAGGAAGAAGAGCAATGAGGAGTTTTTACCAGCAGATCACTACGTTTTACGTCAACGGGGTTGCTATCTGTAACGACTCTACCCATGAAATTTATGTTTACGCCGATCATCAAGACGGCGATTCTGAACCGGTTTGGATTGACGTCCAAGGCATGATGGATATTGCCGAACAATTCGGCTTAAAGGTCAACAAGAAGAAAAATACGATCAACGGTCAGGTCATTCGGCGAGTTGAGGCAATCACCACCTTCAAGCAGAAACTCCCGAAGCTTAATTTTCTCGATCTTCTTTCGAAGATGAATATTCCGACCGCTCTCGACTTTCTGCGGGATCAGTTGGGTATCAGCATTGTTCAGCCGCAGAAGCCGGAGGTTGTTGCGAAAGAAAAACCGGTTGACTCCGTAGACGAACCAAAAAAGTAAAGGGATAAAACAAAAACGTCTGTCAAGGAGAAGGATATGAGCTACCAAATCAATAAAGGCGCCGTTGCCGACTGTAACGACAACAACAAAGTGATATGCGCAAATTGTCGCGACCGCGTCGCCTACCGCATTAAAGATACGCCGATGCATTTTGACGTCCATCAGACGCGGGTAGACATTGTCCTTCCCCTTGCTTATTGTATGAAGTGCGGGGAAGAAGTATATGTTCCGAGCCTCGAAGACGAGAATGCACAAAAGATTGCGGACGAATATAAGAGGCTCGTCATGCAGGAGGAAAATTCAAGTGGACATAATGGAATTTACGGAATTTAAAAAGCGTATCGCAGATATCTTTGGCAAACCAAACGCCTTTGTGTTTACTCCGGAAGAAGAATACCAGCTCAAAGAGTTGTGCGATAAATTCAATGAATTCATCGAAGATGCGTATGATGAAGGTTTCGATGAAGGTTACAAGATGGGCAAGTTAAACGCCGAAGCAACTTATTAAAGTAACGGAGGAAAGGTATGAACGAGACTGTGTTCGGAAGAATGGGCGATGAGAAACGTCGCGTAAGAATTGTTTTTTATAACAATGAAACCAATGAAGAATACGCCCGGGTGTCTGTTGTTACTTCCGATGGAATTATAACAGTTGAAAGCAACGGAGACATTTGGGGGAGAATCGAAGAAAGATAAAACACTCTGAACGCCACACCAAAAATGCGGACACATATGTACAATATAGACATATAAGAAACCGCCCCGGGGTCATGAATGTAAAAGAGGTTTATAACGCGATTGAGAAATATGTCAAAAGGAATAAAGGAGGATAAGTTATGCCTCACGTATTTATCGTAGACGCAAAAAAGTGGGAAGAAGCACAGAAGGTGTCTCGCGAGTTTTGGGAATCCGAAGAAGGTCAGAAATGTAAACAGGAGATGCGTGCCTGCGCTGCTCGGTTTGATGAACTTATTAGAACCGGAAAAACTACAGTTAAAATTGTCACAAATAAGGAGGACGAAATAAAAATGAAAAGCAGAATTGATAAAAAAATTTCGAAGCTCGGATTTGTTAAAACCGAGGAAAACGACCTTTGTGTTATTTATAAACGCAATACCGATGGATACCAGCATGTAGTCGCGCTTCTTCATAAAACAAGCGGAAATCATCTGATCCAAAGTTATGACCCAACCCTGTGTGACAAAAATGGAATTGGTAACACGGCGGTTGGTCTTACTTACAAAGAAAACATGCTGTTCCTTAAAAAAATGCGTAAATTAGGATGGGGTTAAATGACAGACGGATATGTCGTTACAGACAACATTGTTAGTTGTTGTGACTGCGGAAAAGCGTTCGCACCTGCCGGGCGCAACTTTAAGTTCTTTACGGAAACATGCGTTCCGTTCCGTGTTGCTCCGCTTAGAATACCCGTTTATCTATGCGAAGAATGCGAAGCAAAGAGAATTGCGGAGGCAAATAAACACACCGGAATTTCTTGCGAGGTAGAAAGATGACAAACGAGATTAAGTGGATTAAGGTTGAAGACAGGTTGCCAGACACACCTTTTCATTACTTGTTGCGTTATGAAACTGTTCTTTGTTGCTCGAGGCCGGTGCTGTGCGTTCTTAAACCTCGAACGTCAAAGCGCCCCGTCTATCGTGTCAAACAAGGCGAGTATCACCGCCGGGGATCAAATGGCTGGTTTGTCGTTAACGACAAGTGTTGCGATGTAATTGCGTGGGCTCCGATGCCCAAATATAAGGAGGAAGAAAATGGTTGAAACAATAAAACTCCCGTGCTCTATCGGAGATGAGGTTTATATTCGCTGGTCTCGGTTTGATGGGCGCATTTATAAGGAGAAGGTTAGGGGCCTTTTTGTGAATGAAAGCGGTATTAGCATCAATACAGACAACTTGTTTGGCGGCCATTGGCTCGAAGACGTATTTCCAACTCAAGAAGCCGCCTTTGAAAGCGCTCATAACAGCGGATACGAACCATTTCTTGAGTGCGACACAATGAGATTCTATCCAGAGATAGAGGAGATTGCTAATCATGTCAATGCAATCGATAATATTATACATGAGTTAGACATAGACAAGGGCTGCGACGTTGGATATTACGACTGGGAACAGGCGAAGATTGTTGAATTAGGTTCGAGCGAGATTAACTATATGAGAGAACATGACGGAGTTACTGACGACTATTATATTTGGAGATCCGAATATTGTAGAAGTTGTGTATACTTCCGCACCATGTCTCCCGACAAGTATGTTAGGGTGCCGCTTGCGGAGGGATAAGCTGCGTGAATTGTACCGATTGCCCGTTTAAACCTGTCGTCTCGGAAAGCTGCGGGTTATATCATAAAGAAGCAGAAGTTTGCGAAACGAAAGAAAAGTTTATGAAAGCGTTTGCCGAGGCGCTTTTTAAAGAACAGTTTGGTGATCTGGTCGTCGCACGTCCAATAGGATTAATAGAACATATGAAGCTAACGATTCCGGAGAAACTTCCGTATCGTTTCCTGCTTGCACAGACACATCCGCTTACCCCAAATCAGATCGCAATCGTTAGAAACGAGGAGAAAGAAAATGTTTAAGAGCCTCAATGGGACTAAAATTAAAAATTGGCGAGAGTCTGTTTTTCGTAAAACTTTATGTCAAAAGTGCGTTTATGAGGTAAACGAAGGTAAGGTATGCCTCAATCAAAGCCCGGACTGCGACAGTTGTGAACACACATCTAAGAGGTACGGTCATTGCGTGTGTATGTGCCCTGCCGGATTTTTTGAAAAACTACTGCACAAGTGCAAGTATTTTAAGGAGAACAAAGACTAACGGTAACTATTTATGATTGAAGTTTTGTACCGAATCTACGAGGTGTCTTCTGCGGAAGAGCAGGAGAAAGCACTACAATCGGGGGTAGAAGTTTTCGGGTTTAACAGCATAAGTAAAATGTGCAACAAGGAACTGACTATGGACTGCCTTGTTTGTGATGACCGAGAGCAGTTCAAGTCAATTATCCGTGACGAATACGGCGAAAATATTTCTTTTCGATTCAGCAAAAATCTCAAAGCTGGCGATTTGTACTGTGTTATAATTGGTGAACACTGCTATGACACAGAGCGGTACTTTCAAAAAATTTCATTTGTCTGTGATAACTGCGGGTCCCAAGTTACGACGTATCTGCGAAAATATATAGAGTTCGCCAACTACGAAGTAAAGTACGACTTTTTTAACATCCAAGAATATAGAACTAAAAAGTTTTGTTGCTATGCGTGCAAAGAAAAATACAGACAGAGAGAAACAAAAAAGCTAAGCCCTGATCAGGACACCGAGTTTTTCGTTACCAGAGACATGTTTTCTAACGAGTGCGCCGGGTATATCTATAAGATTTCGAAAAAGTCGACAGGAGAATTTTACATCGGTCAAACAGTATATGCGCCTATTTTTAGATGGGGGCAGCATCTGAAGACCGAAAGATTCCCGATCAGCTCGATTACTGATTATCAGTTTGAAGTTTTGGAAATCGTACCTAAGGACGAAAATATCTTGGAGCGAGAAAAGTATTATATTCAGAAGTACTATAAGGAAAATCCCGAAAAGTCGTTAAATATAGCCGGCACAACTAATATAAAATAAAATAAAATAAAATAAAACAATAACGGAGATAAACAATGAGGGCAGAAAAAGCACTTAAAAGAACGAACCGAGCAAACCTGAAAGCCATGAAGAAGAAAGAAAAGCTGGCGATCCGCAAGGCCCTGCAAGAGATTAAGGATACGTCCGGTCGTGGCGGTACTGCTTGTACGGTTTGGGTCGACGTAAAGTGTATCCAGAACGTAAAAGACTATTTCGACAAACGTGGGTATAGAACTGAAATCAAAAAATATCAAGAAGGAAGTAGCTCTCACGAGCTATGGATTAGGTGGGGAGGACAATAAAAAAATGATTACGGCAAAAGAGGCAAGAAAAATGGTTAAGATCGCAGGTGACAACGAGTTAAAAAAGCTCAGGGAAAAGATGTGCGCAGAAATTGAAAAAATGGCGAAATGCGAGAAGGCCGTTGCAGAGATCTGTTTTGACATGAAAGACGAAGTGCAACTTGCCCGTGCAAACAAAGTAAAGGAAGAGTTGATCAGCAAGGGGTTTGTTTCTGAGATATACAAAAACCCAAACGCGGCTTACTTCTACGAATCCGGCAAATTGAAAGCAAGTTGGTGAGGATCGCAGAAACAGAAACAAGAACGGGAGAAGAAATGATTACAGCAGAAGAAGCACTTGCAAACCACAAACGATGCGTCGAAGACCTTGAGCGTCGCGACGGCGAGTATTACGTTAAATACATGACCATCATCCAAAACAAGATCAACGAGGCAAACGAGAAATACGGCCTGACAAGCGTCAGATGGGATGAAGATTTCAGTTTACCAGATCCGGTACGAAAAGCGCTTACAGAAGACCTACTTCTGTTAAAATACGAAGTTTTCATTGCCGTATATTCGAACGGTACTAATTTCTCAATTGACTGGAGCGAAGAAGGTATCAAGCGCGCAGAAGAAAGGCTTAAGTACCGCAATGAGGTCGCAAACGGCCTCAGACCATCGGATCCAGAGCCCACCGAACAACAAGACCCCAGAGACGCCGAAATAGATCGTCAGAAACGAGGAGAAGTAAAATGATTACAGCGAACAAGGAGGACAAAACATGACAACAGAAGAGTTTATTTCCAGATGCCGCAACCACGTGCTCACCGTCGCAAAGAAAGAGTTTGACGTTGACGCGCTTCCATCGGACGTTCAGTTAGTCTGGTACTCAAAAACGCTCCAGAATTACAAGTGCATTATGTGTATCCCCGGCCCCGGCCCCGTACACATTTACGAATGCACATATGATGGAGACAAGGAAGAGTTCTACGTTGACGCTTACCAAAAGGTCTCCAATACGGTCTTTTCAAGAAAGGATTGTTAATTTAATATGAACGATACTTTTATCGACACCGAATACCCTACGCCCGAAGACGAAGAGAAACTGCGCAAAGCCCATTTTCCCAAAGAGAGAAACAGAGATTTGGAGTGGATTAAGAAAATATGCTTCTGCCCGAGCGTCCGGCATATCGTCTATTTTGGTCTCGAAAGAGGGCCAGACGATAAAGACGAGGACCCGATGACCTGTACGATCACATGTAAGATGACCAGATGGTGGATGGAGCGGTTCCTGAAGCTTCTCGACGTTATGCAGAAAGATGGGGAGATCGGACACTCGGAAACGCTGTCGTTCTTTGCGGATGGGGATGGTACGTTTAGGCCGTATTTTGAGGTGAATGAGTTGGGAGAAGAGTAAAGAAACTGGCGACTGGGTCGCCGGTTTTTTTGTTGGGGGGGTGGGGTTTTTTGATTTTTTTGATTTTTTGTGTGTGGGTATATCGGATAATGAGAAATAAGAGTCAAAGAGAATCCTCATAAATGTAAAAGAGGTTTCTGGTAGACCCTACAAAAAAAAGAAAGGAAATTGCTATGAAAAATGGTTATTCTTCTCTTTCTGCTATTTAACTTCGCAGACAACTTGAGAGGATTAAAGCTTCCATTGAAGTTTGCGAAGTTTCGCAGATCAAAGCACACTGTGACGAGATCGCGAAGATCGTGAAAGAGTTGAGGGTTAGAGGTTTAAAGGTAAATCTCTGACCCTCCGGGTTTACGGTGATCCCGGGAACAGAAAACTGCATTTCCATTCAATAGAGTGGACCGGCTTAGGGGGATTCCCGGACAAGACCCCCAACAAGAGCGAAAGCTCAAATATTTTATGGAGTACCCTGCCTTAGTGGGGAAAGGAAGAACCATGGGAAACGTTTTCGATTTCGAAACCACCACCATCGCGATCACGGGCGCCTACCCGTTGGTCAAAAACGACACTGTCGTAAACTATTTTCTCGCGAGAACGGCGCCAGCGACCCGCAACGAACTCGTCGTGGGACTGATCATGCGCCTCGACGGGAGTAAGCCGATCAAGGCACCCCTCATCGACAAAGTCATTGAAGGGCTCGACAACCTCTACGACAGTACCGACGTGACGAACGTCCTGTCTCCCTTCGAAGAGGATTCGTTCCTCGAATACCTCGCGTGGCTGAAGGGCGGCTACACCACGCTTGAAGGCGAGGTTGTCCCCTTCGTCAAACCCGACGAAGATGGGCTCGTCGCTGCCGCAGCCGCGATCGAAAAGATGATTAATACCCGTGCATAAGCCGGGCTTATGAAGGAGGTGAACAAATATGACACAAGAGGAACGGGTGATCGTTTCCGCATACACCGGCGTATTAATGTGTGATTTTCCCGATATGCACAAATATGTCGAAGAAAAGCTGGGCAGACCCCTGTTTACCCACGAGCTTTGCGATCCGGCAGTCGAGGCGGAAATCAAAGAAAAAACCCGAGAAGATTTCTTGCGTTTGTGCGAACAAACAAAGAAATAAGGTTGCACAACAGAGATCGCACCCGAGTGAGAGTAGGGGAGAACGAGGATAAAGAAAGGACCTCTGAAATGACACTACAAGAAAATATTCTTGAAACCGCAGAAACTGCTGACGAAGCTGTTAAACGCATTAACGAAAAATGCGAAACGTGCTATCGCAGATCTTGCGCAGGATGCACCTGGGGCCATGACGAACTTATTCGTCAACTCTGGAAAGAAAAGCATCCCAGCACGACGGCGAAAGCAAAGCAGATCGGCCGGACCAACAAACACGCAGATGGTCGCAATCACAACGCAAAGACCATCCAGGCGCTTTATGCGCTTCTCCGAAGGAAGTATAATAGCAAGAACATCTCTATGAGGGGTCTTGCTAAAAAATACTTCATGGAAATCGCGCATAAGTGCGGCGTTCCGGAGGAAATCACCTCTGTTCAGGCCGCAATCGTTTATGCGGAGAAAACTACGCTCCGCTACAAACGTAAAACCATCGCCGAGTATATGCTCGACGAATATAATGAAAGGTGGTGAAGGATGGTGCACACGTACACCTATTCCGGTCACGTCTTCGACGAGCGGGACAACGATCTCGGCGTGTGGTCTGGAGGAACCACGGCCGAAAATGTTCGTCGAGCCACAGCAACGCTGAAATGGAAAGCAAAACGGGATCTGAACGTCCCTAATGATTCGTATATCTATTTCGGCGGAAATATCATTGAAAAATAAAAAAAAGAGAGGCGCAAAATGAAAAGAACCTACATAATTCTCAGAACAAAATCCGTCGGAGACATTATTATCGATGATGCGTATGTCGATATTTATCGGCAAATCGACAAAACGACCCAAGAGGTTAAAAACAAGTTTAACCTCAACGATTATCAAACTGATAAAAAGTTTGAAGAAGTCGAACGGGCCACTCTGGGAGACTGGACCCGTTGCAGTCTTGCCGACGACTTCGATAAAAAGAGACTTGAAGTCTTATATGAATAAAAAGGAGAGAAAACAATGAATCTCAACGACAAAATGAAAGAAATGCTCGACTGCAGAGCAAAAGACATGGCAACCATTCGCGAGGATGCCGTCAATTGGATTAAATGCACCCTTGACGAGAAAATGGTTGAAACCCTTGTCGTTAATCAGATCGAAAACGGAGAATCTGAATTCGTAATCAATTTTTCCGTTGCAGAAACGGGCAAATTTGGTTACGCCGGACTTTGGCGAGGCACAACGCGTGAACTCACCGGCGAACAAAGCAGCGAACTCGCCCACGCTATTTCGGAAGAGATCGCAAAGATCGTCAAAGAACACGGTTTCGCGATCATCGGAATACCGATTTTCTATTTCCAAGGGACGCAGCAAGGAAGGGTGTATTTCAAATGCAAGGAGAAAGAACAATGAAAAAGAAAGTGTTCCGCAAATGGATGATCGCCCATAATGACAAGAACGGCAACCTCGTCGGGTACTACGGCGGTCATGGCGTACACGTCATCAGCGGCAAGCTGATGCCTATGTGGTACGATCGCAACGACTCTTGGTCGTGGAAATACTACGACAAAAAAGACGCCAAAGAGGATCTCAAAATTCTTCGCAAAGAAGTCTGCGGGCCGGTTAAGCTCGTGAAGCTCCCGCGCAAAGAATGGATTGAATATGAGGAGGTGAACTGATATGAGCATGTCTCCGTATATGCCGCTGCCGGCTATTCATCACATTATCAAAAGATATGCGAAAAGCTTCAACCCCAGCAGCGCCCCGAAGTGCGCCTTGCGCGTATATTCGTTGTGGTACTATGACAAAGAGAACAGTACCATTACGATCTGCACCAATCTTCCGGGTCACTGGATCGGTAGGGCCGGAACCGTCGTTGAAAAGCTGAAAAGCGAAATCAACGAGGAGATCGAAAAACACAACGACTTTGTCAAAAGACAAAACTTTGAAGAGTCACAAATAATTAAACCGATCACCGTTCAATTTATCGAATGTGATTGTTAAAGGAGAAAACATCATGAAACGCAAAAAAGAAACCCCGCTCACCGTACGAATCTTGAGAATGATCACATCACCCGAATTCGAAAAGGTTCTTGACAAGAACCTTTCGGAGCGCGGGAAAGAGTTCATTCTAAAACAATGCGAGAGTGAGCTCAAGACCGGAGCCCCCAGCATGTTGCGCTTCAAGCAGACCTGTTATGGTCACATCGACTACAGCAGGTTTGACGTCGTGTATCGCACGGCGAAACATATGCTGATTCACAAGGAGCCTACGCCCGAAGAACAGGTTCGAGTTCTCGAAGATCTGATCGCAATCGGGCACACCGAGGTTGTTTGCGGCAAAGAGCGACGTGTGGAAGGATTCGGCCCTATTCTGCGCGACAAACTCAAATCAATGATTCGTCAATGCGGATTTACCACGGTCCGCGCCGGTGTTCTGCAGGCGCAGGACAAAAAGACCGACGATGGGAAAGAGCGGGTAATCCGCGAGTGGATCCTTCAGCAGGATCAGCGAATTGCCGAGAATCTCGAGTACGAACGAATTCTCACAATGAGAAGGGGGTGAAGTGAGTATGGCGTTTAACACCGGACCGTATTCCATTACAGAGTTTGCCCGCATAGAAAAAGAACTCCGTATGGCGGGCAACTCTGCGCGTGCCGGCTATTTTGCCAAGCACAAGCAAAAGAATAACAAAAAGAAAAAGAAAGGTAAAAAGAAGAGATGAGAATTGAAAACGGAGTGCTCACAAGCGTGTTGTCCGAAGACATCCCGAAAAACGGGAGGTTTGTCGTTCCTGACGATGTCACCATCATCGGATGCTGTGCGTTCTCCAACCGCACTAATCTGACCTCGATCACCATTCCAGAAAGCGTCACGAGTATCGGGGACTTTGCGTTCGATGGTTGCTCTGGGCTCCCCTCAATCACCATACCTGAAAGCGTCACGATAATCGGTCGTGGTGCATTCAACGGTTGCTATGCAATCACGTCGGCAACCATTCCCTCAACTGCGATCTTCTCGATCCCTAAAGCCAATCTGCGGACCGTCGTGATTACAAGCGGAACGAGAATCGCAGACTATGCGTTTTGTGGTCGTAGCGGGCTGACCTCGGTCACCATCCCCGACAGTGTCACGAGCATCGGAGCCTGGGCGTTCGAAGGTTGCTCCGGGCTGACCGAGATCACCATCGGCAATGGTGTTACCGACATCGGAGACTCTGCGTTCGCCTGTTGCTCTAATCTGACCTCGATCACCATCCCCGTCAGTGTCACGAGTATCGGAAGCTCTGCGTTCAAGGGGTGTTACAGGCTAACCTCAATCATCATCCCAGATAGCGTCACGAGTGTCGGAGAAGATGCGTTTTACTCCACTCCTTTGAAATCAGTTCGTAAAAATTATAAGGCTTTTCGGCTTCAGCCGGATGGCGAGCTTGTCTGCCGTACAAAGCCGTATAAACTCGGCGAGAAAGCTTCCGTTGAGGACGAACTTATACTTTGCGCTAATGGGATTCATTACTGTACGAATCTCTTTGAAATCTTCAACTACTACTATGGGGAGTATGGCAAAAATTTCGTAATCGCCGAGTGCGAAGTATCGAAGGAGCAAAAAAGAGAACGGGACTCCAGCAAGAGGTGTGCTCGTTGGATCGTCCCACAGCGCATTCTTACCAGAGAAGAAGTTATTAAAATTCTTAATGAAGGAGGTGCAAAGAAATGAAAAAATTCGTAGCATTCATTTTCGTCCTCGTCGTGGTTGTCTCTGTCGTTGCATGGGTCTACTTATTTGCAAAATACGCAAACAAACCGATTGGAGAAATGCCCACATGGGTATACTATCTCCTGTTTAATAACGAAAAGTGAGGTAAAAGAAATGGACATTAAAAATGGAGTGCTCACAAACGTATTGGATGATGATATCCCGGAAGATGGAAGATTTATCATTCCTGACGGTATCACCAGCATCGGAGAATGGGCGTTCGATGCGTACGGTATCAGCTACAAAATGACCTCAGTCACCATCCCCGAGAGCGTAACGAGTATCGAACATCATTCGTTCCGCGGCTGTTACGGTCTAACCTCGATTACAATCCCTGACAGCGTTACCAGTATTGGCCATCATGCCTTCTTCGGTTGTGGCGGTCTTGCCTCAATCGCCATTGGCAACAGCGTTACGAGTATTGGAGACTGGGCATTCTACGGCTGCGCAAGGTTGAAATCGATCGCCATTGGAAACAGCGTTACGGATATTGGAGACGCCGCGTTTTACGGTTGTTCTAGTCTGACCTCGATCGCCATTCCTGACAGCGTCGTGAGCGTTGGACACGGCGCGTTCCGAGAGTGTTCTAAACTGAAGACGATCGTCATCGGGAGTGGGGTTATGAGTATCGGCCTTGGTGCGTTTTATAGAACCTATTTAAAGTCCGCTCGTAAAAACTATAAAGCTTTTGGCTTGTCGCCAGACGGTAGTCTTGTTTGTCGTAACAAGACATACAGGGTCGGAAGAAGATCTTTTGTGAAAGGAATACTTACGCTTTGCGAAAACGGCCTCCATTATTGCACAAATCTCTTCGAAATCTTCGATTACTACTACGGAGAATACGGCAAGGACTTCGTAATCGCGGAATGCGAAGTGTCAAATGAACAAAAGGGAGGAATGGGCTCCAGCAAAAGGTGCGCTCGCTGGATTATTCCGCAACGTATTCTTACACGAGAAGAAGTCATCAAAATTCTCAATGAGGGAGTGAAGAAAGATGAAAATCAAAATCATCGTCGAAAACCTGACAATTGAAAACCTCAGCATGGACTGTCTCAGCCAGGTCGATCGCCCCAAGAGATCGAAAGATCCGGTTGAGTACGAAAGACGCGAATTCAAAAAGAAGCGCGTCCCGTGGAAGGATGGCCACAACCGTCGTAATATCGGCGGAGAAAAACGTAGAATCCTTCCGTAATTCAGTTATCCGTTCGGCGTAAACAAGACATGCATCACGGTCTCTGGGCCACACAATGTGGCAACATAAAAATAAGAGAGACGACTGGATGTGTGGGGTTGTTCAGAAGGGACAACTTACACCGATTCACAATTTGGACAAAACAAAAACAAAACAAAAGGAGACACAAATCATGGCAAACCAGAACACCAACAACACCAACAAGGGCATCAACATCACCAAGACTGAAACCAAGAAGAACACGGTTGAACTGCTCCAGAAGATCAGCGAGACCGGCACGAAGTTCACGATGATCAGCATCAACGGACAGACCGTTGGATGCGCCGGGTACACGTCCGAGGCCGATCGCGAAGCTATGGAAAAGGCCATTCAGGAAGCCGTCGACGGAAGCGAGACCACCCGGGAAGCGGTCGACAAGCTCACGCAGATTGCGAAACTGAGTGATGCCGGTCTCGTCGCCACCTGTGCGCTCGAGCAGATCAAGGTTGGAGCCGCCGACATCATCATCGACTACACCGAACGCAACGCCCGCTCCCTTTGCGGGAAGGTCGTTGCGGACCTGAAAGATCTCGGCGACGTCGAGCTTCCCAACGAGGCAATCAAGAACATCCTGATCGACCGCGTGAAACTCGCCCGGTAACTCACACACACCTCAGCAAGGGAGGGGCAGAAATGCCTCTCCCTTTTCACAAAAACCAAAATTAAAAAGGAGGTCATCATCATGATGACTATCAAAGAGAAAATAGAAAGGTACAAAGAAAAACACCCTATCCCGGAAGCCGAATGCGACTGTTTTGGTCCGAGCGCATACATCCCTATGTATAAATACGAGATTAAGGAAAAAAACGGAAAAATCACATACATGGCCGAACAAAGGCATTTTGGCAGTAGTTACAATGGGCACAGTTACTCCTGGTCGTCCAATGCAATTCCTCCCAAATGCGTCTATGGTATGATGGTCGATATTGACGAATATATCGGCTTAGTTTGCATGTATGAAATCAAGGCAGACATTCCGGATTTGAGAGGGAGCAAGAATATATACAATGCTTATTGGAAAACTCATGTTTATTGGCAAAAGGCCGATTTTGAAATCTACATCGATGTCTTAACCAATAAAATTTATGACAAAAACGGGAACACCGTTCGGAAATCTGACAAAATATTTCCGTGCATTAAACCAAAAAACAACACCTCCTATTACAAAGGAATCTTGTCCATACGCAGAAAGCTTGCTACGTTTAAGGAAATGAAACAGGTGTGCTATTCAAACCTGCCTGTTGTGAAAAGCGGTCTAAGAAACGTCGGATGTGATCTGTCGTGCTGGTACGATGTAAGAAACACGGATGATTTTGAACGCATGGTGGCATATTTTCTTACGAAACCGACAATTTATAATGGCGCCAGAACAGACATTGAAAAGCGCAACGCGTTTTGTTGGTCGTGGGCGCACGCAAACAGATATAAACAAACAAAAGGAGCGTATGTATATAAAATACCCGAGCAATATGATGGTAAAAACGTTTATCAAATATTTTTTTATAACTCATGGAAGGCCCCAGTTTTGTATCTTGTCGGCAAAGAATACTGTGCGTTCTCCTTGAATTATGGCGAAAAAATTCGTATCAACGACGTGCCTTCTGATAAGGAATATAAACTTACTGCAGAAAAACTGTCTGTCTTTGCCGGCGATCCTGATATTGGATGGGTGAGCAAGATGCTAAACAACGAAAGTGAGAAGGTTGATCCTGTGGTGCTTGTGAGGAGCATATCTAATGTTTTCTACGAACAGCTTTCAAAGATGGGGCTATACAATCTTCTTCACATCCACATGTTGCTTCATGGCGGAAATCGAAAAACCGGCAACGTGTTAAAATATTACGGGATGACCAAAAAGCAAGCCGAGGTCATTGATAAATATTTTGAAGAAACATATATATCAAAGGAGTCGGCTGAAAGCCTTTTCGAGACTATTAACGGGTTCTTTTGTTTTTCCGAAAGCGTTTCCAAAGAAAAAGACTTTGAAACCATCTTTGGATGTATGAAAGATCTGCGTCGTTGGCGCAGTTGGTCCTGGTCAGATCTTCGTAATGTATTTTCAACCCCATATTACGTCGCGGAAACAATCACAAAAGCTGAGCAAGACATTATAATGGACCAAAAGAAAAAGTTTCTGAGGCTAATAGACAAGCAATATGGCAGGATCTCATACGATCTTGTTGACATGTATGTGCAGAATTTCAAATATGAAGAAACCGGTTTCACAAATATATCTCTTGTTTGTGCGCCGCATGCCGTACCAAAGGAATTCTGGCTCGAGGTAATGCCGACAATCCACTCATATCAAGACATCATAAGAAAGCACGATTTTTATACGGAAAAATGCAGAGAAAACTCAAAAGATGCTGAACGAAAAAGAGATGAAGAGCGACAAAAGTATTGGGAAAGTCTGGAAGGGGAAAACAAAAAGCGCAAAGAAAAATGGGAGTTTTCGAATGAAAAATTCTCTGTCCTGTTCCCAATGAAGCTCTCCGACGTAAGGCAAGAAGGGGATTCTTTGCATCACTGTGTCGGTGGATACGCCGAAAGGCATCTTAAGAACGAGACCACAATTTTGTTCTTAAGAAAGAATGAAGAAATCGACACTTCATTTTACACCATTGAGATTCGCGCTCACGAAGGTCGTCATTACCGAGTTGCGCAGGTGCATGGTGTCTACAACAAGTGGGTCGGTAACGATCCTGACGCCGCAATATTCCTGTATCGTTACTTTAAGTCGCATAATGTGGAGTGTGACAAATATATCCTTTTGCGCACGTCGAGCGGGTATGTGGGATATGACACAAACATGCTTGACGAATCGATATTAACCGACGAAGATTAAAGAAAGGAGCAACTAAAATGAAAAAGGTCGCACAAATGACACCCAAAGAAGCCATCGCAAAAATCAAGAAGTTCGACCGGGAGCACAAGGGATGCTCCCAATTGCCCATCATCATGAGGATTGACAGCAAAAGGAAGAGATCCGATGAAGTAACCAAAGACGATCTTTGTTGTCTGTATGGCGCGACAATTGAGGGTTACAGATGGCAATGGGAAAAAGACATAATGCCTCGTTCCTGGCATTATGGCCTCGACTTCGACGTCGGAGACGATTTTCTCAGAATACAAATTCTGAAACTCCCCGGATCGAAAACCGAACCGAACGTGGCTAAAAGAAAATGGACCACGTTGAAACCGGAGGAAATCGGAATTTACGGCGCACAATATACCAAGGCGTATATTGATCTAAGACCGGGCGGACGAGCATATTTCGAGGACGGGACGTGCAAGCCGATTTCTAAGGTGAACTTTCCATATTTTGCATGGACAACCTGCGGTATGAGGCGGCTTTTATCGTCTATGAATGTGTACAATTGCCGTCCGGCACCGGAGAGGATGTTGGAGCTATGGAATTTTATCACAAACACATATAAGAAAACCACTCAGGACTGGATATGCAAAGAAGTTGCGAGTGGACGCTGTGTATACCCTATATGGTTGGTAAAACTTGCAATCTCGCAACAACGTCAATCCGTCCCGACTGGGGGAAAGACTGATCGCGAAAAAGAAATTGACGCAATGAGAAAACTTATTGACGTCGATAAAATCCTGTCGTCTTGTCATCCCGAAGGACTCCATATGAGGTCCGAAAAGATCGGAAAGGTTTATATGTTCTATTGGCCGTCAACGTGGAGTGGATATATGAACCATGTCTACGTGGATAGTAGGCAAATAGTATATGCGACGTTAATCAACGGAAAGAAAACAACCTCGTTCTTGATTGATAGAAACGAAAAGACCGTTGAATATGTGCAAAACCAAAATGTCGAACTTAGTTCCGAAATTAACATTCACGGCGCCATCCAGATCTTTAAAGACCATCCCAAGCTTTCGTGGATTACGGAGCTTCCGTGTTTTTCGCGCATTCGTCCGGATCAAATTCCAGCGCTTGAAAAGGCATATCCCGTTGAACAATTCGTAAAAATGGGATTACCATACGCCGCAGAAGGATGTTTGTACGGCGGTTCGTTTACAACCAACAGAACAAACTACGCGTTCAACATCGACTACCTCAAAGAAAACACAAGCGTTCTCAAAGCCTATGGAATCTCCAGAAAACAAGCCGAATATATCGACGAAAAATTACGCAGAACGGCCCCTCGCAACAACAACGAGTATCGTTATTCTTACTCAAATCTGGGAATGACCGAATCAATCGTTGTTATATTGCGTCGTCTGTTTGGTGTCAACGAACTTTCAAAGCGTTTAAGCAACGACTTTGACATTTTCGTAGACTGGGTGTATGGAGATGACCATTACCCCGCAATGCCGTATTGGAATAATTATAACATTTTGGAATATCCTGATTCTCAGAAATACAAAAATCTTGTGCGTATCATCAAAATGTATGTGCAGGAATTGAGGAAGCCGCACACCCTAGGACGTTTAAACTACTTCAAAGATACCATCAATATGTGGATGCAAGAAAATCATTGGAACGCGGAAGGATTCTACGGACAAAATGGTATCGCAACCACACTTCGTACGCCGCACGATTTTCAGGTTCTGCACGATCATCTTGTCGAAATTCGAAACGCTCGCTACAATCAGCGCGGAGGATACTATGACAAGCAGAGAACGCTCGCCGAACAAGCAGAATTTGAAAGAAAGGCGAAAAAGGCGCTGGAGCTTCTTCGTGAAAACTACGAATATATCGGCGAAAGCTTCAGAATTGTCGTCCCGATGACTGAAGCCGAGATCACGAACGAGGGACAGATGCTTCATCATTGCGTCGGTGGATATGCGACGAGACATCTTGAGCGCTCAACCACGATCCTTTTCCTTCGCACCAACGAAACCCCCGATAAGTCGTATTACACGATTGAGGTCAGGGGTATCGGCGATGGTCCTTACGTTGTACAGATTCACGGATTCGGCAACAAGTGGATCGGTAACGACCCCGACGCGATGCGGTTTGCATACCACTATTTCCTCGACCATAAAATCCGTTGCGACAAAAGTATTTTGTTGTGTACAGGGCATAGCTATGGTGATTGCAATTGCACGCTTCCCGAATCTGAACTTTATTAAAAGGAGGTGATATAAGTGTTTCGGAAGAAAAAGCAGAAATACTGGGCACAGTACTCATGTCGCGTCAAAGAGTGTGCGTCCCAGGAAGACATCGAAAACGGTGACGGGTTCGAAGACGTTTGGATTATCGGAGGAGAAAACGGACCAATTCAGGAATATTACGACTTCGATAAATTCCTCAAGGACTTTACCGGTCACGACGGAAAACGCGGTCGTAAAAAGTATTGCAAGTATCTTAAAAAAGAAAGGAGAGGATTCAAATGATCAAGCGTACTATCGAACAGGACGGTGTAAACATTGACATCGTCATCACCCTAACTTCTGAGGAGAAGGAGGTGATCTATCGCGAGAAAGAACGTAAATATCTGAAAGAGGACATTGACAATCTGATCCAACAAGACGAAGACCTTTCCGAGGCAATTGACATCAAAACCTTAACGATCATGATATCGAAAAGATCTCTTCCGACTTTCATGATCGTCTCTGCGACTACGACACCTACTGGAACATCCACTGGCATTGTCTGAGCAAAGCAATTCTTGAGTATCTGAAAAAATAAAAGGAGGAAACAGAAAATGAACAAATATGTTGTTTGCATCAAAGAGGTTTACACGAGGGACACCCAAATCGCAGACTGCCTCTCCGCCGAAAACGAGGGCATTGACTGGGAGGACGATGAGGATATCTGGGATTTCCTCGACAATGACGATGGCGCATGGATCGACCGCAACGGAGATATGTTCCTCGGTGTATATGAGGCAAAAACCGAATCCGAAGCACTCGAAGTTGCCGCGAAAGAAAATCGTCTCGTTTCACAAATGCTTTGTGGTTATAAAATCTGAAGGTAGGACCATTGAAAAACGAAAGGAGATAAAACATGTACTGCGAAGAAAAATTTAAATACATCAAAAGCAACGTCGAAGAGAGGTATGATATGGTCAAATATATGACCATGCTCATTCCGATTATTGAACCGGCGTCTTGTGACGTCATCTGGCCGGAGATCAATGTCGACGACGCAAAGAACGTCGAAACGGAGGAGCTCAACAGGCTTTATCTGTTGTTCGCGGAAGTCGTACGTTGCGCGAGGACAAACAAAGAGATCGGCGTAATTCCGAGCAACATGCACGCTCGCGCAGATGCAATACGCGCGATGGATTTCCTTGCAAGATCTATTAACGACGAGGATATCTGTCTCAACTACTGGCTCTGTGATGGTGTCGCAGACGGGGATATTAACGGCAAAGAAACTGACGAAGACCTCGATTATTACACCGAGGAAGACAACTTCGTTGAAATCACGGACCTCTTCGTCTGGTGCATGAACGCGGCGAGAAAAGACGGTCTATATATAGATAGCGTCACGTTCTGGGACGAGAACCATCCCGCGAACAAGAAAGCAACCGAAGAGAAAGGTGGTGAAAATTAATGGAAATTATGAGACCAAAACCAAGAAAAGGGTTTGTTGATGATGACGGATTTGATCGTTCGCCTTGCAAATTATGCAAACATCATAACAAACTCACCACGGAAGTCCCATGCCACGACTGTATTTCGATCGAAGATCTAAGATTGCATAAACTTCGCAGCGAAACAACATTTTTCTCGTTTGAGCCTATTGAGGAAGGAGGTGAAAACCGATGAGAGAATATACCGTCGAGGTCGTTGAAAAGCACATCGTGTATGTGGAAGCCAAAAATAAAAAAGATGCAATCAAACGCGCTAAAGAAGAAGCGTATCGTATCGAGCCCGATTCAATTCGAACAAAAATTCTCGAAGAAGGAGAGGAAGAATAAACAATGAGCAACACGCAAAATCTGATCGAAAGAATGAAGGCAACCGCAAACATTACCGGAGACGCGCTCAGAAAGGCCATCAACACAGTCAAAGATCTCGCCGACGACATCAAAGACACCATTGATCTCTTGATCGCAGCAAAGAGAAACGGTCTGCTGGTCGAAGAGTACTTCAAGGGAAACAAGAAAATGATCGGCGAAGAGATTTGTGCCGACGAATCGTGGAGGCTGTTGAAGTATGCGCGTAAGCACAACATCACTGACGAGCGGATGTTTTATATTGACGATCTCGGAGACATATACCACAGCACGTATTCGTACGATTACGAAAGTCGTCGATGCTGCGACACCTTCAGAATTCATGTTTCCGGACCGTCATATGAACGCCACAATCAAGCAAACCTCAAGGATATTCTCGGCTTCCTTGCGGCGTTTCTTGCGTTCAAAAAAAGGGTGCAAGAAGATATCGAGCGACAACTTCTTGCAAAGGAGGTGAAGGCATGATCACAGAAAAAAGAGTCGAAGAAGTCAAAGCACTATTTCAGAACGAGGCTCGGCAGGCGGCCAATTACTACAGCCTTAAAATCCGCCTTCAGTGCGATGTGAACGACGGTGGTCTCACAGAAGAAGAGTACAACATGATCTGGGAGCACTGGAACGAGTGGCTCCCGCCTGAAGACTAATATGCCGCGCTACATCAAGTATAATGGCAGTCTCTGTGTTATCGAAAGAGAGACAGAGACCTGCCTTTTGATCAGGTTTCAGGAAAAGTATATGTATGGTCTGCATACCGTAGTGCTTAAAAAAGACCCCTATATCGAATATATAAAGGAGGAATAAGAATGGCAACCGAAAAATATAGAATCACATTCGAGGTTGATTCGTTTGAAGACGTCCCCAAAGACACCATCGCATTCGGCATCGAATATCTAATGCGTTGCGGAAAACAGCTTGATCCTAGTATGAAGATCTCAGTGCCAGACAGAGACAAAATTCTTGTCGAATCTGTCAAAAACCCAGACCACTATCGTCCGTTCAGGCTCTATGTGAGCTCGTTCAAAGAAGACCCTCTTATCGTTGGGAGCATGAAGGTTCCGGCGCTTCCGTCTTGTAAAGCAGATACGCTTCATGACCTTATCGAAGATATCTGTGAGGCCATCACCTACAACAAGAACGTTGTTGTTATGTATGAACCCATAGGATACAAGGAAGGGCTAAGAGGCCGTACTGTGGTATACAGTCGTCTTTTCGGAGGGGAAACAAATTCTAACTGGGTCGACTGGGAAAACAAAGAGTTCTTTGAAGAGCATCCAAAGCTTAAATAAAAAAAAGGAGGAACCAAAATGAACAACAACAAACCCGCATACCCCTTCACCAACGACGTCGAGAAACTCCTTGACATGCTTATCCTCAACAAAGAGGAGTTCCTCAAGTCGTACTCTTACCTTACGCCGGAAGAGTATGACAACACCGTCGCCAAGATCGGACCTGTCGGTTCATATAAGTTTATCGACGCTATTCTTAGCGCTATGAAGCGGGAGAATGAGATGGCGCTACGTCTCGCGATTGTGCACTTGGTCGATGTTGGCAACGATATCTTCAAGAAAGTGTCTTATGACGAAATCAGAGAGAACGTCAGAGGCAATTCGTTGATTGCGGATAATTTCGCAAAGGACATCGCCATTTATGCAAAACATCTGTCCCGGCTTCCGGCGCTCGACATGTTTGTGTGGATGTCGCGAAATCTCGAATATGACGTCGGGGACAACAAACCGTCGTATAAGCGGCTAGAAGAAATCGCAGACAACGCGATTAACCTTTCCGTGGCAGATCCGGTTATTAACGAAATGCCGAGCGAAACGCTCAATCATCTTCGGAACGACATCGGATTGACCGATGATGAAATTGAGCACTTCGGCTACGGATATGTCCTTGATTGCGATGAAGACAGAAAGGAGGTGGAATAAATGGTACAAAATGAAACGAAATACAACGTCAAAATCACGAGATATGACGATGGCGGAGTCGACGTCGTTGTCAACGGATCCATGTACACATTCGACAGTCAAGACTACTCTGACGAAGAATTGACCGCCAGGGCTATGTGTGAGTATCTCGGTTTTGAATCTGGTATGCTCTTCGACGACAATGTGTTTTAAGGAGGTGAAAATATGAAACAAGTTCCGGTTTCCAAATTCGTGCTAACTCAAAACGGATTCACTTTTGCGGACGAAATCGAGTATTCCGACGAGCAGAAAAACAAGAGGAAGTTCGTCAGCAAGTACCTCGAGCCCGCAATCATCGCCAGCAACTGCGGATGGAAATCCGCTCGTTACTACCTGATGAAACTCAAAGACGGATATTATTTCGAGTATGTCGTTCTTGGCTACAACGAGAACGATCCCACGGAAGGAAACTACGTCTGCGTCACCCTTGATTCACTCACGGCAATCATGCTCGACGTGATTGATAATATTTGCTGAAAGGAGGTGAACATAATGGCTCTGGTTTATCCGCATGAACGGACTACGTTCCGTCAAGACGCAAGGGTTATTCTTGACAATCTGAAAAAGATTGTTGAAAAAGCCGGAGGAAAAGTCAAAGAACACGATTCGTACTTCAACTATATCCGCTTCGTTTTGAACGGATATATGTACTATTTTCAGATCGATGACAACCCATTCTTCCCACACCGCTACATTAAAACGCAGGTTGTTAACGAAAGATATTCTCTCGATGTCTATATGGACGATCTGCAAAATACGTGGATGGAGAGGCTCGAACGGTACTCTCGCAATACAGACGAGTGTCTAGAACGGGTTGCGGAAGATCTGTACAAAACCCTGCTGGCCGCCAAAGACAGCGAGAAGTACAGAGAGGAAGAAGAGCGCCGTGTGCCCAACACCTACAACAATGGCACGCATATCGAAATCATCCTCATGCCTGAAAGATTCGCAGAGGTCGATTTTTAACGAAAGGAGGTGCGGTCATGACCGTTGAAGAGGCCAACAAAAAACTTGTCGAAAACCACGGAGAGACATGGATCAAAATCAGGGCTCGCACATGGTCAACCGGCACGGTCAGATACGGGTACAAGTGTCACACAAGAATTGACAACAGATGGCACTGGTTTAAAACCGTGGACGAAGCGTTCGAGGCCGCGAACGACTACCTGTACATGATCGACTGGGCGATCACCTGAAACTTTTAATGAAAGGAGACAAAAATGGCAACCAAAAAACAACAGCATCACACTATCTGGAGCAACATCGACATCAAGTACGAAGACTGGGTCGACGGCTACAAGGAGGAAATGGCGGACAGCGGCGAAGACGTCCCGGAAGAGCCCGACGAGTACGATGTACTCGAGTGGGCGCGTGAGCTCAACGATCATTATATCGACGACGAGCGCGCCAACCTCAATCAGTACGTCGGAGACATCCTCGTCATCGGAGACCTCGGGACGTGGATGGGGCGCGTAACTGGCTTTAGTATCATGCGCAAAAAGAAGCTCAGCGACATTCTCTACTCCGATTGCGATTACTGCGAGTGGTATTCGGACGGAAAGAACATTCGCGCCACGATGATCCACCACGACGGGACCGACCATCTGACATATCGGTTGATCAAGCCCGGGGTCAACGTTGACCACCTCGAAGATCGTCTTGAAGATGGCAAAGGGATGACGGACAACATGATCCAAAAGTATACCAAAAGTCTGCATCCGTACGTCGCAAAAGTTTATGGATGGTAAAAGGAGGTGAAAACATGAGCAAGGTGTGGACAAGAGCCGGAGAAATGAACACCGCAGATATTCCGCTATGTCTCAAACAATACTATGGACACGTCTTCGCATATGGGGGCGATGACGCAAAATTGTTCCTGAGAAGATATCGCGACTGGCTCAAAAAGCTGTGGTCCGGCATCTACGAGATCGACGTTCGTAAGGGATATTACGAATTATACGCAACCGTAAAAAGCGCCGATGGCAAATTCGTATATATCAAGATCAGCGACATCAGGTACTGGCAAGACGAATGGGCAACAGACATTTTGATCCGTACGATGAAAGACGAAAAGGACTATCACGGTGGTCCGAACCATTGCACGAATATTTCCAGGCTCAAAGAGGATGTTATTACTCTGATGGAGCACGGGTGTCTCGCGAGTATCGGAAGGAGGTGAAATAAGATGAAAGAATGGAAGATTGTTCATCGCGAAGAGCTGATCGGCACTTACTATGTGGAAGCAGAAAACGAAGAGGGCGCCCTTGAGGAGTTTGACAGGCAAAACGCTAGAAACGAAATCGACTACAGCGACCTAGAAATGGTTGATTCGTCAAATACGGCGGTCGACCCAGAAGCTCCTCCTGTAACGAAAGGAGTCTGCCACGATTTCTATTACAAACTGTGGAGGGCCCTCGAAATCGCAATGAAAGACGAAAGCCTCAGTTGTCATTGCAACTCGATTGTCGTTCAGCTCGGCAAAAGCATCGACAGCGCCGAACAGTACTACGACAAGTCGTTCGACGTATGGCTTGACTATTTTCTCGCAATGAATGAAAAGAAAGGGGGTAAACAATATGCAGGAAAAACGTAAAGTCATCGCCGTTCTCAATGTCGACGACGCCAAAGCCAAAGAGTGCAATATCGGTACGATCGACTATCTCGCAAGCGTCATCGGCACCGCGACCGATGAACCGCACAACGAAAAGAGCGTTGAGCTCGACGATGCATGGATTTGCGACGACGACGACCCCGAAGACGGAGCAGACGGATATATCGTCGTATATTCCGAAATTAACTCTGGCAAGTGGTCGTTTAAGACCTACATCAATATCAACAACGCAGAAGCAGAATGCGATAGGTTGCTTAACACGCACGAGGCGGCTACGGCGTTCGTCGCACCAACCAAAATTCGCGTCTGAAATGAGACAAGAAAGTTGAAAGGGGGATTAAAAAATGGCAAACTATTACGGAATGACCAGAACCAACTATTTCCACGTCAACGATCCCGAAGGGCTCAAAAAGCTCATCGGCCGCGTTGTTTCGGACGAGGGAAACATCGAACTGTGGGAAAACAAAGACGAAGACGGTAATCGCGTTTTCGCATTCGGAGGATACAGTTCGATTATCGGGATTTGTCCCGTTGAAAACAACAACGACGACGATGAGGACGAAGATTTTGAAGGAACCGAGTACGATCTGTTTATCCAAGAGCTTCAAAAGCTGATCGTCGACGGAGACGCCATCATCATTACCGAGGTAGGACACGAAAAACTACGGTATTTGACGGCGTATTCCGTGATCATCACCAAAAACGACGCACAAAGCATTGATCTCGACAGGCAGTCGACGCGTAAAGCCTCTGACATGCTGGGCAATCCAGAGTATGCAACCAAAACCTGTTATTGAAGAAAGGAGGTGAAAGCACCATGAGAAAAATGTATCCGTTAAAATCCGTTTGTTGTGACAAATATCCGCAGCACCAGAAGGTAAACGGGCTCCTTCTGGCCGTCGTAGAAGAGTACGTGGACGAAGGAAGAACCGAAACCTGTGTTCTCGGAGCCAGCTTCGACGAAGAAGAAGCGAAGAGAATCTTCAAAGAAAATGTCGGGTACATCAAAAAGAACGACCGTCTCACGGACGAGGACGGCGTTGTTATCGAAGAAGGTGATAAGTCGTTTGTGATGTACCGGGACGGGTCATATGCCGATGACCACATCAGCGTTGAAATTGAGGGAACCACCATGGACGTTTGCGACGCAGTGGAACTCAAGAAAATTGAGTTCTGCGAACAAGTGATTGCCGAGCGCATCGACAAACTCGGTTATCACGAAACCATCAACGATCTCTGCGAACGCGGATGGGGACGGGGCGACCTGCTGCAATACGGCTTTCCCGAAGAAAACGTCGATGAGGTTCTTGCAGATCGCATCAAAAAGAAAACGGAAGGAGGTGAATAAAAATGTACGAAAACAATCACGAAGGAAAACGCGCATATGTCAACAACCTGCTGAAACCCCTGCTTATCAACGCAGGGCTCGGCATCAAGGACGTTCAGTATCTGGACGAGAAGAATCCTGTGGCCCGCAGGTATCCGGAAACTGTCGAGATCGTCAATGCCAACCCTGAAAAGTCGATGAGTATCAACGTCAGTGCCGACTCGATCAGAGCGATGGTATGTGATGTCATGAAAAGGGTGTTCGGGCTGGACTACGCTCGCGAGGAAGAACCGCAGACCAAAGAACTCAAAAACTATGGAGGTTGAATAATAAAAAATGGAACACAATAAGACCTCCTTACCGGAGGAAGAATTCAATCGCAGGTGTCATGTCGTATTTCCGAGATACGATCTAGACGGATACAAAGTGTGGTTTTACGCAATTCACATTGATAGCGATGGACTCGTTTGTCTGTCTGTATGGTTCCTTGTGCGGAACATCGACGGGGGCGGAAATAGGGTGATATACCAAAAATATAGCCCTAATATGGAACGTCGTCCTCACTCTCTTGCTTATCTACTGGGCAAAAGAGACGACTACAACTTTGAAGATTAAAGAAAGGAGAAAAATCAAAGGAGGTGAATAACATGCAAAAAATAGTAACGCATGCATTTGGCAAAAAAAAGGTATATTTGCTTGGCCGCGGCAAGGATGGTTGTCATTACTGGTTGGAAGAGCCGTCGTGGGACTGTGACTGGTATTGGGGGTTCGGTTATGTCGAAACTTATACCTGTGACGCTAACCCTTCGATTTCACGCGATATTACTTCTCATCAGCATTTTGACTATCTATTCTTGAATGGACCCAAAGACTGCCATTCGATGTTTACCGAGTTTTTCGAGGAAACGCCCTTGACCGATAAAGAAATCTGGCAGTTGCTTGAGTTGATGGAAACGTTTTATACACTGGAAAAGACTGCAGAGACTTTCGTTCGTGGTGGGTCTCATATCACCGAAAATCAATTCAAGAATCTCATCAAAAACGAACGCCGCGCGCAAGAGTTGAACGCCGTAGTAATTCCGCCGATTGCTTATGGCGCTTGCAAACTCTTAACTCCAGATTGCATTCAAAACTGAAGAAAGAAAGGAGAAGGATATGACAAAGCCGAAAGTAGTTATCACCCTCGAAGGAGGTCTAATCACGGTTTACTCCGACTTTCCGGAGTATGTAAGCGTTGAAGTGATTGACCTCAATGGAGAGAACCCAGATTATGAACGCGCAGAACAGGCCTCGCAGTGCTTGGAGCGCGTAGAAATCGAGGAGGAATCCGAGAGCGACGAATATGGCTACTACCCCGACGCAGATGACGACGAAGAGAAAGGAGGTGAGTAAACATGAAGGAAGTCTATGTGTGCTATCGCCAGTGGCAAGGCAAGCGTGCAGACATCAACGGCGACTATGTTGGCGACATGGTCGTGCTCGACAACGAAGACAAAGCGATGGCGTGGCTAACCAAAGAGGTAGAGACCGAATTCGAAATCGCAAAAGAAAATGATTACACCGTTGTTTTTGACGAAAACAACCTGTGTGTCAAGGCGGGCGGCTCTGTCTATTACGAGATAGCTAGGATGATGCTCTATACAAATCATGGAGTTTACATTCGCGTCTATGACGAATATCAGGATAACTACGATTCGTATTCTGATATTGTCATCGAAATCAAGAACGTTGAATGAAAGGAGGAGACACAATGGAAGTCGTGTATGTATGTTTCGAAAGCAACTGCCCACGTCTTTGCGACGAGATCGACGCCATTACCGATTTGTGCGTATTTGATGACGCAGAAAGGGCCATCAAGTGGGCGGATTCCAGAATCGAAAAGGGCAAAAAGAACAGATTTGTCATGGATGAGGGCGACATCTGGAGGACGCCCGACGACGTTTTTCAAAATCTTGAACAACATGGCATATCCACAACGAAGATGTTCCGCGACCATCAGGACAACTGGGATGCGAACTACGACATCTGCATTATCAGAAAGGAGGTAAACAAATGAAACAAGTAATCAATCAGACGGTAACAGCACATATCCATTCGCTGAATGGTGGTCTCGCCGAGGCCACCATCCTCGAAAAGCCCGACGTCGGCAAGAACGCGTATGTGGCGATGTATCGCGGGGTTAAATGCTCTGCGATATACAACCCGTTCGCGGGCTGGTACGTTGATGATGTCTACGGCATTTTGAAATAAGAAAGGAGAAGTCATCAATGTCAAAAACACCGTATGACCTTCATTACACCAATGGGATGCGCATCAAGCTCTCGAAGGGGAACAGGAAGATCGGAAAGATCTACAACTTTAACCTGCTCCCAGGAGACAAACCTATCTCCACGAAGGACAAGGGGGACCTCACGAACGTCGTTGGCACCTGCACCGGCTGTTGCGATGGATGCGAGCGCTACTGCTATGCCATCCGGTCTGCACAGTGTCACCACAACGTCAACATTCCCGCGTGGGGAAATAACACGCTGATCGTTCGCAACGATCTCGACGGCGCTTTCCGGCAGATCAAAGAAGAATTGACGAAACATGACGTCAAACTTCTGCGATACCACAGTTCGGGAGAGATCGAGTCTTACTCGTACCTCGAGCATATGGTCGGTCTCGCAAAAAACCTTCCGAACGTCCACTTCTACTTCTACACGAAAAGGTTCTCGTTCATCGAGAAATATCTCAAAGAGAACGGGAAGTTTCCCGAAAATCTCGTCGTGAATATTTCCGAATGGAACGGGAACACGGCCGGATACGATCTGCATGGGCTTAATCGGTTTGTTTACGACGACCACACGAACCCCGAGCTCGAAAAGGTCACGCACTGTCCCGCCATTGCCAAAGACGGAAGCGAGACCGGAGTGACGTGCGACAAGTGCGGAATCTGCTGGCGCAAAAACAACGGGCACGTCGTCGCGGTGTACGATCATTCCGGAAAGAGAATCAAGAAAGGAGGCAATTGATATGGATAGTTTCAAGTTTGTCAAAATCGGTTTGTATTTTGGGAACAACACGAAACCGTCCGCATACATGATGATACCCGTTCCGCCAGACAGAGACAAAGAAGAGTATATCGACGATTTTCTTGACAATATGCTCAACGGCGACCTCAGATGCAACACCGAATGGAACTATGAATGAAAGGAGGCGAGATCATGAGCAACAAAAAGAGCATTTACAACCCCGAATGGTGCGACGAGTTTAACGAAATCACGCATGCGAACTACACCGGAAAAACTGTCGAAGCCGTCGTCAGAGTAAGCAAAATCTGGTGGGACACCAGTGACGAAGAGCTCGGAGACGACAAGGCGGCGAAAATCGTGCAAGACCTTCCCAGAGAACGCGAATACACTATTAACGTCGAAGACACCTGGGAAGGATGGGACGAAGCCAACGAACGCGTGTGCGACATGCTGTCCGACGAGTTTGGATGGTGTGTTTACAACTTCGTCTTCGAGGTGTTGTCTGTCAATGGAAAGGAGGTGAAGTAATATGTGCGAAGAGAAAGAGAGACACGAAACCGACGATCTTACCAATATTCTTCATATTCTCATTGCACATTCGATACACTGCAAAGACGAGCGAAACAAGGCCGAAAAGAAGATCGTTGAGTTATGCGAATCCCCCGAAACCAATGAGTACAAACACTACGTTGGTCTTCGTCGAATTTGGCAAATGAATGAGAACGATTGCGAACGTGCCATCGACTGCATTTACAGTGGTCGTATCGGGTTGATTGCCGAAGTTAAAAAGGAAGCAAAAGAGAAAGGAGGTGAATAATATGGCAAAAACCAAAAAGCGCAAAATGCGCACCGACTACTCCGATATGACCACTGCGGAAATCGCACAGCTTCCCATTCTGCAAGGTCCCGAAAACGACTATGGTGAGCTTGATTTTTATGCTCTCGATATCCCGGCCGACGAACAACTGGTCAAGACCAAAATGGGGTACAAGTGCAATTGCGAAAGCTGCCACAAAGAGTTTAAGACGCTTTACGTTAGCACGCATTACTTCTACACCATCGACGGATGGGACTCTATTTCATATCAAGAATGCAAAAAGTGCGCAAAACTCGACACAATCAGCAGAATCAAACGAGCGTTTGTCGCAGTTCGCAAGCGCATTTACTATGCGTTCAAATATGCGATCATTTCACGACGCATCCGTGGTGTTGGCGGTGTCTACTGGGAAAATTTCTATCACTCGCAAAGAAGAAGGCAGCAATCGCCCGACGAGCTCGACAAAGACATCATTCTGCGCATAAAGAAGCTCGTCAAAGAAGCTAAGCGCAAAGGCGAGAAGCCATATATGACCAAGAAGGAATACACCAAGACCGTTCGCTTCGCAAACGAATGTCAAGGCGGCTGGTAAAACAAACAAAACAAGAAAGGAGATAAAGTCATGAAGTACACGTATGTTCAAAAGGCAATCAAGTCCACCGCATCAGGGAGGTTTGTCCGGATTGACTACACCACGGAAGTCAAGCCCGCTGCAGCCTACAAAGACCTCAATATCACCAAAGAGGTGCAGATGACCGTTCGTCTTGGCTGCCAGTACTCGCACATCGCCGACGTTATCAAGAGACGCGAAGAGAATCCTCCCAAGGAGTACAAGGCGTGGTGGAAATGGGTCCCTGGATACGAGCACTACATCAAAGAAGCTCTTTCCAGTGGAGTCAAGTATCTGAATGTACAGACGTCGAAGATCCCGAACCAAAAGACTGTCTACAAGATCGACGGAAACATTGTCGATGTTGAAAGCGTGAAGGCGGTCACACCTCCGAGCTACTGGAACAAAACCGCCGTCGACACGTTCGACATCAAGATCGAGAACATCACGAGGATCGGCGATATCACCGATGAAGATCGGGGTGAAAGTTGATGGCAAAACAAAAAAAGCACAACCTTATCGCGCGCACATGGAAGAAGTGCAAGGATGCAAAAACCCTGAAGATGTGGGATGAGGTGCTTCGTGTGTGTGAGGATATCTATCCCAACTCCACGGCGAACCTCGACCTGACTCTTTACGAGAATCACGCGCATCGCATTCTCGGCCAGTGTCGTCACGATGTGGTGTGTGGAAAGGTTCTCAGCGCAATCTGCATCAACAGGTGCATGTATTCGCGATCATCAAAGGAAATACGCGATACGCTCATTCACGAGGTTGCTCATGCAGTCGAACCGAGAGATCACCACGGCGCCAAGTGGAAACGTGCTGGCGACAAGATTGGCAAACGCTGGGGGATTACCGTAACGCGTTGCGGAGTCCTGACGACAAAGCCGAACGAGCAGCCGTATACACTTTGTTGCACGAGGTGCTCAAAGACCTACAAACAATTCCGCGTATGCAGGTCTGTCGAGCATCCGCATCTCTTTACGTGCGGCGTTTGCGGAGCTCCTTTGCGTCTCGGGTATATTCTCGGAACACCCACCGAGAGATTTGAGCACGGTCGCGTTCCGAAGGAGGCAGAAAAGTATGTCAAACGACTCGTTGGAGTTTATGCTGCGGACGAATACCAGTACGTCCCCGACGCGATGAAGGCGATCGTCGAAAGATATGGAAAGGAGGTGATGTGAATGATTGTAACACCACTGATTGCCATATCGCTTCTTTGGGCAATTCCATTCCTTTGCGCTTATGCGCTTATGGACAAACGCAGCAAACTCAAAAGAAGCATTGTTAGCGCTCTGGTTGCAACCGCATGTTCGGGTGGAATGTGGGCAATTATGGGCGCCGGCAAAGAAGACTTCTGGTTTTATTTGCTGTGCGGAGTTTTGTTTTGCCCTATATGTGGAGCAGTTTTAATTGCAATATATCTATATATGGGGTCAAAATAAAAAAAAGGAGGCGATAAAATGGCAATTCTAATGGTTGCTGCAGTCATAATTGCCTTTATCTTCTTTATTATTTCCTGCGGAAGAATAAGGAAATGAGGTAATTGTGTGATGGATGACTAATCATCCACACCACACACACCCAACCCATTATTTCGCACAGCCCACCCATTAATTCACCGGGCAACTATTTTTTATATTAACCCACCCATTTTTTTACTCACACCCACCCACCATCCCCACACACACCCACCCTAAAAATTCCGGTGGAATTTTTCATTTCCCCAAAACCCGGGTAAAACTCCGCTGGATGACCGTGGATGACCGTGGACCACCGTCCTCTACTTAAAATAGACCCAAAAATCTGTTCACGAATATTTCATATTTATCCGAATGGGCCATATTTTTTTAAGCGGGGGCTATTTTTTTTAGTAGGGAGGGGCGTTTTATAACGGTGCGGCGTTATACCCTGCGATGCCATACAATATATTTGCATGTTTATGCGTATTATGCATTTAACAGACGGCGCCTGGCGAGTGTGTGTGGGAGAGGGCATAAAAAAGAGGGCCGAAGCCCTCCCTCTTACTTATTAAATTTTTGGGTTCGCCTGAAGGACACTATCGTCGTCCAAACTGACGATCGGAACTGTGGGGATGCGGATCTCGTCCTTGTAGGACTTGGCGAATTTGATCCACGCCCTCTCATTCCCACGCAATTCCCTGATCGCTGCGCGAGCCGTGCGGCCCTGGCCGACACAACCGAGAACAACGTCGGACGCTGCGACCCAGAAGAAATCGTCCCCGGTATAGGCGCGATAAACGTGGAACGGATAGATCATTGATTTACCTTTACCTCCTTATAAACGTAGACCGTAACGGGGCGAGGGGTGTTCTGGAATTTGTCCAAGCCCTCGTTGGCAATATAGGCTGCGGCCTTATCCTTGGAGGAGAACAGCATAGGTGCGCCGGGGACGTTGTAGACATCGATAAAGAACGGGACAGATGCAAGCCGGTGCCACTTCATATAGTCGGTGTCTTCGGGGAATGGATACATGAGTATATTGAAGGGACCGGTGACCTGGTCGTAGTAGATAATGCCCCACATGGCACAGGGGATATGGTTATGGTTGGAGTTGCTTTTCATTGATTGGCCTCCTCGTAGAAGTGATAGTCGGGGATATAGGATTTCAAGCAGCCGCGGCCGATAAACTCATAAACCGGCTCCACGTCCATATACGACGAAAGGATGGGGAAGTGCTTGTCGGCGTATGAGAGGGCGGATATGTAGGATCTGAAGAGTGTGACGGGCGGAACGGTCACGTTTGTCATGATATGCTCTACCCACTCAAACCTCCCGGCGCTGAGCAGCCGCAAATACTTCGTAGGCGTGTTGGGGGCGTAAAGCGCCAGCGCATAGCCGATAGGCTTATACTCGCTCATATTCCAGTCCGTCCTTGCCCACACCAACAATGCGATAAGGTGACTCGCCAGCGCGATAAGACAGATCGCAGGTCTCTCTCCGGGTAAGGAATAAACGCCTGCCAATGGAAAAAACGGGCGGCTCTACGGCAACCTCCAGCTTGAGGGCGGTATCGTGGTCTGTGTGAGAAACGACGATGTCACAAAACTTTTGTGTAAATGAGTCGAGAGCCTCGTCGCTAACATCGTTGGCCGCAAAGCCGATAAAAACAAACCAACCGTCAAGCGCCTTTTGGATGGCATCGTCGACGAGTCTGAATATCCGGGACTCGGGAACATTTACCTCTCTCGGAATCATTGTTTATTCTCCTTCCTGAACGGACAATTGTGTGGAATGACGAAGTTCGCCTGATCGATCTTAACAGGCCCATCCGGGTCCCAAGCGTCTTCACGACGGCAGACGTACAGACCAAAGTCTCCGTCCCAATCGACAAACGGACAGTCGTCGCACCTGCTGAGGGTTTTATCAATGTAAATTCGAACCTGATTCTTTTCCATCACTTTTCCTCCTCGAGATCGATGCTGGAACACCAGCCCTCGCGCACCCTAAACGTATTGGCACGTCCGCCATTCCAGATATGTACGATACCAGACGGGTAATCGCAGTCCAGGCGGAAGTGCGCACCAGTAAACTGGATGTCATCGACAATGTCGCTCACGGTCACCGGATCGCGTCCGTCCTTAAAGGTCACAATAACCCGCATGCACATCCAGCCACTTGCGTGCTTTTTGCGTGTGGGCACCAGCCACAAACCGCAGACGCCGGTGATAGGACGGTTCGACTCTTCCACGGTCATTTTACGCACTGGGAGTGCAAGGATCTCTTTTCTGGTCATTTTTTGAGCCATCTCCCTTCTTTTCTTTTCTTTTCTTTTAGTATAACAATTATACCGCATTATTCTTGATTTGTCAAGAGTTTTGGGGATTTTTTTTATTTTTCGGGGGATATTTTTTCCCTACACGGATAGGGCATTAAAAATCCCCGGCACAGTTAGTACCGGGGTGGGAATCAGGGTTCGATCATACAGTTGATCTGTTTGCTGCTGATCTTCGCTTCTTCCTCCGTATAGAACCAGAGGTCGTCAGAGCGTAGAATGGCACCTGTGTCAACACCAAGGTATTTCCCTTCGGCCGTTGCCATTACGAAGGTCACTTTGACCATCTTGGGAACGACGGTGCGCTTTCCGGGGGGATTCTCCAGGGTCCAGATCGTGTCGCCGGGTTCGACTGGAAATGAAATGCGTTTTGATTTGTTCATGTGTTCATCCTTAATCATCTGGATATCTCTTTGGTTTATTGAGGTCAATCTGAAAATTGAGCAAATTGATTTCACGGTCCTTTTCGTCGATTAGCTTGTTCATGTGTTTGATATCACGCTGCTGCATGTCGAAGGCCTCGCGCTCCTCTACCGCTGCCATTGCGCCCTGTACGGTCATGAACGCGTCGACCTCCCACGTATACTTATTGCCCTCTTGGGTATAAATGGTCATCTTGCTGTAAACCGCGTCCATTTGGACTTCGGTCATAATGATGTGCTCTTCGAACCAGGTCCAGTTGCCGTCCTCTTTGTCGATGACGTAAACCACATGCCCCACTGGCAATGTAAATAGGTTATATTTGTCGTCTTCGCCATAGTTTCCAAAGATACACATGTCATCCTTGTCTTTCGCAGTCTGCGTCTCTGGGGTCGAATTCGTATTCATCCTCATCATCCTCCTCGTCGTATTTGATGTGTTTGTCCACGAAGTACTTGCACTGGCCCTTCTCGATCTCCTCGTCGGTTACCGGATCGCAGCATGCGCAGCAGTACTCGTTCGGATTCAAACACTGGCTCTCATCGTACCGGCCATTCGCACACTCCCCACATGCACTCGAGTTTCCGTGGCACACGTTGTTGTCGCACCCGTACTTGCATTCCTGACAGCATTCATCATAGAACTCAAAGATCCTACTATGCTTTTTCATATTACCCTCATTTCTCAATGTAAATTACAGTCTATTTCGCTCTGAAATTTCCCAGGGGTATTCTTACCTATCCCCTACCCCTCTCCGGGCTGCACGCTACATTATTTAATGGATCACTCAATGCCAAAACCGGGATCAACTTGATCACCCTATTCAGTTTTAATACTCGAGCGCCCATTTTAATGTAAAATGCACCCAGGGGGTAGTAGTTATACCACCCCACCCCTCTCCGGAGATTCTATGGTGGGAATTTATTTAATTTTATATAAGAGAATACCCCTAGGACCTTCTCACTTACCCCGGCTCGCTTTCAACCTCGCAGCGATCTTCTCCCTCTCCTCCGGAGACAGCTCTCGCCCTCCGGACGCTTTGGTAGCGATCTTCACGAGCTTCTTTGCTAGTTCCACCGTAATCCCATACGGCGTTCCGTCCTCATGGCAGTTCAACGTCCGGATCTTGATCATACTCGGACTCGCCTTCGCGATCTTCTTCAGCTTGGTCAACACCGTATTGTCCGATGTAGACAAAACCACGGTCTTGTCGCCGTAGTACCAGTTGATTGCCGTTTCCTTTTCTTCCGGAGTAAGCCCCGAAAAGCTGACGTTTTCAAGTTCTGCGAGCGTAATGTATTTGCTCATATAATCCTCCTTAGTCTTTATTGCCCCATCCGTTGATTTGTGAAAGAAGCTTGTAGCCGACCCTTCCGGTGACCGCGCCGACGACACAGCTAATGATTTGTGTGAGTAAATAGATCATAGCACACGCATCTTCGTATCCGGCCTCTTTAACCTGATTTGCACATGGCTTAATTAGAAAAAACACCGCCAGCATCCACGCGACAAACACAAGGATCATAGCACACACAACAAACACATTCTGAAGTCTTCTGCTCATATAATCCTCCTTAGTCCTCCCATTTGTTAATATCGTCGATTGCATTTATGCAGAACCTGGTACAAGCATATCCAACGCACAACGACGCAAAATACACTAAGAGCTTAACAGTCTCTGCCACCGACTCAAGTCCGGCATCGCGTGCGATCTTATATTGCGGGACGACAAAAAGCACAGCCACAAGTATCCACACGGCCAACATGGCCAACGTCCCCAGGATCACAATCGCAATCGAAAGCATTTTGTTGTTCATGTTCATAATCATAAGTATAAGTATCCTCCTGATCCTTGTTGAAGATATTATAGCATATGGAGAGAAAGTTGTCAAGTAGTTTGTGAAATTTTTTAATTTTGAGCCGGATCAGAAGTTTTAAATTTAAAAAGCAACGAAAAACAGTTGCATTTGCCAAACGCAATTAAAAAGCGTTGCGGTTTGAGTTGTGTGATGTAATGTGGGGATGCTTCATTATTATTACCGTGTGCGGGTGTGTGGGTACGTGTGTGTGCTCGCACATACGCGTTTTGTCCTTTTATTAAACGAGTAAGTTGATAGATTAATAATGGTGTGTGTGAGATTTATTATTTTTCTTTTCTTATGTGGGAAAAGAAGTATATATATTCCACACACACACATTTATACCCACACATTTACTTACCCATATTTATACTCACATCTACTATTCTATCTACTCACATATATATTCTCACATATATATTCCCACACACTTATATATTCACTCACTTATCTACCAATATATACCCATATATCTTTACTCATTAATATACCCTCTATATATACTCTCTTATATATTACCCTTATACTCTTATCTCTTTACTATTCTCTATTCTATATATAATAATATATATATATATATATAATATATATAATATATATAAATATAATATAATAATAATATATAAATATATATACCTATACTTATCTATATAGAGTAAAAGATATAAATACTAGAGTACAATATAAAGGGATTAAAATAGGGTATAAAAGGGTAAAAAAAGAAGCAGAGGTTAACCTGCTTCTTGAAAGTCGAGTTTATTGAGGGTGGCGTACTCGATGGCGAGGGAACGGTCGGGGAAGATGGATTGCATCCAGGTCAGGCCCGAACAGTTGATGGTGTCATAATAAACGTTGGGATCTGTGATGCTGATGCAGGCACACTCTACTGTGTCTTGAAAGATGATGTGTTTGATATGACCGTCAACAATGTATGAGTCGATAACGTGTACGGTGTCACCCGGGCGACATTGGAAGGTAACGTTAATGGGATGTGCCATAATGCGTGCTTCTTTTTGCATCATCGCCCGTTTCAAGAACAAACGAAATGTTGTATTTCTTCGACATGATAATCTCCTTTTATTCTGGTTTGAACTCGGGCGGGCTTAAAACGAACCTTACAAACTCTTCGAGTTTTTCTTTTGTGTAGCGACGATCACGGCAGCCTAAAAGCTTACATTCCAACAGTTGAGCCGCCTTATGAATCGCGTTGGAAAGCTCTTTCTTTTCTTCTTCTGAAAGAGGTTTTGGCTCTTCATAAAGAGGCACTTTAACCGGATTACCGTTGGCGTCGGCAAAACAGAAATACTCAGGCATCTTATTCCAGCTCCGGATGTTTCCTGAAGAAACCATAATCCTTATATACGCCGGACCGAGCCGAGTAGCTGTAAACGCACTCACCGTCAAGTAGTTTTGTACCCTCCGGCACGTAGAATACCGCGATGATCTTACCCTGTGCGATATAGTCGCTGATCGAGGCATACAGTTCGCGAAAGCGCGCGGAACAGCAGGCCGGAACCGTGTCTTCCTTAACAGCGGAGTTATTAGAGGGCAGCAGAAAGAGCCGGAAAGGTTGATAAGGCTCGCCACAGAACTCGGACTCAACGTCAATCTCTTTCAGCGCCGGTACGGTCATAGGATTTTCTCTGCAAGCCTGCTTGCCGATCTTCAGAAGCGTCCATACAAGCGCACGGATCTCGTCGTTGTCTTCGAGAGACGTTTCAACGTCAAATGAAATGTGATACAGACTCTGCATAATAATTTTCCTCCATATAATTTGGATCTATTTTTTCCAGTTCCTTGACCGAATCGATCTCGACGATCTGCTCCCTCTTCACCGGGTAAACCGTCATGTCGATATTGTCAAGTTCCTTGTTAACGACCTCGTCCCAGAACAGGTTTTCGTAGGTGCCGGTATGCTCGTAAGAGCGCATGATCGCGTCCGCCAGTTTCTTTGTGTCGTCTCGCTTGAACCACGAAATACCACACATGTTATAACAATCGACGCCGCACTTTCCGACCCGGACTACCCGTCCGCTTTCGTTTTGTTCCAAAACCCATTCTTCGCTATATCCATTGACCATAAAACCATAATAGCAGGAATGCGTTAAGTTGGCGTCAAAAATAGACGGATCAAATACGTAGAAGTCGGCTTCGCAAATGAAGCAGTCTGCGTCGCCCATCACCGGGATCGCCGCGTGCACCGACGAAATGTTGTTGACCGTTTGATACTCGTCGTTTTTGATGGTCGATACGTTGTCGTACTTTTTTGTTAGGTACTCAAAACATTCTCCCTTGTAGCCGACGACCACGTAGATCCGTTTGACGCCGCGACACCTTAGTCCTTCGATCATTGTCTCGATCATAGGCCTGCCGAATACCTTAACCAGCGGTTTAGGTATATTTTGAGTCAAAGGACTCATCCTGGTGCCCAAGCCGGCCGCCAGCAGAATTGCAATTTCGTTTTTCACGCTCAATCGTTAGCCGAGTATTACTCAGGCGTCCTTCTTCAACCGTTCTTCAACGAAGCTCGGCTTGTCGTAAACAACCGCATTGAAATATCTCAGAGCTTCGAGTGCGTCGTCGATCCGCTCGCAGCGCTTCCCGTCGTGCTGCGTCATGTATCTCTTTTGCTGAGACACGAAATGTTTAATGGTCTTTTCGAGATCTTTCATCAGATAAGCTCCTCCTTTTAATCGTCAAGTTCTACGTTGTGTTCGGCCGCGTATTGACGGGCGTCGTCCTCGGTGGGAAATACGTCGACAAACCATGTGCCGTTGCAGATATATGTGGTGTTGAAAAAGATGCCGTGTTTGTCGATCACGACCCACAAAACGCGATCCTTAAGAATGTGAATACCGCCAAGTCCGGAATGAATGACGTAAACTTCGTCGTCGGGACTGGTGGGGAGAAAATAGTTTTGGCTTTTCATTACTTGTCTCCTTTTGTCTTGAACGACCGTAGCTTAGCCACGGATTCGGTAAGTTCTGTTACCAGATCCTTTGCGAGGTCTGCCGTTTTCATGTTGTGCGAGGCAAATGAGATCCTGATTGTTCCTCCGATATAATCCTTCGGTATCTTCATCGCCTTGAGAACGTGAGAAGCGGTCTTAGAGGACGCGTTACACGCCGATCCGTTGGAAACGGTGAATCCGGCAAGGTTTAAACGGAGCGAAAGACCCGGTCCGTCGATGTCTTTGAAGGACAAGCTGATCGTCGTCGGAATACACGGAGAGTTTTCTCCGTTGATGATACAGTCTGGAATTTTCGCCCTGACCTTATCACGTATGTAGGAGTTTGTGTAAAGCAAATCCTCATAATTGTCTGCATAGTCTTTGAGCGATGCGCAAAGCGCGGCTTCCATACCGACGATACCTACGAGGTTCTCGGTGCCGGGGCGATATCCGCCCTCCTGACCACCGCCATATGAAAAGCGCATCAGTGCGGCGCCTTTCTTGTGCCACAGGAACCCCGTACCGGCCGGCGCACCAAACTTGTGCCCGGATGCCGAAAGATAAGTAATCCCAAGGTCTTTGACGTCGATTGGCATGTGCCCCACGGCCTGTACAGCGTCCACAAGGAACGGAACCTTGTTCGCAGAACAAATCTTTGCGACCTCTTTAATCGGCTGAACAGTTCCAACCTCGTTGTTTACCATCATAACCGCAACAAGGCAGGTGTTTTCGGAGATCGCGTTTGCAAGAATATCAACGTCAACCACTCCGTCTGGGCACGGAACGACCGTATAAGACCCCTCGTACTCGGCGGTAATATTTTTCACAGCCTCAAGAACCGACTTGTGTTCGATAGCAGAAACGACAACGTGCGGATTGTGTGTTTTAACGAGGCCTTGTTTAACCGCGGAGTGAATGACGATGTTGTTGGATTCTGTGCCACCGGAGGTAAAGGTAATTTCTTCTGGAAGAGCCCCGATGCACGAAGCAATCGAGGCTCTGGCTTCCGTCATGGCCCTGCTCGCGCTATTGCCCGAGATAGCCATGATGTTAGAAGGGTTGGAATATTCGCCGTTTCCGTACTTTTCCATGCAGAGGATCATCGCCTCAATGGCCTCTTTGCGTAACGGCTCTCCGGCAGCGTTGTCGAGGTAATAACGAGTAGTGGTTTTCTTCATGACAACGCCTCCTTGGATTTATTTTTTAGGTTCTTCGAAAAGGACCCTGCATCGGTTTTCCTGCGTGGCAACAGTTATTCCGATAGACAAAGGTATTTGTAGAGCGTGACCTTCCAACTATCTCCGGGACCGACTATCCACGATGGCCTGGTGGGTTTACAACGGAGTTGCCGTTGCTTACCCATATGAGTGGAAGACACGTAATAGCTCTGCAGTCACTATTACGCTTTTACCGGCGCTTCCAAACCGAGATCCCAATTTAGCGGGTGTCAACCATCTTGCTACTAAGACCATAGCGTCGGGCATCGGTACTGCCGCTATGTAGAAAACGATCTTATTACGGAAAGACGGGAGAAACCTACTATTTTTTGACGACAGGCATAGTTGCCCCTGGTCGAAGTGAAGGGACTCGAACCCCCGCAACCCGGACCCCAAGACCGGTGCTCTGCCAGCTGAGCTACACCTCGATAATTTCATCCGGGTGTACCAACAAAAGTACGCGTCCGATTGTCGATACACCCAAACTTGAGTTTGTTTAGTTCTGCAGAACACGCAGTTCTCTCTGCGGCGACCCCAACCACGCTTAGTCGCATTTGCCATCCACACACGCAACAAACCCTCGCATTCGGGGCCCGCTATGGCATTCCGTATTGGTGGCGGGGGCAGGACTCGAACCTACGACCTTCGGGTTATGAACCCGACAAGCTACCGACTGCTCCACCCCGCTATAAAATCGTCCTTAGACTTATTATACGCAATCCTCCTCGAGAACGTACTCTCCCCTTCCGTCCTTTCCGATAACCCACACGACAGGTTTACCTATCACATGACGCACCCATCGGCCAGCCAGATCTGAGGCTGCCTGACCGTCAAGATTGTCCATAATTTTCATGACATTCTCATCGATCATTTCTTTGCGTCCTTCGCGGGTAATTCGCTCGATCATTTTCTCCTTAGAAAACTTCATCTCAGTATCTCCTTTCCGCGCTGCTATATGGTACCGGTGACGGGGCTCGAACCCGTACAGCCTTTGAGCCTAGGGATTTTCTTACCACTATAGTTTTCGCTACCCAATTACTTGGTTTGTGGTCCGGACTTTCTCTTTACCTTGTCTTTAAGATTTAGGTAGGGCGTGTAAAGTCTCTACACACTAAGCAAGTTGCTTATTGCTCGGGATTATCGACCAACGACTTCCCCGAATTAGCGCCCTCCACTGATTGAATTTCTTCAATCAGGCTCCTGTTTGGTGGTAAAAGAATGTTTGATTTTTTAACAAACTCATATCCAAGGTTATACCCGTTTACATGAGAGAGCTTTCCAACGCAATGCTTATCGCCGCAGCATACCCTGTTGATATTGTTGGTAACAAATGTTTTTCCACAAATCAAACATTGTACCTGCACCGTTTGTCTCTTAGAAGCATGGCTTTTTGCGTGTAGGCTCCTTAGTACAACACGAAGATTTTCAAGCGAGTTGTTTGAAAAATCACCATCGATGTGGTCAACCGTTTCTTCCGAATTTAAATATCTGTCTAAATATTTTTCAACAAGATATTTTGGATAGCTAATAGTCCGCCTTTTTACAATCGACCCGTTTTCATCGTGTAATACGAGTACAACATGTTGTCTTTTGTCTGCCCGAACATACGGACCATAAACATCCCATCCGTCATAAACAGCCACCGATATCAATTACCTCCCTTTGAAGTCCCCTGTGTCTTCCAGTTCCACCACACCGGCGTCTCTTTCATTTGCACGACCATTATAACACATGATGTTTAGTTTGTCAAGTGGTTTTAAGAAAAAAATCAAAAACCTTTCAGAACCACCAAAATGGGCTGTTTTTATATAAAAAACAGAATAAAAGACATCAATTTTACCCCGAAAACGACATATACCATATGAAAACTACCCCAAACCAATACCAAATCCAACTGAAGTTTTTAATTTATATTTTATATAAATTAAACCATCCGCAAACATTTATGATATGTTGGTTGTTATAAACATTCCATATGGATTTTTTACGGTTCTATAAAAGGCACATCCCCAGCATGCGCCCCGCAGTCTTATCTCGTGGAAAAATGTGATTTTGACCTCAGTTTTCTCATGGAAAAATGTAATCTATATATGACTAGCCGCTGCCGGGGAGCGACGGAATCACCGCTTGGCACCATAAAAATATGTGTTTTGGTGCCACCTTGGCACTATTTTCGTATTTATGCTATGCAAAATTTGAAAAGTTGTGTTTTTAGGGTCAAAATTCTATTGAAAAGTCAGTTTGCGTTCTCAAGCTGCTCGAGATTGTGCGGCGTAAAGAACAACCAATCGATTCTTCCAAACTCGTCTCGATACGGCGCTTTTTCAGACCCAGGCATCTGTGGAGACATATAGAATTGGTTTCCCCACATAATTTTTACGATACAGATATTGTTTCGCGTAACCTCAATCTGTTTCGTTTCTCCGGCACTCCTGAACCAAACAACATCGCCAATTTCAATATCGCATGTAAACCGACAAATCTTATCCTTGGGAAGGTCTACCGGATAAAGAGATTTCCAATCAAAGGATACAATCATACCCGGGAACCATTTTGTTCGATTTTGAACCTCAAGATCTTCTTCTTTCTCCGGAATATACTCAAGCGCGATATAGTCCTGAGAAAGTTTTTCCCAGTCAAAGACCATAATATTAACCGCTTCAACGATCAGTTTTGCATAAGAAATCTGATATTTCTCAAATGCTGCATTGAGATCGTTCATATTATGAATTGTTAATACGGTTTTTTTGCGATATGTTTCCGGAAGCGTAAAAAAGCAGGTACGACACCGATCAGAACAAGCAAGATATTCATTAAAATCTTCGCCATATTCGTCCCAAAAGTCTACCCGTCTCCCAACAACCCCTCCAGACGGAATGCCCCTACCGTTATTTTTAATTGTCCAAAGCTCTTCGTCTGCATAATGAGCAGCCCAAGATTTTGTCGCGTATATCCAACGGCCCTTACCGTCTTTTACCTCTCCGTTTTCATGTTCTTTGTATTGATGAAACATTTATTCCTCCTCATCGGTTTTATTAGACACAAGCGCTCTAAGGATCGCCGTTGATGCTCCGGCGTTATGTAAACATTCGCCAAGATGACAAGCGAGCCGGATCAGTGACTCCTTATCGTGGTTGGCAAGAACCTGTTCCCTTTCTTGATAGGTAAGATCGGAAAAGCAAACCCTTTGCTCTGTTCCGCGTCTTCGTATCTTATAGTAACAATGATCCATATTATAAGGCTTCGGATAACTCATTTATTCTTTTCACCATCCTCAAAAATAATCTCTAAAACAGTATTCATCTCTTATACCGTCTTCTTCTTAATGCTCTTCCGATATGTTTTCTTCTGTTGACATATCTCACAATAAGATATACAACAGCAAGAACGAGCCATATTAATACCAATACTATAACCGACATATTGATTGGCGGAGAGGGTGGGATTCGAACCCACGGTCCCTTTCAGGATCGCCGGTTTTCAAGACCGGTTCCTTAAACCACTCGGACACCCCTCCGTAAACGCCACGTTTCCGCGGCATTATCCCTCCTTGACAAGAGATTCAAATTGCGGCGTATCCATAACCACGATAGGCTTATTATCGTCGCTCATATAATTAAGAGCCCGGATCGTATTGTAGTCAATAAAATCTACAGCTTCCATAACTCCCTCACCGTCATCGTCTGAAATATTGTTATCGTTAACAAATTCCTTGACCATTTTCTCATAGTCGTATATGACGTGTTTTCCATCGTCAGAAACACCTATAATACTGTTGTCGAACGACGGGTCTTCGAAGATAATACATTCATTTACTGTTTCGTTGAGATAGTCTCTAACTTTTTGATTAATCATCTTTACCTCCTATAGTATACCACAAGGGCATATGTTTGTCAAGACCCTGCGAAAATTTTAATCCCACATGTAAGGGAGCCAGCTACCGAGATATTCTCCAAACGACTGGAAGTTTTCTCTTGTGTCGGTTTCCCAGTTTTTAAGAAGGCGCACCTTTTCCAGAAGGACTTTGGCGACTTCTCTTCTTCGAGGAATGTCTTTAAACTTCTTTGCCAGATCCCTCTGCTTTTCGTCGTCGCTGTTAATATAATCATCGGCCAGGTCGCAACGTTCGACGGCGGCAACGTTATAACCAAGCGTATAATACTGCGCCCAGTTTTTAAAAATAACCTCCATCATGTCGAGCAACCAGCCAAAATCGAATGCGCCATATGTTTTGGCTATTCTTTTCAGCTCCTTTCGACACTTTTTAAGTTGCTTCCGATACATCCTTTTGCGGATCGGATTTTTATTATCGGACACAAAATCGGCGCCCTCAAGAAGATCCGGGTTCTCGATCGGGCACTTTTCTTTACAGCACTCCGGATAGTGAAGCCAGCCCATTCCGTCTTTTCTTTTCGCCTTCGTGTATGCGAGGCAGTGGCACTTTTTATCCGGGAACTTTTGGCAGTACATGCACTTCTTCATTTTCTTTCCTCCTCGTTCTTAATGTTGTTAACAGCGCAAAGAATCTTTTTTACGATGTAGTCATACCCGTTTTTATCTCCGGGAACATATTCAAATTTTTCGTTAAACTTATTCAGGCAACCTGCTATCTCTGCATCTTTGATCTTCGCACCCTCTTCGTCTTGAAGGCGCCCGACCTTTTTATATGGCTTTACCCTCTTAATAAAGAAATTGTAGTTATTATACTTCGACCAATCACTATAAACAACATTCTGAAAGCTCTCATAATAGGGTTCGTCCTGTGAACAATATGTACAATTCATTAACAACGGACTGTCTGTTACAATCACATCGACCTTGTCGATACATCTAGACAGCCTAAGGCTCTGGTTGCCAAGAACATAGATCTGGTTCTTCAGTGCCGTCATGTCTTGCTGCCACACAAGGTCTTTGGCAAACTCTGTAACGAGCTCTGCATTCACATTCGCGATCTTTAGCTCTGCGAAGATGTATGCCGCGCCGGTGCTTTTACCGGCTCCGGGGCCTGCGAAAAGGTTTACCACAATCGGAAGTTTATTACCCATTGTTTCCTCCATTATTAGTTTGATTTGGATATTCTTCACATTCGAATCCGTTTTGAATCAGCCACTCTCTCACAAGATGTCTATGGCAGAAAGCGTCTGGCCTCTCATAACACACCAAAGCAAAGTCTTCTGTCTGGGACAGAGCAGACAATTCGCGTACGACGCGGACCGGATCGAGTTGTGAGAGAACCGATTCGTTATAACTCTTGATGTACGCATCTTGGTCGGTAATTGTCTTGTATGCCATTAATGTCGCATATGAGGGCGCCAAACGCCTGTAACATAGCCCGTTGTATCCAGCCGGTGGCTTGGCACAGATTGCGATTGGTGTTATACCATGAAGTCGTTTAAGGTTAGCAAAATATGTTGTATAGATCATGAGTCTGATGCGTATGCCGGTTTCGCCACGCCCCCCCCTATTAAAATGAAAGTAACCAAATCCGATATTTTTGATGTTTTGACACTCTTATTTTCAAGCACTCCGCAACAATCAAAATTCTCGGATTTGGTTAATAGTATCGTTTTCGCTTATATGAACCTCGCCGGATCTTCGGGCTGCCAAAAATCACATAAAACGTGCCTCCGAAAACCCCTTGATTTTACTGGAAATCTGATTTAATAAAATGATTCTTTTATTTGGTTTTTTCGTAGTCAATTCAGCCTAAAATTAGACAGATCGTCACCCTGGACGGCTCGTTTAAACCACATGTCTACCACCACTTTGGCGATAGAATTATCGTAATCGAACAGTTTTGGTTCTTCATTGTCCGGATATGCGTACACTCCTTTTCCGACATCCGTTGTGCAGAAGGCGTAGCTTTCAGAAACAATCTCAAACTCCCTGTTGCCAAACTCAAACACACTCCCAACGTCTTCTGGCGCCGCGTGTATATAAAGCATTGGACGATATGAATGAACACACATCACGTTGGTCGTGGCTCTGTTCATATATCCATTAGATTTTACGCTGCATAAAACAGCCATATCTTTTTCATAACACGGCGTTGATGTCCATGCGTCGCTGTATTTGTCGAACATTCTTGCGGGGACGTAATGGAATATATCTTTATACTCTGGCAAAAACGCGTCGACGATCTCAATCTCGCTCTCTATGCGTTCCAGCATGTTCACGCGCACGCTATTTCCGCATTTCTTTTGAACGACCGGAGACACCTTATTCAGAAGCAGTCTGAGCTTCTCGACATACGGCTTGGCCTCTTCATACTGTTGATTGCCGCAGTAATACTCGGCCCACATAGCAGACGACATGATCGCGACGCGCTCAGGGCTCTGATCTTCGTTCGTCCATCCTTTTTGTTCTTCTTTTGAGACAGGAGGGAATGTGTTGTTCATACGTACCTCACATTGTTTCCAGGGGAAGATCGGCTTCGCAAAGCTGATATTCTTTCTGCTCTTCTGTGCCGGACATATATTCCTCGTCGTCGTATTCGTCCGGATCTCTCACGAAGATAACGGCGTTAGACAATTCGTCGTCACCGATAAGCACCATAGAAACCGGAATCACATTGTTTGGGTTGCTTGTACGAGAATCTTCCATAAGCACGTCGAGGTCCGGATCGCACTTCTGCAGGATCGAAATAAGCTCGTTTACCTTCATTTTTGTCTCCTTTCTTAAATACGCGTATATATGCAAATAATCCGACGATTGTCGAATTATTTTTCCGATAGTTGGGGCCAGCCACGGAAGTCACGCGTTTACACCGCGCTTACCTTGATCATGGGACTTTCCGTGGACTTACGGGAAGAAGCAACTGGACTCAAACCAATGTCTCCGGAGATCGTTCGCGAGCAATCTTCCGGCGCACTATACCAACTATGCTATGCCTCCATATAAAAGTAAGGTTTTAGAGCACACCAGCAGGAGTCGAACCTGTAGGTCGGGGAATCCAACCTTGCTACCTTCCGGGACGACCGTCGCCCCTGTCTATTATCTACACCCTAATATTATTCGCCGAGCACTCTTTCAAGATGAAAGATTTCGGAGAGAAGAAAGTCGTATTCTCCGCTTTCCCACTCATCAATCTTATCAACAGAGACCCCGGCTTTATCAGCAAACTCCTCCTTTGACCAACCAAGCTCTGTTCGTCTTGCACGAACAGCGGCGCCCAGAACGGCAAGAGAGAGTTGATCTGCTGCGATCCAATCTAGCATCCAGCTCGGCCAACGGTTCTTGCCCATATTAGTCCTCGCCGATCATGCTCACGAAATGGTCGTAATTGTACGGCATATATCTATAACCATTTTCTTGTTTGCAAATCCAGTCCACAAGATATCCGACGAACTCTACGGCCATCTTTCTGTTTCCGTGTTGATCCTCGTTGCGAAGCCTGATACTCAACTCGTCACTGATACACTCTTCGGCCGCCTGCTGCGCGGTTTTAAGAGCCCAATCCCGGTCGATGGTTTCCATAACGGGAAGGTAAATCTTAACGTGCTCATAGGCGCCCCACGGCATCAGATGGTTGTTGCGAGTATATCCATATCTGAGCTCAGAAATAAGCATTTGATAGGCGTCTTTTACGCCGATTGATACGCAGTTCTTTCTCTTCATAAAACTCCTCTTTTATTCTTCGTTTTCTTATTCAAAGTCCGGAACGTCGCCATCTCAACCCATTGAAGCTTCACACCACAAACCTCTGCTATATCCAGCGCACGCATCCAAAGAATGACATCATTGGTGCGATCGGTCGTCCATTGGGCCCATGCCAGAGCAAGGATGAGATCAACAACATACTCGTTTTTCTTTTCGGATCTCATTGTTTGCCCTAAAACCTTCACATCGCGCGGCTCAACAAATTTAAAATCGTCTCCGTACATACTTAAATCTCCTCTGCACAAATCGAAGCAACAAGGTCCAAACAGAAAACCGCTTTTCCGTTGTGGTACACCTTTTTCATAGAAAATGGTTCCAGTCCGCACCCTTTGAGATCGTCGATCAACCGCTCAATCTCCGCGATATCTGCGTCTTCGGTGAAGTCGATAAATACATCTGATTCGTAAAGACGCACATATGTATCGTATAGATGGTCCTTAATATATCCAGGAAATCTGCGATCGAAAGCCTTAATGATAATATCGGCTTCCCTCTTAATGTACCACATGTTCTCTGCCTGATAAGAACGCGTAACCTCTACTGGTGTGCACCACTTGGATCCACACGCACAACAGTATCTGTCGTTGTAGATTTCTGCATTATACACCTTATTGGTCTCGTGGCAATAAAGCATTTCTTCATCAAAAAACTGCATAATTTCCGCTCCGTTTCTTTGTTTTCGTATACATTATATCATATGCAATATGATTTGTCAAGAGTTTTTGTAAACTTTTTAAAGTTTTATTGCGGTTCGTCGCCGCGAACCAACAAAAACATCAGCCCATCATCCGCTTCAATAGAAAGCAATAACATATTTGGTGGATACGGCATACGCTCCCATGCGGCGCGAGATCCAAATAAGCGGTCAACAGCCTTCTTATATCCGGAAATATCAAAACGCCTCTTAAAAGAAAAGTCCTTCGGAGAAATGTCAACAAAATCAAATTTCTGAGACAACAACAAAACGAGGAACTTTGCCTCAAACATGTCAAGCGGTGCATCTTCGACACAAATCTTTGTCGGATCGATGAAACCAACTCTAATATCTTCGTCCATAGTTCCTCCGTTTGATGGAAACTTCCGGCGCCGTACAAGACCGAGGTTTACCAACCCGATTGCAATCTCGCCCGTTCCTGCTTTCGTCTAGAACGGTTCGTTAAGCATACCGTTGTTGAACCTGTCATTTTGTTTTCCGATCAAGCCGGATAGGAGTTTGGACAACAACACGCTAATCTCCTTTGCTGGTGGACCCGGTGGGAGTTGAACCCACGTCCGTACGCTTCCGTGTAGGCTTTAACGCACGTCGACCCCTTTCGGGCCCATAAAAGATCCTGTCTCTTTACAAAACCCTTGTCTTCGTTCGATTGTGTTACTTGATCAACCTTAAACCTTCAAGACATTGGCAAGTTTCTGATTTTTCAACTGTTGGCTGATTGCATATCGTCGGTTGAATGCCCTTTTTCAGGCAGTCAATGATTGAGTCGAATTTGTCCTTCATTTGTTCCATTGCCTTTGTGAACCCTCCGTGTTTAATTATAGTGAGCGGACTAGTGTTATCACCGCTCTGTAGGACGACACACTTCTATGTTCCCTTTGTCTGTGTCACACTTCTCCGGTCTGGTGGACTGGTTACCATCGCCGAAGGCAAGCTAATGCCAGGGACAGCATGGCATCTGCTTGCAAATTGCCTAATTCCCTTGTCGTCGGGCATTTTAACTACTCCAATTAGACGATGGAAATGTACTCGCATGGGTCCGAGTAGACCATGCAACTCGTTGGTGCACACCCGTTGATTTTCTGACTGGGCTCACAACTTTGCCCTAGTGCGGAGCGGCCGGACTCGAACCGGCGACCAAGGATGTTTCGCGCTTTACCCCTTTTTTACAGCGAAGCTCTGCCGCTGAGCTACGTTCCGCATATTGATTTGTTTTATTTTCTATACTCGTCAAATGCTTTTTGATAGTCTTCGTCGTTCTCCCAACCCCAATCCATCTGACAAAAACTATCGAGGTCGTTCCAGTTGTCTTCCACGCGCGGCTTGAGCCAGTCTTTCTGTGCCTGCGTGTAATGTTTCTTGTGCATTATATGATAGTTGTGATCGAAGAACATACCCCTCGTGATATGCACGAAGCCGTGCTCCATCAAGAAGTCGTCAGGAGGAGTCCTGTTAAAGTCTGCATCGTATTCCTTCCAGCCCATTTTTTCAGCAAGTTCCTCGGCTGTCGCAACATGGTCCATTAGTGCGCATTCGATCATGGTGCCGTCAGGAGCAAGCCAGCCGATTTCCATCATAGCTATTCTCCTTCAAAATGGTGGGCGCTGCAGGGCTCGAACCTGCGACAATTCGCTTATGAGACGAGGGCTACTAACCATCTGAGCTAAGCGCCCATTAGATTTTACAGGAGCGGCCAATTTAAGTTGGCATCTTATATCGGCCGCCTCAACCTTTCGATGACATTATAACACGTCCATTTGTGTTTGTCAAGATGTTTTGGATAAAAAGTTTATTTCATTTTTTAATCTCTTTTAGGAACGTCGCCTAGCATTGTTTTTTCCATGGTAATATTTTTATCCTTAATGAGTTTGTCCACACGATCTTCAAACTCTTTTCTGACGACATCATAGTTAAACGTATCATCTATATCAAAACAACAAATCGTGCGGTTGTCATAACTAATAGAACAGGCCAGCTTGTTTGATTCTTTATGATATTCGACATATCCATCAAAACCCCTGTGGTAAGCAAACCATGAGGCGTCCCTTGCGTTCATAGCTTCCGCAATGTTTTTCGCCTTATCTTCGCTAACAGTCCACGCGCAAATCCACCCTGTTGTAATATAATCAACCGGAATAAGGATCCACTTGTCCTGATAACCGTTGCAGTCGACATAATCCCAAACAAGAGGAATTCCACGCTCGTCGGTTTTGTTTGAAAGAGGACGATCCATAACGCCATAATGCTCCCACAACCCAACGATATATAATCTTGGCAATTTCGCCAGTTTCTTTTTGCCCTTATTATATCCGTAGATTACCTTTTTCATCTCTTTCTCACCTCACCCTTCTTGTCTCTCCACCCGATCATTTTAGATCCGCAAATGCCGCAGAAGCCCTCGACCGGATGACCAGTTTCGGACACAATGTACCCACACCTAGAGCAAAACCACCCTTCGCGAATAGGATGCTCCGCGGTACACGACGAACCGTCTGGGTTGTGTGCTTCAATAGGTTCCTCACAAAACGCCCTCAGCTCCCACCAGGCTTCCGGGAATTTAAAGGTTGGGAGTCTGTCGATGTCCTTTTTTTTAGCGACCGGCCCAACGCTTTCTGTGTCCACCTTGGATCCGTAATAGCTAAAAACAGGATACGTAATGTAGCAAAACGGGATGGAATTTGCGTCAATCAACCGCACTTCTTTAAAGCTTCCGTCGCTTCCTTCGAAGAACTGTTTGTTTCCTATTCTTCCTGCATATTGGAATGTTTCGTTTTCTTTATTGTTCATCTTTGTTTTCCTCAAACATGGTAGAGCGCAGAACACGCTGAACAAACTTCGAATAGTTGTGAATCATACAGTTCGTGACAGACTTACTCGAAAGCGTGCACGAATAATGAAGCCCGTTTTCAGAAATCACCAGACGCGCATACGCACACTGGTCGCATTTATGTTCCATGTGATTCTCCTTTTTAATGCACATCGGCCTCATTTCTATACCGGCGCCGTTATCATTATGTCCGGTCCCACGAGCCCTAATAAACAGGGCCATTTCACGATTTGTCATCATTTTTGTTGCCTGTGTAAGCGTTTTTGAGAGTTTAATATGGGCAATTTCCCGTTTTCGTTTCTGAAAAACGGTTATAAAACACCGTTTTAGGCGTTTTTTAATAAAAGACGGATTTTATTTGTCACGTTCCGTATTATTTATCTTTCTTATTCAAGAAATATGTAATCATATTCTTGAGTTTTTCAGCACACTCTTCGCATAAGTCCGCTTCAACCCTGCACATATCCATGTCGATCTCACTATCAACATAGTCGTGCATTTCGTTTAACTCTTTTCCGCAGTGGTCGCATTTGTGATAATAAACCATCATAGTTATTTAGACCCTTTCATTCCTTCCTTTTCATTGCGTCCTCGAACCACCAGTCAACGAACTTCTTCACGTCGGACTTCTCATAGTCGTTTGCGTCTTCCGCTTCACTGTTCTTGCGGAACCAGTTGGCCCCGATATCTGTTTTGCAGAACGCTAGGGTGTCCGAGATAACCTCGAACTCCTTATCATTGAAGATGATAGAGTCTCCTACTTTAAGACCGGTGGATTTGAGATTCTCAATTTTCAAAGCGGGGCGGACCGACGATCCGGTATCTTCAACAAATTCACCATAATGATTGAAATTAACATAGCCGGTGCAGTTGACATAGGAAGCATATAAATGCCTAATGCCGGGAGAACGCAGCCACCACCAATTAGTATACCTGCTCAGATGGTACGGCAGCGCCTCCGCCTCTTCAATGGACAGCAGGGTTGCGCCGGTAATTTTAAGATTGACTTCCTCTTCAGTTTTACGAATTACTTTAAGTTTCATTGTTTTAATCCCCATTCATAATTTTAATGACTTCTTCTCTCGTAAGAATTTTCTTCGGTTTTACCCATCTTGCACAGCGTTTGGAATCGTCTCCACCACCAATGTTCCTGTCAGAGACTTCGCAAATACCAATTACAAAATCTTTACCATATACGCCAGAGTAATAGTTAAAAATGTCGAAAAGATTTGTGCAGTAGTGAATACCGTTTTCACAGAGTCTGAGGTTATTTTCGACAGTTGATTTTTCCCCAACAGTGTAAAGTTCGTTTCGACATTTCAGTTCGCCACTTTTAGTGAGGGCAAATGCCTTGTAATTTGCTCTTTTTGATGTCAGAGTAATGCAGTTGTCGAACGCATATTTTTCGATTCTTGTAACGCCATTGCCGATTATGACAGATGTTAGTTTGGTGCAGCCATAGAACGCACTTTCTCCGATACTGGTAACGCTGTTCGGTATTGTGACAGAAGTCAGTTCGGAACACCGCCCGAACGCCCCTCTCCCAATATATGTAACGCTATCGGGGATGGTGACTGAGGTTAAACCAAAACATCCCCAGAATGCACAGCCTGCTATACTCGTGACTCCGTTCGGGACGATAAACGAGCCATCTGCGTCGATGTCCTCGTTGTAGACATGGTATAGGACACCGTTTTCAATCCTTTTTAAGGTAATCATTTGTTCTCCTCGCTCGCCTTGTTTCACTGTTAATACTCCTACTCACAAATAGCACTTCTAATTTTTTTTTATTTGTTTTTTTTCAAACGATCCAAACCAGCGGCAATGAGTTCCAAATCATTTGTTTCGCTTTCACAGATGTATTTATATGCGCGTTCCGTCTCGTCTACGGCATTACGATTCTGTTCAACCTCCTCGTCCATATTGTTATCCACGCATCTTCTCGCTTTCTCTTGCATATACAGAAATTTGTCCTTGTCATCTGTCTCAAACTGCAAGCGAAATTCGCCGTTGCCTTCTTGTGTGTTAAACCGAGTCATTTTCTTCGATCCTTTCGTCCATCTTCGCTCCACAGTGGCAGTACGGATAATCTTTAGTGTCTTCTCTATGATAAACTTTTATACGCCTGTCACATCGGCTACATGCATAGACGAATTTGCCGCTGAAAAAGTCATAAGCAAGACTAACCCACTTCGCATGGATCACGGGCGCGGCATCGGCGGTCGAGAGCGTTTTGGTATAACTCAATGACATTTTTAATCCGAGCGTTGTCCCATAGGCGATCGGATTATTGTCGGCAGTAGGATTGCCACATTCTTCAATCTCTTCTTCCAAAAGAGACTGCATCTTTTCTGCGTCAACGATGTATCTCGGCATTTTTTTAAACTCTCCAATAGTCTGCAACCCGTATGTTCCCTGTTTATCAACATCAGGAAGTTCGGGAAGTTCCCCTCTTTTAATAGTCTGTATGATTTTCTTCGCTTCGTTCGACATCGTATTTCTCCTTTTCTTCGATTTTTATCATGCGTCCGTTAATTTCGTTCATCTGTTTCTCGGCTGATATAGTCAGTTGGCATCGTTCGCCCTCCTCGACCATCTGTGCTCCACACGCTCCGCATCTTCTCGTTTGACCACATTTGTACATACGGTGATACACTTCTTGGTCGATAGTGCTTTTACACGCCGAACATTCCACACAGCCCTTTCTGCCTTCGTTTGAAAACACGCCAGGTAAGTAACGCCAGTGCGCATGGATCACAGGAGCGACATCAGCTGTTGGGATTTTTTCGATTTCTGCCTTAGTTACATCCCATTCATCGTAGCCATATCTTGGCTCATACTCGATTTTATTTGCATCAATGTATCTCGGCATTACTTATATCCTTTTCTTTCCAGAATGGCTACCAAAAGCCTTTGACGGCACGCTTTTGACATAACTGCTACAACTGGTTTCTTTGTATAACGGGGAGCGATTACAAGGAAAGTAATATGCCCTATTGTGGATACAACTTTTACATTGTTTCCAGAATACTTCACGTCTTTCCGATCCTTTTCTTTCATGCATCCCTTCCATCTTCTGTATCCTCGTCGCTACGCCTTGTTCTTGCCGAACACTCTTCTTTGCTAATCATATCGCACTCGCCACAAAAGCAGCCGTTAGGGTTAACTCCTACGCCGTCGCACCAATCACAGCCGTCTGAGTTTACGACGTGAAGAGAATCGGTCTTTTTGTCATACTCTTCTTTGTAAGAAAATTCTTTTCCCATTTTATTTATCCCTATATAAAAACGATGTGCTGAAAAACCACTTAGCCGGGTACAAATCGTCCAGGTCTCTACATATGGCAAGTTGTTCATCGGTCAGATGGTCGTACATACCGTCTTTTTCATAGATGTAAGCCATACAACTGTCGGACAATTTAATCCATCCAAGTTTTAGCAAAGCGTCTCCGCAATCGGCAGAAAAAATTCCACTGTTTCCACAGATACTCTGAGCGACTTGATAGTGAGACCCGTTCCCGTAAACTTCACCGGTAGGCGAGATCCACAAATACGGGGACCGACTTATTTTTGTAATATCTTCGATGAAATATTCGTTCGCCTTCATATTTCTCCTTAAAGATTTAATAAAAATCTCGGAACTTCTACAACATCCGTATTCGTGGGTGTTGTAATATGACAAATTATTGCCTTTCTAAAATATTTTTCCGCAAGCGAGTCAAGATAATTTTCAAGATTCTGCTCTGCTCTTTTGTGATACTCAACTTCAAACTCCGGAAGACGAGAAGTGTCAAGGCGTGGCGAGTAGTGAAATTTTTCACAGAGTTCATCGGAATTAGCGTCGAAGTAGTCCTCTTTGAACTCTTCGCGATCGTCATAAAATCTTTCCGAATAACACGCATACTCGCCAAGACGACAACAATGAATCTCAGACAGGTATGCTCCAAACGAGCCGTCTTCAACCACATCGGAGTCTGTCATGCAGATTACCTCGACATCCGGGTTTTCTTGCACAAGCCTTATAAGTTCTTTTACTGCTTCAGTCATTTTTTATTCCTCCAACTCACCAACTCGGGGTTCTCAAAGATGTTTCCGACAACTTCTATCTCACACGAGGTGAACTCGCTCACAAAGTCACAGACGGCTTCCATCTCGATCTTGTATGTTAAAGTGTCCTCATCATACTCAATCACTCCCAAGCAACGCTCGACGGCGTAGGGATTTGATGAAATCGAAAGATCGTAAGAGGGGACATATATCGCTACAATATCCCCTTCAAAGATGTCTTTCCCGTTTTTGTCTTTCCTTCCAACATACTGACCAACGGTGTTGGGGTCAACAAGATACTCGCAGAGCTCGCTGGACGGAGGCTCGCCGTATCCACTACACGGATTGAAGTACCCCGGGAAGGATTCGACTGCGACGATCTCAACACTGCTAACGTCGGGCAGAATCCCGCCAAACACCCACTCCCCATTATCTTCGCGCTTTCCTCTGAACAGATATTCCCTCATATTACGCCTCCTCAATGGCTTTTCTAACTTCGTTCTCCGCCGCATCCGGCTCGGTGTAGATCATACAACCTGTCTGCCAGCAACACTGGTCAGGATCAACACCATTGTTGGTGAGCCAATCATCAAGATCAACGCATGTGACCATGAGCGCATTTGCGAGTCTTGTCCTGCGGCGGAGTAGTTTATCAATGTACTTCGGTATTTTCATGCTTCTCCTCTGTAGTTAACAATAATGCACGTCAGATCATCTTCCGGAACCTCTACCTTATACTCGTCGCCGAGTTGATCTTGCAGCATCCGGCAAACCTTGAGTTTCTGTTCTTCATCTCTGAACACATATCCAATACAAGTATGGTCTTTTATCGGCTCGTCGAGGGATTTGATGCGCCCACCGCAGTTATACGCGTTCTTAAAAAGGATATAGGTCATATTAGAAATGTCTCTATCCCACTTATAGAATCTTCCGCTGGTGTCAAGAGGTATCTTTTTCGGCTTCTTTCCCTTCGCCCACCAGTGCGCCGCCATGTCCGTTGGCCCATAACAACACGTACACTGCCCTTTGCTGTATGTATGACGAGCGAAATCAAGACCACACTCGTCTCTGATTTTAATCAAATCAAGATCTGCGTATGTTTTCATCTTAAACAACCTCAACTTCTTTGATGTTATACTCAACAAACCGATGGCCACCGTCATACAAAACAGACACTGACATAAATCCAACAACATTTTCTTTGTAAGTTATGTTAGCATCCGGATACCGGTGCGAAATGTCTTGAACAATTCGGTCCACATAGTTTTTCGCCTTTACAAAGGTCGAATATACTTCGGGGTGCGTGTAGTTCTCGTCCTGACTACCAATTGCTCTTTGACAAACGTCAATCAAAAATGCGTATTCCATTTTATTTCTCCTTTCAGAATGGTCCTTTACCGACTTCGATAACGCGCACTGGGACATAAACAACCCTCTCGCGTTCATTGGTGCTGTTCTTGTCGTCTCTGACCGGGAGCATGTCAAAGCGTGTACCCAATACATCCATATCGCAAAGGCGTGCCGGAAGTTGAAAGAGATCTTCATAGTCAATATACGCCGTGGCAACCATCCAGCCACCTTCTGTGATAACACAAAGTTCGCGCACTCCGGTTTTTTTCCTAAGATATTCGTACAATGTCATCTTGTTTTTTCTCCCTTATTCTTGTTTAGTATCATCATTATAACACAACCCCTTGAAGTTGTCAAGGGGTTGTGGAAAAATTTTATCATTATTTATTTAATAGCCACCATCGAAGTCGGCCAACCACTCTTTGAGAGCAACCTGAGCCCTAGCAAAGCAAAGTTCAAGATCCCCGTCTTGCACGTCGACAATAACGACATCGTCTCCGTCTCGTTTACATCCGGGATAATCGTCTGCACATCCCTTTTTGTAGATGTATATTTCCCAGTCACAGGTTTTGTTGTAGGTTATAAAAAGATGCATAGGAAAGCTATGTGTCTTTTTATCGAAGAACTTTAAGAATTCGTTCACGGTCAGACTCCTTATAAAACAGAGATTTTAATTACTTCCTGAGAATCGCTCTTCTAACTTCTCTTTCTGCGTTATCTGGTTCTGCATAAATGCAAACGCCGGTATGATAACACGCCTCGTCCGGTTCAATACCGTTTTTATCAAGCCAGTCATCAACTACGGAAGATGCAATCATAAGCTGATAAGCTAGAAACGTTCTGCGTTTCAGAAATTTGTCTATGTACTTTGGTATTTTCATGATAAAATCACACCTCAAAATAAAACTTAACTTTTATTTGGTTCCATTCAAAATTCCGATTACTTCTTCTTTCGTCAGAATTTTCGTTGGTTTTACCCAACGGGCGCACCGTTTAGAATTAACCTTGTCACCGACGTTCTCATCGGATACTTCGCAAACTCCAATCACAAAATCTTTGCCGTATTCACCACAACGGTAGGTAAAAATGTCAAAGATATTGGTGCAGTAGTGTAGACCGTTTTTACATAGATTTAATTTTCCTCTTACCTTAGATTTTTTACCTACTTTATAGGTCTTGCCCATGCACACAAGTTTACCAGTTTCGGTAACCGAAAACGTTTTATAGTTATCAGGTTTTGATTTTAGATTATGGCATCCAGAAAATGCACCTGCTCCGATGAACCGGATGCCGTTATGAATTTTGACAGATTTTAGCTCGGAGCAATTGTAGAACGCATACCACCAGATTCTCGTAACACTGTTCGGAACGATAAAGGACCCATCTGCATTAAGGTCTTCGTTGCGAACACCATATAGGATACCATTTTCAATCCTCATAGTTGTGATCTTCCGCTTCCTCATCCATAATGGCCCTGCAATACGGGCAGTTCGGATACGCAAAGCTCTCTTTGCCACACGCCGAACAGTTGTAGTTTTTCGCTTCGGGCGAACGAATCATTTCCTTTTTCTGGATCCAGTGAGCATGAATAACTGGGGTAACATCGACGGTAGGGAATGATTGAAGTTTATTAATGGTTTCTTCAAGGACACAACTTGCCGTCTTGCCAAACGATCTGCTGCAATTGCAGAACTCCTTTTGCATTTCTTTTAATGTGCTGATAAACGCATTGACGCTAATATACTTCTCTGTCATCTTTCTTATACCTCCTCGTCGCTGGGGAATACGTCGTTGGGGAATAGGGTTTTCGCCACCTTGATAAGTTCCAACCGTTCTTCGTGCGAACGGTCGGTGAAGTTAACGCTCCGAAGCCACATAATAGCCTCGGTAGACAACAGGTAGTTCATTTTTCCTCCTCCTTGTCCATCCGGGCGCCGCACGCTCCGCACTTTCTCGTTTGACCACATTCGCACATACGGTCAAACGTTTCCAAGTCAACGATGGCTTTACACGCAGAACATTCAAAACAGCCCTTTGTACCATTGTTTGCAAATACACCCTTTTGGAATATCCAACGAGCGTGTACAACGGGTTCGACATCGGCAGTTGGCGTTTTTACGATTGCCTTTTTGATTTCTTCAACCGAGATGTATATAGGACGATTGTCACAGTCTCGGTTGGGAAGACTGCGAGTCTTACCGTCTAAGTCTTTATAATTAAAAAGAGATATCATAAGGTCGCCAGTTTTAATGTATCTCGGCAATCTCAGCACTTTCCTCCACCTCCTCAAAGTAAAACTTTATCGGCTTTTCGTGCTCAATGACATTGCCATAAACAACACCAACCTTATAGATATAGTTCTGTCGAAGTTTTCGCGGGATTTCTTGAATATATCTTCTGAAGATCTCAAGAGAGTGTGCGCGTTTGTAATGATTGCACGTTCGGCAAGATGGCATAAGGTTGCTTATATCGTCTGTGCCGTGTTCTCCCCTATTCTTCGGGATAAAGTGGTCAACTTGCATATCCTTAAACTCAATATACCTACCGCAATATGCACAATGACCGCCGTATTTGTTGTAAACAGAAAGTCTGTCAACCCACATCTTCGCTCACCTCCTCTTTATCTTATACTCTCAATTCAACCACACTCAAGGAGTAGTGACATTCGTTGTAGTTTCCATCTTCATGAAATTCGAATAATGTGTCATTATCGTTGTCAATAACATTTAGCCCATCGGACCACAACCAAGTCAACGATTTCTTATCTGCAACTCGTTTTTTGAACTCTGCAATAGCAGTCTCTTTACTTGTCCACCCGCGATTTCCAATGATTTCAAAATGGAACTCTCCGTTGGAAACGTCTTCTTCTTTTATTACAAATAGCGTTTTCAGATGCTCGTGACACACGATACTTGATCCAGATGTAGGCGGCGTTGGCATTTCGGTTATTCCGTCATTCGGTTGATAACCGAAATATGCAATGTGATTTTGTTTTTTCGCGTTCATTTCTCTGTCTCCTCGTCCGGCAGTTCGATTTCTCTGTCATAATCTTTTTTCACAGACGCGTAAGGATTACAGTCAAAATGTAATCCTCCTTTTACTTGTGAACATAGAGGACAGGCATTACAATTTTCATTCATTGAGCAAAGAATATTCATTTGTCTTATGGTTATATCACCAAGCTTAACCTTCATCGTTCACTCTCCTATTCCACACATTAATGACTTTTTGTTTGCTATATTCTCCACTGAAGGTGTCTGTCCGACAGCCGCAATAAATGTTAGTACACCGAATATAGCGATAGAGAACCTTGTCTTCACCCTTCATTTTGACTTCAACGACTTCTGCTTCGCACCCACAGTGAGGACACAGATCAATTTTTTGGTCGTCTTCCTCAAAATACATACATCCAAACTTTCGTTCTTTATCGGTTGGCTCCGAAAAGCATGCGCACCCGCATCTGTTTGTGGGATCAAGCTTGTCACACATAGAACACTTGCCAAGCATCCATCCCTTACAGCCACGGTGTTTACATTCTTCACAGAGAACGCTACCGAATGCGAGCATCCGCCATTCTCCTCTTTTGACATACGCATTGTGTTCAACATTCCATCTTGTCAGGAGACGTTTATTGCGTTTCTTCATCGTAATCACCCTTTTACATTTTAAAATATAGGTTTTATTTGTTACAGCACCTGACGGAACAGAACCTCTCCGTCCCCTCCGTACTTTTCAAGCTCGCCTTCGGCCTGTCGCTTGTCGAAATACGCATTTCCGACCGTATATGCACCGGTCAGAGGATCGCGGTAAAACACAATATAAATCGTCATTGTTCCTCCTATCTTCCTTTCAACGACGTAGATTAAACTTCCGCAACAAACTCGGCAGACTCATTGAGGAGACATTTTGCCCATTCGGTAATGTGTTCGATTTCCTCAAACACAGAAATTCTCTTTACGAGAACGGTTTTACCATAGGCATCGTGGAACCTCTCGTCATTGCTCGAAAACAGAATATACTTTGGTAACAGTTCGTCTGCCTTTGCGCGGTATTCTCTCATCTTAATAACCATTCTTCACACCTCTTCAAGATATCTCTGTCATAAAACAGAATTTTTATTTTTGTGCCTTTATTATATCACCTTATGTCTAACTTGTCAAGCGTTTTTTTTAAAAAAATAAAAAAAAGACGGACGCGATCGCTCGCGCCCGCCAACACCACACACACATCAACAAAAATTTTGACGAGGACAGAATCCCCAACTAAACATAGATACGGTATGTGTGCGCGATATCCATGCTATTTGCCTACTATGATATAGACTCTTTTCTTTCCCCAGTTGACGAAGAACGTTTCAATCTGGTTTAGCTCTCGGCAGAGATCCGGCCGGTTTCTCCTAACCTCATTTGTCGACGGGACCACGCCAGCTTCTTTTAAAACGGCTGGTAGCCATCTCGTTTCTGTAAATAGAGTCTGTGCTTTATCGTCGGCCTCCCACTCGTTAAAATTATCCGAGATAAGAGTCGCCGGATTGCACAGCGGAGTGCCGATTACAATGTTTTGGAACCACATTTTTTTACTCCTGTTTATACCACGATACAAGATCCGGCGTATCGAAAACGTTTCCGACAACCTCAACCTTGTCTTCGTCGAGACAGTCAAGTTTAACGAGTTTACCGTTTTCCAAAAGAACCTTATAACCAACGCCCTCTTTATCGAATACAACAACGCCGGAAACGATTTCCCTTCCAAGAAACTCCCCGCTCTCGCTCCATTTGTCTCTGGGAAAGCTGATAATATCCTTTTCAAACACTTTTACGCCATTCTTGTCACGGAAAAGCGTATAGGCGCCGGCCGTGTCCATGTCGACGAGAATGACGCTGCAGCACCCATCAAGTTCAAGGAACCACGTATACTCCTCTTCTTCATAAACGAAATGACCGTATTCCCAGTATCCGGTCCCCTTACAGACCTGTGCCCGCATAATATGTCTTCTCATTTTTCCGCTCCATTTATATATTTATCGTTTATTTAATCAAGTTCGAACGCCCCGTTACGATACAGAGCTTCAAGATTATGACCCTCGCGGATCTCTTTTTCGGTAAGCTCCTGAGCATTGACAAACCATTTCTTGTCCGGGCGGAAGATATATAATTCACATCTTCCCGTTCTTTGATCCCAGCAATACTTATTTGAAAGTGCCACCAACGAATTGGTAACAACAACAACATTTAAGCCTCTGGTCTGATCAAGGTCAAGCGACTCGTCCAGCATTTCTTCGTTACTCTTCGGTCCATACTTTGCATTTATGAACCGAACGTGGTCCGGATATGGAGAAACTCTTTTTTCAATTTCTTCCATAATGCCGTCAAAATCATCAGTCTCGGCATAAAGTTTTTCAACCTCGCCATCGTAAAATAAAACTTTCATTATTATTTCCTCCAAATCGGCTCGTCTTCCGCAGCCTTAAAGTTGTAAATCGGCTTGATGATACCGACGATATCGACGGTGTCTTTAATTGCCTCGACGATTTCCTCAATCGGCTTATAAACCATCGGGGCCTCGTCGATAGTCCCTTCGTTTACCGACGTAGTGTAGATACCATTCATAGAGTTTTTATAATCTTCGATATTTAGGGTTCTCTTTGCTTCAGCGCGAGACATTAGCCGACCGGCTCCGTGCGGAGCAGAGCAGTTCCACTCTGGGTTACCCTTTCCGACTGCAATCACTGATCCGTCGCGCATATTGATCGGAATCAAAACGACCTCTCCAGCGCGCGCCGAAATAGCGCCTTTACGAAGAATCATTTCGTCAAGAGATATGTAGTTATGGATAGTATGAAAAAACGTGTTTGCTTCAAGCCCACATTTCTCAAGAATAATGTTTGCCATTTTCTTTCTATTCTTGACGGCAAAATCCTGACAAATCTTCAGATCATGCAGATAGTCCTCCATGTCCTTACCGTAAAGCCAACAAATATCTTCCGGGACATCCATGCCACAATCTTTATATTTTCGATCGATTTCTTTGATGGTCGCCTGAATCTCTGATGCTCTTCCGGCCTCTTTGAGAGAGCGGATGGCTTCACGTTTCTCCTCAGCGATCTTTTGTTTGCCATCATGGAGGCCGATGGCGATCTTCTGATAGATATCAGCGACTTGTTTACCAAGGTTGCGACTTCCGGAATGAATAACCAGGTAGGCAAAACCGTTGTTGTCTTTGTCAACCTCAATAAAGTGATTACCACCGCCAAGCGTTCCAAGAGATCTTTCGAGCCTATCTACATCATGTAGCTTCTTCAAACAACGAAGCTCGCTCAGATCAAACCGGTTGTCGCATTCTTCCCATACGTTCATTCCGGACGGAATATAATGGGCCGCTTCATCGATCTTTGCGAGATCAAGCTCGTCTGCCCTTTTGTCTAGCCGGATAGTAAGCATACCACATCCGATATCAACGCCAACAATATTTGGACACACCTTATCGGTGATGGTCATGGTGGTTCCGATGGTACACCCCGCACCAGCGTGAACGTCTGGCATGATGCAGATATCGCTTCCTTCCGTGAGCTTGTAATCGCACATTCTCTTGATCTGATCAATTGCTGCCTGCTCGACAGTTTTTGCGTAACACTTCGCAGAGCCGATAGATCCTTTAATTTCAAACATTTTGTGGCCTCCTATATTTTTCTGGTCACATTATAACACATTAAAAAGAAGTTGTCAAGTGGTTTTTGACAACTTCTTTAAAATATTTTAAAATTTAGTTTTTATTTTCTTTCTCGTCAACACAGTTTTGCGCTGTTACTGTGCTATAGCCGGTGGAATTTTCATCACATTTGGAAACCGTCGGATTAGGAATCGTCGGATTACACGTAGACATAAACTGATCGTTCCAGAAAATCTTCGAGCATTCCCTATCAGTCAACCGGCAGATACCGCACGGAAGTCTGTGCGGGCACGATTTTTCATATGCGGTGGTATCCGTTACTGTTGGCGTATACATGTTCATGGTGTCACCATTTATATTGTTTTTGTTCATTTCTTCAGGTTCAACCTCCTTGTTTTCTTTGTTCTCTTCGAACGTTAAATTGATATATTGTGAGCATAAGATGTATCCGTGATATCCGCACTTACGACAGTCATACGAATACTTCGGCGGAATAGACGTCAATATTTGATCGTCGTTCACGTCGGCTAGCCCGAGACACCTCTGACACCAACAAACTCTCGACATATGATACTCCTTATCGTTTAAACCGGCGCATAAACTCTGTGGTCGGTTCAAATGTTCTGGGGAGAGCTCTTTTGTGTGCAGACATAGCGTGCATAGCGCCAATCTTTTCTCTGATCTCCTCTGGGATGGGTTCTCCTTCTATCTTTGCGTCGCAGCCATCGACCATAAAGGCGTCAAGCTGCCGGTAGGTAAAGCCGAAGTTATCTTCATCGGAACGACCGGACAGACCGTCAGACGGGATTTTCTGAACGTACTTCAGAGGAAGCCCGAACTCCTCCGCGAGCTCAGAACCGAGAGCAACGACCTCAGAACAGGTCAGATTGCCGAGCGGATTCAGGTCGCACGCGCTGTCGCCGAACTTGGTAGTCCAGCCTACGTAGCCTTCGCTTGCGTTGCCGGTGCCGATCACGCGATAGCCGAGAGACTGCGCGACGGTGTACAGGGTAGTCATCCTGAGACGAGGCGGAATGTTGGTTTTGGTCTTAGGGGTAACTTCCGCTCCGAAGGATTCAAGACCGCGATTAACGTCATCGCAGAGCTTGCCGAACGCATTACCAATATTTACGGTAATATTCCTGAGCTCAAGACAATCACAAACCGCACGAGAATCCTCAATATCAGCCTGAACGCCGTTGGGCATAAGAACGCCAACAACGTCCCTGCCCCAGACCTTCGTCGCCAACATCGCGACCGTGGTGCTGTCTTTTCCGCCAGAAATTCCGAGGACCACACCTTTGCATCCTGCGTGCTTCTTGTAGTCCTCAAGCCACGCCAAAACCTCTCTTAACAGTTTAGTTGCCATACTTCAACCCTCCAGTTGTTATCTTTAAATTCTTCTTCAATGATTTGTTTCATAACTTCCCAGTCTCCGCCCCCGAGAGCGGAACCGATTTTATAAGGAAAACCGATCCGGAAGTTTTTACCATCGAAGCGTTCTTTGATCTTCTTGCAGCACTCTCTGAACGCGTCGTAATCGGTATGCCGCACCCCGCGCGGCCAGCAGTCAAACTGGCTGTAACAGTTGACTACGTAATTGTTGGTGATCGCAGGACCGTAAGGGTCTTTGCTTTTGAGCTCCACGAAATCGCACTCGCCGAGTTTTGCAAGACCGTTTTCAAACCGCTCTCTGAGAGCTTCGTAGGTTTCGGGATAAGTCTCGCGAATCTGTCTTGCGATTCCACTGCCCATAGCCCCGACGCAATTAGTCTGATGACAGATTACGTCACAGCCGCTTTCAAGAAGATCTCCTTTAAAATATTGTACCATCAGAACCTACCATCCCACAGTCTGTCTCTGATCTCTTTCAGGCTGTACTCCTTGAGCATCTTGCCGTCTTTGAAAACGGGCTGAAGCTTATTGTTCGGATCGTTGCTGACGTCTTCGAACGTTCTACCGTCGATCGCAAGAAAATCTGCGAAGACAACGTTTCCAGCCTCGTCGAGCTTATTCTCGCCGTAGTAGACAGCGATACAACCTTTGTTCGACTTCTTGAATGCCATTTCTTTCGGATTCTTGAAGATCGGAATCTGCTTGCCATCGGACGTCTCGCAGTAAGTTGCTTTGATCGCAAAGTTCAGGGTGTCGCGGGTGAACGGACTCAGTTTAACCGTACCGTCTTCACTTGCAGACTCATAGCACTGCATCGAGAAGGACCCGACGCCAAGGCTCACGTTCGAAGCTGCGAACCCGGCGTTTTTCAGAATCTCGTAGATATTTTTGGCGCGCCTCATCGTGATAGAGTCGCCGTAGATCGCTTTCACGTGCTTATCGAGGACCTTATAGCCCTTCGAGTTTACCGTCCCGCCGAAAATGTCCCAGAGTTTGAAAACGGTCTTAGTGACGACCTCAACCGGATCGCCGGAGTCGCCGCGGACCATGAAGATACCGTCGTGTTCGAGAATTTCCTTCTTGCACTGCGGGATAATATTTTCGACAAGGTTCCAGTAGTCGTAACTGTCGGATACCATCGTGAAAGTGTTGTGCGGATAGATCTCGGTAAGTAGACGCTTAACCATCGTGATCTCGTCACCGTCGACTGCGAAGTTGGAGCACATGACGCTGTGTTCAGTCGAAGGAGCGCCGAAGCCAACCTCTTCTTTCACGCAGTCGCAGTTGTAGTATTTCTCGAGATACGGAATGGCCGGAACCGTTGCGGTATTCACGAAAGAGAGAAGCCATGCGGCAGAAGATTTCGTTGCGCTTCTGTACGACTCCTGCCCGCGCATCGCAAAATCGCCAAGAGCGCGTCTGTGTGGAATCACGTCGTCGCAAGTTTCATCGTAATACTTGTCAACAATCTCACGATACGCCACGCCGACGTTTGCGGAAAGCATTGCGTGCCACATCTCACAAGAAATCACGCTTTCAAGAGCGTTCGTAAGCCACGCAAACCGCGGGTGAGTGTTGGAGATTTCGAACATAGGAACCTTAAGGGGTACCTTAGTTCCCTCCGGAAGCGCCTTGATCTCGATAGGCAGATATCCGAGATGCCAGAGATCTTCGATACGGTCAATCCCGGCGAGTTTTTCTCCGAGAGTATTGTCGAGGATGTGGTGGTACTCGTCAAGAACTTCGTCGATATTCCGATCAAAGAAATACTGATTGAAATCCTCGATTAAAAATTCCTTGATGAACCCCTGAAGACCGAACATGACCGCGTAATTCCAGCCTGGAATACGCGTCCCGCGAGGAACCCAGTACGAAACGACTTTGGTCACGTTTTTCGGATACTGGCCCCAATGGACTTGCTTGTAGTAATCACTTTCGAGTAACGGATTGAGTTTAAACATACTTTTACCTCTTATTATTTTCTGAATTGTTTAAAACTTTATAGAAATCTTCTTCACCTGTAATAATTTGTATGTTATTTTCTAGCATACAAGCATACTTGGCATCTAAATGATGTTGTATTGTTAATTTCTCTTGCTCTGTCTTTTTTGATGTATAGGGATTAGATAATCCTATAATTGTACCAGTTTCTGAATATTTTAATAAATGTTTACCTTTACACTCATAGTAAATGTTATTAATACTGAAATCTGGAAAATAATAGTACAATTTATTATCTACAAAAAACGGCAGTCTGGCAGGCTTAATCTGTACATTAAGTTGATGTTCAACACAAAACAAATAAAAAGCCAATTCTAATTTGCTATCAAATACTAAATTGTTGTATCTTATTACTCTATGATGTTGTTTTTTGGCAAGTTCCGACTGAGCAAATCTGCGAACACCAAAGTGTAATAGACAAGTCTGTGTAGCTTTTTCTGGATTAGTCCAGTACTCGTTACCATACCGACTAAATTTAGTTTTCTTAGACTTTATTTTTATTGCCTCTAATTGAAAAACATTTGCTGCCCCATATTTTTCTAAGTTATTCTGTTTTA